>OCTW013379047.1_pt1 | contig 11603 bp, 6 predicted proteins | sample 1539671 | NCBI WGS metagenome assembly OCTW01 (sample SAMN02144230, study PRJEB22623) | gut metagenome | biome: sheep rumen | host: Ovis aries | place: New Zealand | reverse complement strand
CCTTCGTTAATGTCTTCACTGTTTTTGGCTTTATGCATATCATGCATAAAACGGGTATAAATGCTTTTGTATTTAACGGGATCTTCGCAAAAGCCGAGATTCTGATAATAATATTCTTCAATCGCATCGATATTTTGCATCATCTTTAACGCTTCTAAGCCCGCTTTCATCATGCCAATCTTTTTGGCTTTGGGATTGATCTTTTTTAAAGCTTTCAGGTAATCCTTATATTTGCCAGTCGTGTAATCAGCCATATTGATATAATTGAATTCATAGCCTAAATCACGTAAGATTCTCTCGGCTAATTCGCCATAATAGCCCAGGCGGCAGTAGCCAAAGACCATAATCAAAGTATCCGCCCCAGCTTCTAACGCTTCAATCATTGATCCTAAAATCGTCTTAAACGGCGTGCAGACCATATCCGGCGCATATTTAGCACCTTATTTCATCGTCCGTCTGGTCATTTTAGGCTGTCTGATATACGTCTGGTTCATCCCCACTTCCACAAAATAACGAACGACATCGTTATAGTTGGCAATCATTGGAAAGGCCACTTTTAATTCTTCACTCTTCGCCATGATCTTCCTGCTCCTCTCGCATTGTAATAATATCAATAAAACTTTCTAAACGGGTTTCCAGCCCGGCCGTCCCGCTTTGTGCATCTAAAGTCAGCTGTAAAAGCGGTATTTCTGCCATTTTATTTTTACGCATAATCATATCGTTGACCATCGAGTCTAAAGCACATGGATAGACTGTTAATAAAATGACGCCATCAATATCCTTGTAATGCATAGCTAAAGAGCCAACAATTTCGCGAGAAAGTTCCCATTTCAAAGTTGGTGATGCTTTATGAGCAGCTTTTAAGGCTTCCTTACGATCAACGAGATCCGCCCGAATAGGAATGATGCCATTATCTTTGAGGTAATCAAAGATCGGTTTACCGATATAACGATCTTCGGTGACATAACTATGACCCGCAACGACAATCTTTAAACCTTTTTGTTTATACAGCTTTTCATTTTCTTCGACCTGCCGATCATAAGCGTCTTCACTTGCCTTATGCGCTGTTTTATAAGCTTTTTTCGCCTCAGAATGACTAAACCCTAAAGATTCCGCCATCGCGATCATCGCTTCTTTTTCATCGGTCTTTAAGCGTGAATCGACATTATAGGAAAGCACTTTGAAGGAGGCATTATGAAAGATGTTCATCACTAAATCCGGCAAAGCCTAAAAGGTCGTACACATGACTCGGCGAATGCCAAAGTCGGCAATGCGCGGAACGAGGACATAGTCGCAGACCCCCTCCAAGCTAGCCACATGGCCTAAATAAATCTTCATCGCTAAGCACATTTCGGAATTGGCTTTATTTTCCCCTTCGGTCATTGTCTCTAAGTTGGTCGGCTGCGACATCACCGTCTTGATCTTTAAAGCATCAAAGAAAGACTGCCATAAAGTCTGATAACGAAATGTTAAAAAAGCCCGCGGAATGCCAACGACAATCTTTGCGCGATCAATCTTGCGTTTCGGTATTCTGGTTAGTTCCATATTCATTTTCCCTCAACTTTCTCTTTTATGCTTATACAAATCACAATTATAAAACTGCTATTTTTGAAATTCAATGTTTTGAATTTTCAAATATTCGTCTTTTCCTATTGAAACATTCACTTTTGGTCAAATATATCTATTTGACTAAAAAGAAAACACCAGTCTAACAAGACTGGCGTAAATGATGACGTGATGAGATGAGATAAAAGCTCACAATCAGATTGAGGATAAAAAAGAGATAACAGAGTATCGGCATCACCATAAAGCTGATCACTTCACACAAGGTAAAAAATTCCCCAAAACCAATGAGACGGCGCTGCTCTTTAAGGCGCTCACGGGTGACACTGAGACGCTCCTGATCCTCCGCTGATAACTGACTCTCATTCAGATGATGCGTTGCATAACGCCACAAATCACGGCCCTGATTATTAATCACAGCTTTGGAGGCATAGCGCAATGATAATAACGTTCCTAAGAAAAGAAGGCCACTGGTTATAAAATAAGCCAGAATGGCATAAAAACTATGTTTCGGTGAGGCAATTAACATTGTGGCTTTGGGAAAGAGCGTGACCGGCACTAATAAAAGTAAAATGTGTAATGGCTGAACATTGCGACGCATCGCCGGCACGCTGTAAAAGCGTAAATGAGCATGCCAGATTGTTCCTAATACCTCGAAGGACATGAGAAAGGCAGTAAAGTATAAAAATAACTCATGATATTTCGCATAATTATGGGTATTGAGATCACTGACGGGCAGTTCTAAGACAATTAATGTGATGGCAATGGCCAAGACAGCATCAAAGAACGCTAAAGCGCGCTCAGCGCTATTAAGTCTGGCTTCATCATTGATTTTCTTCATCTCTTCAAGTGTTTGTTTCATGACAACCTCCCCCTAAGATTCTTTGATCAGGAAGCGGGTATCCTTTTGTTTTTTGGCTTCATACATCACCTGATCCACCTGCTGATAAAGGGCATCAGCATCCTGATAGTTATTATTATAATGCAAAACGCCGCAAGAGAAATGTAAATTTGTCACGACTTGTCCATTGACTTCAATAATTTTTGATTCATAGCAGCCCGCTAGCTCCTGTAAATAAGCTTCACAGATTGCAACGCTTGGGGCGTGGATGGCAAAGAGGAATTCATCCCCACCAAGGCGCGCGGTCGCATTGTCGGTATTTAAGTCAATGGTTTCGTAGAGACTAGGATTATGGGCATAACGCACCACTAAATGTTTATTGAGGCACGCTGCCAGCTCCACAATAGCGGCATCACCAACGCGATGACCATAGGTATCATTAATGCTTTTGAAGTGATCTAAATCTAAAAAGCCAAGGTAAAGATCATCACAATGGGGCTCATCAATGACTTGCTGTAAGAGTTTCATAAAAGAGGAACGATTGAGAATACCGCTAAGTGAATCAAAATAAGCCTGCATTTTTAACTGTTCCTGACTTTCATTGTACTTATTGAGAATCAGAAAAGAGGCCATTTTATCCTTTTGCACTAAGTTATGGAGAATCAACGCAACGATGGTAAAAATAAAACCGTTAAAAAAATCATAAAGGCCCATCTGCGCCCCTTTAAAATGAAAAGATGTGCCGACAAATACGGCAAAGACGAGGAAATCATAAATAATTGTGTTGATCATTGTATCCATAAACAAAATACCGGTTAGCACAATGAAAACCAAATAAGCGGTCGCAACGTGATGGGGATCAATAGCGGAAGCAATAATACCAAATACCAGCAAAAGCGTCATAGCAAGATACATAACAGCTTTCACCGGCCCTTTCCTTTCTCTCAGCAGCCGTGCTAAAACAAGGGAACAAAGACATGGCACCAGATATAAAAACAGATAGCTGCGATGTAAACCAAGCAGACTTAAAATCGTTAAAACAGCGGTTGCCACAGACATTGTCTTTAATAAAAATAAGGTGTTTTTCTGGATGCTTGCAAGCACCTGGGGCCGACAGGCTTTATAGACGTCACGACTTTGACCGTAGTAATTGATTTTCTCAAACATTGTATGAATCTCCTCTAACGTGTTTTACGCTTGTAAAAATAGAATTAATGTCTTTTTATGTGACTTATTCTAACACATTTTTCTCTCTGCTCCTAGTAAAGTAAGCCTTTCCGTTACCCTTTCCACAATACGAAAAAAGACGTTCCCGCCTTCTTTGATCTTGCGGGAACGTTAGCGATTCGATTGCATATTTTTCATAAGATTGACAATATGTGGATCATCCTTGTGGCTGTCATAATCAGATTTCCGTTCACAAATGACAATATCTTTAGTCTTCGTTTTATAAAGCAGTAAGGCAATATACTCAGTCCAATGATAAATGCCATCTTCACGTTTTACTCGCACGACTGTCGAAATAACGCCTTGATCATTTTTCTTTAAAGATTGATAAAGCGCATGAATATTAATAAAATGCAAGTACATCTCACGATCATCAGGATGTACGAGCGTATCCGTGAAGGTTTCAAAAGTTTGATCAATGTGATGGAAAATCGTCCCGGCATTAATTCTTTCATGCACACACTCAAGGACTTCAATTTGATCTAACGAGCGATTGAGATAATAGATCCCATCATAGATCTGATAGAGATGGCGTAAAATCATATCATACTGATCCATCTTGGAATATTCAGTTTCTCCGGTAATATTGGATAACTGAGCAATCCCCAGCCAGTCATCTTTAAGGCCGGCCACATACTTGACTGCCACGCGATAATACTGACCGTTATCAACATAACTGATAACTTCTTCATTTTTTGACTGATAAGCCTGATCAAGCAGCTTCTTGAATTTGCCGCGCAGCGGATAGTCTTTTGCCCGTAAGTTTTCATTAGCCTTGATACGGCCAATAGTTCCTGCGGTTTCCATGACTTTTTTATAAGTGGTATTCCACGCTAACATTTGTGGGACAACGCCGTCATAATGCAAAATAGCGGTGCCGTTATTAGAAATAATATTAATCAGTTCCGCCTGATCATACATCTTGGCATCGGTAGCCTTTTCAATAGCAATGCCACGCTTTTGACAGTGCGCTAGCACCTCCCCATAAGGCATCGGCTTGCCATAATAATAGCCTTGGATTTTACCACAGCCGATTTCTCTTAAGAAATCCGCCTGTTCGCGGGTTTCAACCCCTTCGGCTAAGGTATGCATTTCTAAGACCTTTGCCATCATCACGACCGATGTAATAATCTTGCGGGACTTTTCATCGAAATGACGGAAAAAGCCCATATCGATCTTTAATTCATCAAAGTGATAATTATGTAAGGCATTGAGTGAGGAGTACTCACTACCAAAGTCATCGAGCCACACCTGATACCCGGCATTATGGAACTGGCCGATCATCGTTGCTAGCTTCGCTTCATTGCGCTGTAAAACTGTTTCGGTAATTTCAATCCGCAAAAGTGAGCGATCGACATGATATTTTTCAATTAGCGCTTCAATATCCTGAAAAGGATCCAGTAAATCAAAGTCAATACGTGATAAATTGACAGAAATCGGTACCTGCGCCGCGTCACTATGCGCATGATCCGTAAAATGCTGGCAGACCTTTTCAATAATATAGTGATCCAGCTTTGAGATCAGCTTGGCATCTTCAAGGATCGGCACAAAGAGTCCAGGAGAGATTAAGCCTAATTTAGGATCATCCCAGCGCGCTAAGGCTTCGAAGCCGCATAGCTTCTCGCTATACGTACGCACAACCGGCTGTAAGAAGACCTTGATATGCCCTTTTTCCATCGCCTGTTCAAAGTCACGAATGATATACAGCCGATGATCCTGCATTTTACTCATTTCTTCAGTGTAATAAGCACAATCTTTTGTGGCATCATGAGAAATGCTGGAGCAGGCTAATTTAGCGCGGTCGAAAGCATGACGCACGCTATTGATGGAAGATGGGGGCGTAAAGCTAAACAGGCCACACTTGATCAGAATGGAACTGTTGCCGATATAGTAATTGATGGTATCACAGACGATGTTGATTTTATCGTGAAGCTGCTCTTTTTTCGCGCAGACCACAAAGTTATCGGCATAAGCATGACCAACCAGATCCCCTTGAAATGTGTCAATCAATGTCTCGGCTATTTTCTCAATGCAGTCATCCCCAGCTGAAATTCCATAAAAGCGATTGTATTCCTTAAAATTAGTGATATTAAAAACGATTGGCACATAATCATTTTCCTGGTTGCTGATCGCGCTGAGCACTTCATTATAGAAATGGGTGGCATCAAGGACTGGTAAAGACTGGGTTAACTGATGATAGGCACTTTCCACCTGACCGCACATCAGATGCATATAGCTGTACTGTTGACCATCTAAGGTGATTAAGCGACTATAGCCAACGACATGATGAATCGTGGAATCAAGCGCAATTCTTCGAAAAGTCAAATAATGGGTCCCTTCCAAGCCAAAGCGATCCATGACCTGCTGATAATCCGCGTCATAAACCATCCCTTTAAAATGACCGTGCGTTAAAGAAAAGAATTCTTCCTGAGTTTCACAATGATAAAGAGTCAGTAATCCGCTGCTCGCAAAAACAATACGTTTTTCATCATCATTGGTGAATAAACAAATGCCACCTTCAATTTGATCATAAATCTCATGTAATTCTTTTTCGCTGAAACTCATGTCCGCACCTCTTTCTTCCATTTGTCCCTCATAAAATCAAAATTGAAACAGTTTGTCAATGGCCTGATGACATTTTCATAAATTGATTTTTGCACGCAAAAATGATATGTGTTTCTTTCATTTATTGTACACCTATTCCCCTTTTATTCAAGGATTCTCGGGCCTTTTTCGGAAAATGAAAGGTATATATATATATATATATATATATATATATATATATTGTTAGTATTTATAAAGGTAAGCAAAAAGACGGATCTTACTCCGCCTTCTGTTTCTTGATGGCTGCATCCTTCATCATCATATCAACCATTTCTGGTGGGAACTGGTTCATCGCACTGATAGGGATATTTTGAATCAGGTCGGCTTTGACCCGGTACAGCAAGTCATTGCGTTTAACGGTCTGTTTTTGCGGTTTTACACCTAAACGTTCTAACCGTTTGATGAGGGTTTCCATCGTCGCTTTCGGATGAGTGAAATATTCACTTGCCCGAATACGGATAAAACGCCAGCCGACACGCTCTAAGATGGTTTGTTTTTCCATATCCTCACGGATATTTTCATCACTCATATGATAACGGTCACCATCACAGGCAATGACCACGTCGTTGTCTTTCGCTACGACAATAAGTGGTAAGTCGTAAGAACCCACCTGCCATGAGGCCATTTCATAACCGCGTGAAGTTAATTCATCATAAATGGCTTCTTCAAATGGCGAACGTTTATAAGTCACGCGCTTGAAGTCATAATCATGGGGATGAAGACCATAAGTGATTAATTCACGGCGTAAGTCGCCTTCTTTTAAGTCCCGTTCCGGCTCTAATGAGGTCACGATCCATAACTGATCGCGGGCTCGTGAAGCCGCGACGTTGTAACGTTTTTCATATGTTTCATCAACGGTTTTAGAGATTAATGGCAACGGTTCTCCTTTTGGTGAATCCACTAAGCTTAAGAACATCACATCACGTTCATCACCCTGGAAATGCGAAGCATTCCCACAGAGAATACGCCGTTTTTCAATATCTTTGAGGCTGATCTGGGCATCGATAAGCTCCTGGATATATTTCGCCTGTTCATCGCCTAATAAAGAGATAACACCAAACGTCTTATCCTTGTATTCGTCTTGACGAATACATGAACGAATCAGGGAGACAATCATCTGCGCTTCGATCTTGTTCACCTTGCCCTCTCGTTTACCTGGCACATGATATGTAACCAACGCTGGTTTGACATGGGTGGAATGGGTTTCGCGCAGCGGTCTGATTTTATCTTCATAAATCAGATGGTTAGAGAAGCCGATAATTTCTGGCACGCATCTAAAGTGTTCTCTTAACATTAATGGCTGATAGGTCATCATTGCTAAATCATAGATGGATGTTTTCGCATTGTAGAGGTGGGCATTAGGAATAATTCCCTGTAAATACATCTGAATGAGGTTATTGACCTTATTGGTATCCACCCCAACTGCCATTGGGCTAACCTGATGTTCATCCCCGACGATAATCATCTTATCACCCATATAAGCGACGGCTAACGATGACAAGTTAGCCTGTGAAGCTTCATCGATAATGATGACATCAAAATGGTTCGTCGTCGGATCTAAGGTTTCTAAGGCTTTTCCAATTGGCATAATCCAGCCCGGCACAGCTTTCTGACACTGCCCCATCAGTTCGCGGGCTTTAGCTTTATACATCGCCGCATCCTTACGGTTGCCTTTGCCAATCTTTTTCACGGTCTGTTTCCAGCCTTGTAAAGCCTGTTTCATATCAATGTTCTTTTCCGTTTCACAAAGCAGATGATACCAGGCACTCTTTTGCGCAAAAGCAGTTGTTTTTTCTTTAAAACGCTTGCTTAAGGCTTCTGCCTTATCTTCTAATTCTTCATAAGGTTCTTTAAGAATCTTCGTTAATAAAGCCACGTACTGTTTATAACGCCAAGCCTCATTAATATTGTCTGGAACATGATCCTGGCCATGGATGCCATCATGTTCTTCAATCGCATGCGCCCAATCTGGTGCAACGCTCGCTAAAGTATCTAAATAGTCCTGACGTTTTTCATGCACATGACGCTGTGACTGAATTAACTCTAAATGATGATAAGCTTCTTCGTAATCATGGGCTTTTTTAAAGCGTAAAGCCTGCGTTAAGTCTTCGACGATCGAAGCTTTGACATCATGACCGATCATCTGGATGTTTTCTTCAATGATACTGTTAATATCCCCTAAGCGTACCGCCCCCACAAGTAACTTAAATAATGGCGTTAAGTATTTCTCAATCGCTTCAATGAGGGCATTCAAACCATCACGTTCCGACATATATTCCCGTTTGCCATTCATCAGCTCCATCGGGATATGCGCTTTGCGCATGGCTTTTTCTAAAGCGGGATAAGAATCATCAAAATAGCTTAAGTATTTCTCCATTGGCTTAATGAGGCCATAGGCGATTGTTTCAGGATGCTTTTCATCTAAATCGTTGAAAGCTTTTTCGCCTAATGGGACTAATAAGGAATCCCAGTAAGAGGCGCACTGATTCTTTTTCTTCTTTAAGGTAATCAAGTCTAAGACATAAGACACATCATCAACGGTTTCCAGGGCATGGCCATCCACGTCAATAAGGCTTTGACAGGTTTTGAGTTTGCGGTCAAAAAGTGTATCGAAGAAGCCGATCTTGCCTTTTTTAGAAAGCAGATCACGCATCTTTTCATAGCTTGTCTGATAGTTTTCAAAATTCCCATGGATGGTATACTGCTTGCCAAAATGCTGGTCCATCATCGTTTCACTGACCCGCTGACAATCTTTTAAAGCAGTGATCAGCTTTTGCCAGCGTGAAGCATTAGCCCCGCCGAGCTTTCCATCGACAACCATTGTTTTAATAGCTTCATTCCATTCTGGCAATGACTTCACTAAACCAATTAAATCATTGAGATCTTCTTCATGCGGGTAGTCAATGGCAAACTTTTGAGCGCCGATTTCGACATTGAGAACACGTCTGAATTCCTGATTACGAATGACAAAATGATTGGTATTCTCGATATCCTGGAACTCTTCTTCAATCTTTTGCGCTTCTTTCACCATTTCGCTAAATTCGGCTGGCGATAATAAGAACGCAGGCTCTGGTAAGACAAAACGCATCTGCTTTTCATCTTCGGCGCTTAAATCTTTATTGGCATGATAAAGATCACTAAGCTCCTGATAATTTAACGGCAAAGAGGCACCTAGCTTTACCTTGCCGGGAATATAAGCGAGATCCTGCTGGTGCTGATAAACAAAGATGGCCGCTTCTGCTAAGGAAACTTCCTGCCCTTCAAAGCGAATATTCTGATATTCTGAAGCGATCACATCAAAGAGCTGTTTTCGGACTTTGCTTAAATCTTTAAACGCTTCACGGCGTTCTAAATCTAAGGCATCCATCTCATTTTTTAACTCGTATGACGTATTACGAGAAATAAAATCAGTAATTCCGTCAACGCTGTTTTCCATATCTTCATTCGAATCATCTAAGACGCTGACACAAAGCGGCTGAATCAGCGGATCGATCTGATCCTTTAAAACCGATAAGGCCTTCTTTGTATAACTGGTGACTAATACCGATTTTCCTTTCGCAAGGAAGTGGCCCATCAAGTTTGCAATTTCGTGGGTTTTCCCAGTACCTGGCGGCCCCTGCACTAAGACTGCATCGTAATGTTCAATCCGCTTCGCCACCTCTAACTGTTCACGGTTGGCTTCTTTGGATAAAAGAATATCTAAGCTTTCACCGCCGACTGACGCTAACGCTTCATCGATGGTTTCCTGATGGTCGATCGTGGGCATGTCGATCTTACCGCCCATCACTAAGTTGCGAATCGGTACTGGCACCTGCTTGGTTTCTTCGATTTTATTAATAATACTTTCAATGGCTTTGGCAGTGCCCTCTTCACGGCGTCTTAAAATCAGCATTGGATCATTAAAGACAATAATACTGTTTTGTTTCTCCCAGCCTTCATAGCTGCTTTCTTCACAGTAATAGCTATCTGGTGATAAGGCATGGGTTAAGCGTTTAAGAAAACCGCCTTCATCGTTGACCGGGTGATAGCTGGTGCTGACAAGTTCATCGCGTAAATGCGGAATGCCCTGACTGTTTAAATGCTCATCAGCATTGAATAAGCCGGTATATAATTCGGCATGGCGATCCGTATCTTTAAAATATAAGGTATTATCATCCGCATTAAACGCCATGGCCACGCGCTTTAAGACTAATGGGTGGCGTAAATGAGGCTGACTTCGATCTTGTAAAATCCCATTGGCGCACACCATTTCTAAGGTTTCGTAATCTCTTTCTAAATCATTAAAGACATTAAATAATGAGGTAAACAGATCACGGCTATGCGCTAAAATGCGCTGCTTTTTCTGCCAGTTGCGACGCTTCGTATGCCATTTGCGATAAGCCTCTAAGCTTTCCCCTGCTAACTCATGAAGCAGGGCATCATCCTGCGTATAATCCTCATAGCCGAGCACTAACGCATCTTTAAAAGACGCATCAGGCGCCGGACAGGGCGTTAATTCTGGTTTATGAACGGTTAATAAGGTATAATCGTTGGCCTCACTAGGCACTAAGACTTTAATATTGACGGGATCAACATCTTTCAGGTCCTTTAATGAGAGATGCCACTGATAGGCATCGACATTCGTAATGACACTGGCTTTGAGCTGATCTAATTCGTATAAGAAACGATACAAGGAGATGACTCGTGAAGAGACTTCATCTCGTTTTTGTACATCCATATGTCTTCCCCTTTCTGTTAACTATGCTTATTTATCTTACCATTTTTTAAAGCCCCTCACAATGTAAAGAATTGCGAAGCGATGGCGAAACCGATATAATGAAAACGAGGTGAATAAAATGAAAGATGGATTTGTAAAGGCTGCCTGCGCCAGTATTCACGTAACCTTAGGAAACGTCAAAGAAAACGCTAAGCAGATCCTTTCTTATATCGACCAAGCGCACAAAGAGGATGTCCAGGTCTTAGTCTTTAGTGAACTGAGCTTATCGGGCTATTCGATTGAAGATCTCTTCTTTGCCAAGCGCGTCTTAAATGAATGTGAAACCCAGGTGGAACAAATCGCCAAAGCGACCAAAGATCATGATATGTTGATCGTCTTAGGCTTGCCATTTGCTTATCACAATGATTTATACAACGTTGCTTTAGTGATGCAGCGCGGCACCATTTTAGGGATGGTGCCAAAAATCAATATCCCGAATTATCATGAATTTTATGAAGGCCGTCATTTCGCATCCGGCCAAGGGATGGATGAAACCGTCACTTATGCTAAGCAGACCTTCCCTTTTGCGGATGATCTGATTTTCCAGGATGAAGCCCATCCATGGATTCGCATCGGCTGTGAAATCTGTGAAGATGTCTGGGTTCCTAATAC
>OCTW011567132.1_pt1 | contig 11603 bp, 3 predicted proteins | sample 1539671 | NCBI WGS metagenome assembly OCTW01 (sample SAMN02144230, study PRJEB22623) | gut metagenome | biome: sheep rumen | host: Ovis aries | place: New Zealand | reverse complement strand
GAAGCGGTATGGGTGGCGGGCTTGGGCGGCTCGTAGGTCTCCATGACGATGCCGATGCCTTCGCCGGCATAGGCAATGGAGTTCTCGATGAGGTTGCGGAAGATGCAGTACAGCAGTTCGCGGTTGCCCTGCAGGGGCATGGACGGCAGGTGGTTGGCGATGGCGATGCCCTTGGCGGCAGCCTTGTCGGACAGCTCGGCGGCGGCTTCGAGGGCCACCTCGCTGACGTCGACCGCCTCGCGCGGAAACAGGTCGGCGCTCTCTTCGAGCTTGTTGATGATGGAGACATCCTGTATCAAGTCGCTCAGGCGCAGCGTCTGACGGTAGGAGCGTTGCAGGAAATGGCGCCTTTGGGCTTCGTCGACGGGCTTGTCGCTGAGCAGTATTTCGAGGTATCCGCGTATTGAGCTGACGGGCGTCTTGAGCTCGTGGGCAATGTTGGAAGTCATCTCCTGTTTGAGCTGCCGGTTGCGCTGCTCGGTGGCTTCGGCCTCGCGACGCAGGCGGTTGGCTTCGTCGGCCATCTGCCGCAGCCGTTTGTTCTTCAGCATCAGGCGTATGTACAGCACCAGGATGGCGACCACCAACACCAGCAGTATCGCGTCAGACCAGTCCATAGCCGAAACCTGTTTTGTTAACAATGTGGTTGCCGTCGGCGCCGAGTTTCTTGCGCAGGCGGGCGATGTGCACGTCGACAGAGCGCTCGCCGACCAACGCGTCGTTGGGCCACACGGCGGCGAGTATCTCTTCGCGGGTGAAGTAGCGCCCGGGGTGATCCTGCAGCAGTTGCAGGATCAGGTGTTCGCGCTTGGTGAGGGTGTTGGGGGCGCTCTGGTTGACAGGGCTGTGCGGCTGGCTCCTGCGCAGCACGGCGCGGATGCGTGCCAGTACGGTGTCGAACGAGAAGGGCTTGGTGATATAGTCGTCGGCGCCGACATCGAAGCCCCTCAGCTGGTCGTCGTGGGTCGAGAGGGCGGTGAGGAAGATGACCGGAGTGGTGTCGCCGGCATCGCGCAGGCGTTGCATCATCTCGATGCCCGACATGGTGTCCATCATGATGTCGAGCAGTATCAGGTCGAAACAGGAGGGCTGCGCGTGGAGAGTGGCGAGAGCCTCTTCAGCACTTCCTGCTGTTGCCACGGCAAAGCCTTCTGCTTCGAGGTTGAATCGCAGTATCTCGCGCAGGTCTTCTTCGTCGTCTACTACCAGTATGTGTTGCATGGTTTGTCGTTAGTTAGTGGATATGGGTGCAGGATGGTGTGGTAGGTGGTATCATTTGCGGAGGACTTCTATCGACCCGTTGCGTTTGACGACACCGTATTCGCCCTCGGCGACAAAGCGGTAGAAGTAAGTGCCGTCGGGACTGCGAGTGGCTTCTGGATCCCAGAACTGGTCGGCGCGGCGTATGTTGCGCACATGGTACACCAACGCGCCGGTGCGGTCGTAGATCCAGAGTTCGTTCATGCTGTAGTTGCCGAATTCAACGAGGTTCATTACCTCCCATCGATCGTTGATACCGTCGCCGTTGGGGGTGACAAGGTTGGGGAACTGCAGGTATTCGTTGGTGATGGTGACGGTCTGCTCGGCCGAGTCGGTGCAGGTGTGATAGAAGGCTGGGTACAGCAGTTGCGGGAAAAGAGTGCTGTCTACCCAGTCAAAGTCAGCTATCGCTATGCTGTCGGCGTGGTGCATCCAGTGGCTCAGCAGGCGGACGGTGTAGTCGCCGGCCATATTGTCGCCCTCGCTGCCCCAATGGTAGAAGGGGTCGAAGACAGAGGTGGTGTCGAAGTCGCCACCCTCCACCGTCTGTATGCGCCACAAGTAGTCTATGCTGTGGTTGGTGTCCATCTGTTCCTGCAGGGGGGTGGAGAGGTTATAGAACTGTACCTCGGGTTTGCTGATGCTTGGCCGATAGGGTTCCCAGCGGAAATCGGGATTGGGCGATGGGAAGACGAAAACGGGCCACCCCACAGTGTCGAAGCATCCCTGCGTGTCCTGTGTCACCAGGCTGATGAAGGCCTGCACGCTGTCGCTGGCATCTTCCCTGAGGGTGTAGGAGAACGTGGGGATGGTGGTGGTGAAGGTGGTGTCGGGTGCAAAGAGGTTCCATAGCCATTGTGTGGCTCCGGCGGTGCTGTCTACCATGAGAAGTGTTGTCGATGCGCACCCGGGAATCAGTGTGTCTGCCGGTTGCAATGCGTTGCTGTCGAAGGCGTAGTAGATAGTCAAGCGGTAGTTGGAGTCGCGCGGTTGCAGGGTGACGTGCACCACGCTGTCGCAGGCATATTCGGTGTAGAGAGTGGTGTCGAAGGTAACGGGGCCGCCGTAATCCACCCCTTCATAAACATAGGGCCTGTAGGGACATATTGTGATAGTGTCTACCGTGTCGAATGTGGGTTTTACCGTCAGAGTCAGTCTGATAGTGGAGTCGCAGGCTACGCTGTTGGGGCCGACGGTGGAGTCAGTGTATATGCCGTCGGTGGTGTAGGCGTTGCCGTGCCAGAAGATGCTGTCGCAGGCCAGTGCCGTTGTGTCTCCGACAGAGGTGGCTCTGACATCAAGTTGCAGCACGTAGATACTGTCGCAAGGATTGCCTTCGAGTGGCACATTGTGGTAGTAGGTGCTTGCGGTGTTGTAGGATTGACCGAAGAAGGTGTAGGTCTGGTTGTCGCAAATGGAGGCATCGGTGGTGTCTGAGGGCGCCATGCCTTTGGGAATGTTCAAGGTCAGTGTCATCTCCATGGTGTCCTGGCATGCATTGAGTGCAATGCCAGAGATCAGCCGCACGGTGTAGGTGCCTGGCTGGGTGTAGACGGTGTAGCCATTGTAGTTGGTCGAGACCTTGCCGTTGCCAAAGTCCCAGAGCGTTGTCTCGCAACGCTCTCCAGGGATGAGGGTCACTTTGTCGTTGCTCACGCCGCCGGTGTTTGTGAAGGTTACGTAGAAGCGGCAACTGTCAATCACCATAGCGGTGTCGAAGTCGGCAATGGGATAGCGTGTGCCGGCGTAGGCGCTGATAAGGAACTGGCAGCTGGCATTGTCCAGTTTCGACACTTCGCAGTAGTAGGTAATGTCCTCGCTGGGCACGCGGATATTTTGCGCGGTGCTGATGGTGGTTGGTGATTGTGAGGTGTACCATCGGTAGTGGAATCCCTCAGGAGCACTTAGTGTGTTGCTGTCCACATCGCCGCACGACACTGTGTTCATGTTCTTCCGCATGCACTCGAGGGTGAAGTAGGCGTAGCCGTAGTGCGACCCTTCGTTGCAGTCGAAGGTGGTGAGTCGGAAGTAGACCTGCTCGCCGGCGTGTGCCGACAGGTCGATGCCTACAGCTGTCCAGTCTTTCCACAGCACACCGTCGGGGGCAGTGTTCCACCCGAGGTTCTGGTCAGCGATGAAGTCGGCGCTGGTGCAGGCTGAGTCAATGATGTTGTAGTTGGTGTCGAGCAACTCCATGCGGAAACGGGGCTGGTCGGCTGGCGCATGGATTGGGTCTTGCAGAACGGCAGCGTAGCGTAGCAGCAGCAACTCGAAACTGCTGGTGTCTACATAGAGACTATAGATGACACCCTCGGCTTCAGGCGAATAGTAATTGGTGCTCCAGTTGCCCAGACGAACGCTACTGGTGTAGCCTTCGGGAATGGTGCGCAATTGGTTGCCAGTGCGAGGGTCGCGTTGGGCGGTGTCGTAGCACACTGTGTGACGACTGTCAGGGTGCTGCGAGCCGTAATTGACGGCTCCGGCCTCCATGTAGGGGTTGTCATAGCGGCCGGTGAAGAATACGGCCTGCGGTGAGTTCAGGTCGGTGGCATTCACGCAGCCCACCCCCGGTGCCGGCGTGATAACCGATAGCGTGTCGCGGAAACTGGTGTTGCAGTAACCCTCCTCCGTACCGCAGATGCTTTGGAAGAGGAAGGTGTAGTAGTGCAATATGTTGAGAGGCTCAATGAGCAATGGGGGCGTAGCATTGGTGTGGACTGCAGCTACTGTGTCGCCGTCCATGACAGTTACTGTTACGTTGGCCGATCCCTGTGCTTTCCAGTCAAGAGTGATTGCATTGCTGGTGATGTCTTTCACTCGGAGGTCGAAGGCGATACTGGTGTCGATGTAAATGTCGTCGACATAGATGGAACGCGCTGACTGGCGATTGTTGCTGCGTGCCCGGAAAGCGATGAAATAAGATGCGTCAGGAGCACTGCTGAACTCTACCAGTCCGCGTTGCCATACGCCCGCTACGCCCGGTGCCAATGTTCGTATGGGATGGAATGTGCTCAGGTCGTTGGGGTCGCTCATAACGCCCACTACCAGACGGTCTGAGGCATTGGCGGCATAGTACCATACGCTCATTGCTACTTTTCGCATGTCCGACACGTTGACATCCGGTGTGATGATGTAGGTATTGGTGCCTATTGGCATTTTCATGCTTTTGGCTCCGCTATGGGCTATTGTATCGCTGACGACAATACTGTTGTCAAAGCGCGTCCATCCTTTCAGTATGGTGCCGGTATTGGCTGTGTCAAAGTCGATGCACGATGGAACTTCAACCGGTGCCGCCAAGGTCTTCACTTTCTGTACTGGCCGGCAAGTGGTGCCCAAACTGTCGCAACGGAAGTAGAAGTCATAGGTGGTCTCGGGAGCGAGGATTAGTGTTGCTGGTACCGAGTCAATGCGTAATATGGTATTGCCGACGGCTCCTTGATAGGATGTGCCAGCGGCGAAATACTCAATGTAAAATGGTACGGCTTGCGCATCAATTTGTACGCGGTTCCATCGTTTGAGCGTGGCTGTGGCGCTGATGGCACTGACGCAAGTGTCGCCATAGATGCCGCTCAAATATAGCTGTCCATTGTCTGTATTGTTGCGCAGGTGATGCAGGGCCACCCACCGCCCGCTATCAGCATAGCTGCTGAAATCGATAATAGCCGTCTGTTGGAAACCAGGGCTTTGGGTATAGGTGATGGTGTCCACGGGCGTGAATGACAAGGTGTCGTAGGCATCGGTCATCACGCCGACCACCACGCTGTCCGTATTGTTGTCGGCACGATAGACCATCTTCATGGCAACATCCTGTATCGATTGGGTGTTGATTTCAGGCATCACCATCCATTTGTTGCCTTGCAGGGTATAGCGGTAGCCTTCGCCTATCACATAGTTGTAGTAGACAGAGCCGTTGCCGTATGTGAAACAGTAGGAGAGGCCGCTATTCCAACAGAAGGGAATATTGGTGCTTGTGCCGAGATCCAGATATTGGCCCGTCTCGCAGGTATAGCCGGTAGAATCAGTGGCCTGGTTAAGGTAGATATAGCTTCTGCCAAAATCAATATCGTGTGGATTTTCTGTGATATAGGCCATTGTGTCATAGTATGAGCCATTATAGGCGTGCAACCAGTAAGGATGCTGATTCGGCGTAATGGCTTTCAGGGTGCCTGCGTGCACCAGCTTGTATGATGCTATCGGGATGCCATACACGCGTATGCTCATCAGACGTGTGGTGTATTGGCTGAAACGCAGGGCGATGTATTTGTCTGTATGGCTGCTAAGATCTACTGTCGCTGTCTGTGATCCAGGCAGATAGGCAAGTTCGCTGCTGTATAGAGGCACAAACGAGGCTGTATCTGTCTCGCTTGTCATTGTGCCGACTTGCACTTGGCTGTCGTAGATGTAGTTGCCGTAGCGGTTGTATGACAGGAACAACGACATCGCAGAATCGGCCTTGAAACGCGGCAGCACGGCATAGATGGTGCCGCTGCCGGGAGTGAAGTTCAGCGAGGGATAGGTGGTGGGTGCTACTGTGGCGCTGGGTGTCGATTTGATGATGGTCCAAGTCGATGGTACGGAAATGCTGCTGTTGTACTGGTTGAAATACTCGCAGTAGGGTAGGGGAACGGTGTTTTCGGTGCGTACAACGGTCGTTTGCTGGCATGTCGAATTGCACAATACGGTCATTGTATAAGGGGTGTTGAAACGCAACCCCATGATCTTGAAGTTATCCTCGTCAATCTGGAGGTGGCGCACATCCATTCCGGCGCTGTCTTCGAGTATCAAGGTGTATCTGCTTGGGGTGCCGGCGGCCATCTTGCAGGTGATGACGTTGCCTTCCACTTCGAATACTATCAGCGGGCAAGCTGTGATGCCGATGTTGTCCAGTTGCAGGATGCCTTGGCCGGCCTTGAGGCACAGCCTTCCTTCGGTGGCCGGCGTGGGCAAGGTGATGGAGAAGTTGCGCCAAGCGGTGTCTATCTCGAAGGTGTCTATCGGGGTGAAAAGGCTGGCGTCGAAGACGAAAAGGGTGGAGGTGTTGCTGATAGTATCGGATGGGGAATAGACACCCAGCAGCAGCGTATCGTGCTCTGCAGTGCTCTTGGCGTCAATCAGGAATGTCCGGCCGCCGATGGCGCTGCCGGGGTATAGCGCCAATGCTGTCCCCGCAGCTATTTCCAGCCGGTTGTCGAGTGTGACGTTGTGGCTCCCTGTGGCTGCCCAATGGCGGGGCAATTCGTCGCTCAGCACGTTGTCCATCGTGTAGCAACCTTCATATCCGTCTCCGCCGCCACTGCCACTGCTGCCATCGGCCAGCGTCCAGAAGCTGAATGCATACGACTGGCAGCCTCCGTCGAGGGGTGTCACATAGACGTTGTATCCTGTGCCGGGCTGCAGATTGCCGAAACCGATGGAGGCGATGTCTGCCGCCGCCACTCGCTGTGTGGTGGTTCCTCCTCCTCCGGCGAGGGTGATGTCCACGCTGTCGGCATTCACCAGTGCGCTCACCGCAAGCGTTGCGGTGTCGTAGCTTACGTCGAGCAGTTGTGTGCGTTCGTAGGCTGTATGGGCGATGTGCATCTCGTCGATGTACGCCCGATAGAAGAGGTACTCGTATTGGTGCATGAATCGCAGGGCGATGCGGCCGTCGAAGAGTGTGTCACTCGGGCGGAAACGGTAGTAGTAGTGTGTCCGTGCGCTGCTGGTGATCTGTATTGTGTCGAGGGTGCGGAAGTAGCTGTTGCTGTAGCCTTCGGCAATGGTGCCGACAATCAGGAAGGCTGTCGGGGCGGTGGTGCTGATGTAGAAACTCAGCATGCTGTTGCTGTCGGTCTCCGCATCGGGCAATTCCACCGTGGTGTAGTAGCCGTTGGAGAACCCCCACGAGGTGAGTTCGAGGCTGCCGTTGTTGAAGCGGGGGCAGTCGTTGGTGGATAGTGCCGCAATCCAATCGCCTGAGCCGCTGTACCATGAGTCTGTTGTGACGCTGGTGAAGTCCTCGCAGTAGGGTATTGGGTAATCCCTCGTGGCTGTACGCGCGGTGATTTGCCGGTCGAGGCAGGGTTGCCCGCAGGGGCGGTAGATGTAGAAGTCGTGTTCCGTATTCGCCGCCAGTCCCCTCACGGTGCCGCGGCGGGCGTGGTAGAAGGTGTCCACCTGGCCGGTGCCGAGGGTAAACCCCCGCACGCCGCTCTGGACCAGCACGGTGTCGTAGATGGCGCCCCAATCGAGTTGCACGTTCGTGCCGCGGCGGTGCACTACATATTCGTGTCCCACGACGCAGTCTGGATAGCCTATCTCGACGGCATGGACGGTGAAGCTGTAGTATCGGCCATAGCGGAACCCGATGGCCAGACAGCCTGCCGTGACGCTGTCGGGAATATCAGCCATCACGGTATGCCGGTTGCCGTCAGATATGGTGTAGAAGCTGCCATAGGACTCGAAGGTCGTCGGGTCGTCGGCATAGCGCAGGCTGCCTATCTCTATCGGCACGTTGCTGCTGCTGGCGGAGTACTGTAGCACCACGCGTTTGCCGGCCAGGTTGACCAGCCGCTCGGTCGACAGGTACACGTACTGCGTCCCCGTCGCGCTGCTGCTGCCGCAGTTGATGTAGATGCCCATGTCGTTGATGCTGTAGTAGGCGCTGCCCACGGCGTTGAAGGTCCAATTGGTGGGTATGGCAGGGTAGGACTCGCGGAAGTTGGAGCAGTAGCGTTCTGCATTGGCCGGCATGACGGGCATCGTCACGGTGATACTGCGGCTGACGGCGGCGTGCCCGTTGCACGAGGGGTATACGGTGATGACGTAGGTCCGTTCGGCACCGAGGCCGGTGATGTTGAGTGGCGAGGTGGCGCCGGGGTAGGTGACGGAGTCGGTTGCGGAACCGATGGGGCGTACCCCCACGGTGCAGTCGGGCGAGCCGAAGGTTGACCACGACAGCGTCAGCCGGTTGTAGTCCATCTGGCTGGTTGCCAGCGAGTCTACGCCGCACACCTCGGCGCTCATGCCGTCGATGTACACTATCCGGCCGGTAACATTGTTCTGCATCGACTGTAGCATCCTGAAGGCCAGTCGTTTGCCACCGGCGGTGGCTGTCCACTCGATGCGGTAGGCTGTCCACTCGGTGTTGATGTACAGAGTCTGCAACTGTGTGAAACCGTATGAGTTATACTCGGTTCCCGTGCTGTCGCACAGGCCCACCATCACTGGCGTGTTGCTCTGGCTGGCGCGCATGTAGACGTACATCACCCGTTCGCCGGTGCCGCCGATGGGGGGTGTGGCCACCATGCCGTAGTGCTCGGCGGTGTTGTTGTTGCCGCAACTGAGCATCAGCGACTGCGAGCCAGAGTGGTGCTGCGTCGTTACCACCTGCGGCAGGTAGTTCTCGTCGTCGAAATTGGTCGACGACAGCCAGCAGGGCGGGAAGTCGTGCTCGGCGGTCTGTTCGAACCCCTCGCTGTAGGGAAGGAATATTTCGCCACAGTCTGTCCGCACACTGAGGTGGCCGCCGCAGCACTGGTTGGATGCCGAGGCGGTGGCTATGACGCTGATATTGTATTCGGTGCTGGCGTTGAGGCCGGTGAGGGTGTAGCTGGTGGTGGTGGCGGTGCCCGCCAACGCGCCGTCGACAAGGATGTTGAACGGCCCGGCGGGGTTGGTGGCGCTCCAGGTGAGGCCTATGCTGTTGGTGCTGACGGCGGTGGTGTCGAGCCCGCTCACGGGGTTGGCGCAGCCGCTGCCCACTCCGCTGAGGCTCCATGTCAGCACCAGGCCTGAGTAGGTGCTGCTGTAGTCGGTCTGGAAGCGTATCCTCAGCAGGCCCGAGGTCGCTGTGGCGTTGACCGTTCCCGTGCCGCCCATGCCGTCGAGGAGCACCGTGGCGCCGTCGTAGACCCACAGCCGGTCGCAGCAGGTCTCGGTCTGGTAAGTGCCGCTGAGCGTGATGCTTACGCCGGCGCTGACCTGTATCTCCACCCATCCGTCGAAGCTGTTGCTGTAGTTGCCCGTGGGTCCGCCGTCGTCGAAGATGGTGCCGCCGCCCAGCGTGCAGCCGTCGAGCCGCACGGTGTCGCCGTTGACCATGTGGGCCACCGTCTGGGCCCCGACCGGCAGGGTGCCGGCCAGCAGGGTCAGTAGCAAAGCAAGGAGTCTATGTCTGTGTTGTCTCATGGTTGTCGTTTTGCAGTTTTTTGTTGTGTTGTCTACCCCGCCGGCTCTTTGCTATAGCACACGCTATCAACCCCCTGAGCCGATCTCGGGGTGGGGTATATCCGTGCAAAAATACGAATTATTTTAAAATGCACAAATTTTTGATGTTTTTTGCCCGTTGGCGGAACGTTGGATTAACAGTTGTTAACTTCTCCGAGCGGCCTCCCTGCGCCTCTGTTCCGGGGGTGGTCCGCCGTTTGTCGGACCACCCCCGGACCATCCTCGGACCATCCCCGGACCGGCACCGGAGGGAGAGCCTTCTTTGCACTGTGGGTGAATGTGTTATGTGTTGATGACCGGTGGGTGATGCTATGTGTGCTGGTTATGAGGAATTTAGCCATGTTTCTCTCCTTCTCTGCCCCCTGGCGGACAGGGCTGGTTGCAGCCTCCCGGCGTGCCCCTTCGGGGTGGTGGGGCGGGAGGATGGAATGTATGCCGATTAACATCTGTTAACACTTGGAATTTGGGTTTGCCGTGTGCCGGTGGATGAATTTTTGGCGCAAAGTCGAAAAAAAAGCGTACTTTTGCAGTCCGAAAAAACAGAAAAGTATCATAGCTATGGATGAGCAAAACATTCGTCTTCAACAAGAAGCAAAGCAGTGTGTACACAGCATCGGACGTTGGTACAAGTTCTTTGCCATCGTGGGCATCGTCATGGCGTCGCTGTGCGTGCTGGCAGGTGCCTTTATGATTGTGGCCAGCGCCGTCTTCACGGAGGCTCTGGCCAAGTATCCGTTCCCGGCATGGATGATGGGGGCGGTTTACCTGGTCAGCGCGGTGCTTGAGCTGCCGGTGATCATCTACCTCATGCGTGCCGCAAAAGCGGCCACTAAAGCGGTGGGTTTCAACAACAACGAGTCGGCGGCCGCCTTTATCCGCCTCTCGAAGAGCTACTGGAAGTACTACGGCATCCTGACCATCGTGATGCTGGGCCTGTGCGCGCTGGCCGTCCCCACGGGGGTGGTGGCAGGCATTGTGGCTGCATTGTAAGTGATTAACAAGTTGCAAGATATGACAAAGAAAGCTTTGATAATGTGCGCGTTGGCGCTGGCGATGACGGGTATGGCCGTTGCACAGCACAACGCGTTGCCGAGCCGCTATGCCGGCAACAAGACGCTGACGCTCTACGACTCGACGGGGGTGTATATGGAAGAGTCGGGCCTGAGCCATGTGTTGACCCACAGGTTGATACGTATGCTCTCGCCGGCGGGCAGCGCGCAGTGGAGCACGGTGAAGATGGACTACGACCCCCTGTCGGCCTACTGCGAGATAACCCATGTGGTGGTGCACCGCATCAGTGGCCGCACGGACACCCTCCTCTGGCCCGGTCGCGACGGCAACACCACGGTCTACGACTATGTGGCTCCCGCCCGCATGATCTATTGGGGCGCCAGCCAGAAGATGGTCGAGGTGGGCCACCTCGATGTCGGCGACGAGCTCGACGTGCGCACCTACAAGAAAGGCTACACCTACGCGCTGCTGGCTGACAACAGCGAGGGGCTCAACGGCACCTTTGCCGCCCTGCCCGACGATGATGCGCGCTATGTGCCCCCCATGAAGGGCCACTTCTACGACATCGTCCCCTTCTGGAGCGACCAGCCTGTGCAGAAGAAGGTCTACCAGCTCAACATACTGGATTCTAAGCAGCTGCAGTATCAGGTCTACTTCCACGGCACGCCTATGAACAGCCAGCTCGACATTCGTCGTGAGGCTGCCGACGAGGAGGGACGCAGCCTCTACACCTTCACCAACAAGGAGGACATCATGCCCCTCAAGCGCGAGCCGCGTGCCCTGGCCAACAACGACATGCAGACCAAGCTGCTCCTCTCGACCAGCCCCGACTGGCAGGCCAAGAGCCGCTGGTTCTACGGCGTGAACGAGGATTACGGCTCGTTCGAGCCTACGCCCGCTGTGCGCCGGAAGGTCAACGAACTGCTCCGTGGCGCCAAGGACGAGATGGACAGCATCAGCCGCCTCACCCACTGGGTGGCCGACAATATCCGCTATGCCGGCATCTCGATGGGCGAGGGCGAGGGCTTCACATTGCACAACCAGGAGATGAACTTCACCGACCGTTGCGGTGTGTGCAAGGACAAGGCCTCGACGCTCATCGGCTTCCTGCGCGCTGCGGGCTT
>OCTW011553207.1_pt1 | contig 11603 bp, 11 predicted proteins | sample 1539671 | NCBI WGS metagenome assembly OCTW01 (sample SAMN02144230, study PRJEB22623) | gut metagenome | biome: sheep rumen | host: Ovis aries | place: New Zealand | reverse complement strand
CAAATGGCTGAAAAGGAAGCCGAGTTTAAGCCAGAAAGTCAATGAACAGCTTGTAGAATGGATCAAACAACACTATGAAGAACGCAATGGTATCTTAGGGTACCGTCAGATGACAGTCGTAATCAACCGTGAGCATGACGTGCATTACAACAAGAAGAGAATCTACAGATTGATGCAGATACTTCATATGAAATCTGTTACCCGAGTAAAGGAAAAGACCTACATACCTTCGACACCGCTGGTCACAGCTGAAAACATACTGAACAGGGATTTTCATGCGGACAATCCTAACCAAATGTCAAACAGCTACTAAGTTACCCCAAACATAAGCAGAATCAAATTCGATTTAGGAACATCATCATAAACAACAGCGGCACTCTCAAAGCTGAGAATGCCGTTGTTTCTTGTTATTCTACAATTTATTCAATTCAAGGCGGAACGTACAGCCTTTTCCGACTTCTGATACGGCACTGCACATGCCGCCGTGCTGACCTATCGTCTGCTTCACGATGGCAAGTCCAAGTCCCGAAACGCCCTTGCCGTCACGCTGACGGTTGGTGTAGTATTTATCCCAGATTCGTTCAAGCTCATCAGGAGCGATACCATCGCCGTGGTCGGCTATCTCAATGACTGCCTTGCCGTTTTCGACTTTCAAAGTAACGCCTATCCACTTGTCAGCGCCAATATGACGTAATGCGTTATCGATGAGGTTGTAGACCGCTCTCGTAAGTCTCGATGCGTTGCCACAAACATGGATATTTTCGGCAATACTGCGATCAAAGATATATCCGTCCTTTGAGAAAAGGCTCTCAAAGCTGTCCGTGACCGTTCCAACTATTTCGCTGAGGTCGCAGTCAGACATGATATCTTCGGTGTCCTTCATCTGCAATTCGGAGTATTCAAGTATCTCGCCCACAAGTGCGGTTAGTCTGTCCGCTTCTCTGACGATGACCGCTACGTCCTCGGCGCACTGCTGCTCGTCCTCGCGAGATATATCCTGTATCATCTCGGCATAACCTTTTATCATGGTCAAAGGAGTTCGTAGGTCGTGGGATACATTTGCAAGCAGTTCGTTCTGAAATTCTTTATTTTGTTTCAGTTTATCATCAGTTTTATCAAGAGTTTCATTCAGCTCGTCAAGTTCAGAGCAGAAGCCCTTATGATAATCTGCACTGCCTTGATCATTTCCAAGTTCATGTGCTTTTTTATTGAGCTGCGATATCGGTCGGGAAAAGTTCCTTGAAATGAAAAGCGCAAGTACAAAGCCAACAGCAATTGAGAGAAATGTTACTATCAAAAGCTGTGATTGAATGATATGGGCGGTCGAGCCGACCGCATTTAGGTTAGTGCCGAGATAAAGTATCGCTTTATCGTCACCATAGTCAATATATTTGCCATAAAAATACATCTGATCGGTCTTTACCTCTGCTTCTCCACTGTCAGAAGAAGAAAGACTTTCAAGAAACTCGATAAAATTATCAGGCAGCTCCCTGTAATGAAAGTGTCCTTCCTTATGTCCCTTATTGCCCTTTATCTGACCCAAGCTACCATTTTCATTATTGTCATTGCTACTATGATGTCCTTTTTTATATTCATCGGCGGAATAAAGCATATTTCCGTCATTATCAGTAACATATACCAGCAGCGAATTGTCCCTTGATATTTCATCAAGCTTTTCGGTCATACTGCTGTCGAATGAGGTTATCTTCCCAGCTGCGGATATAGTGTTCCTGATTACCATTCCGTTGTAAAAGCTCTGCAAAAACACCGTCTGTAAAAGCCACAGAACGGTAAAGATAACGGCGGTGAACAGCATAAAATATCCAAGCAGTTTTTTGCGAAATGTTTTTGCTTTACGGTCCAAACTTATATCCCACCCCTCGAACAGTCTTTATGCAGTCACGGAAGGAGCCGAGTTTGCTTCGCAGCAGCTTTATTTGCCAGTCAACCGTGCGGTCAACTCCGAAGCTGTCATAGCCCCATACTTCATTGAGTATCTTATCACGAGTAAGAACAATACCCCGATTATTCACAAAGAGCATGAGCAGGGCGTACTCCTTAGCGGTCAGCTCTTTTCTTGTTCCGTCAACGGTCAAAGTAAGTCCGAAGGTGTCGATCTCCATGCCGCCAACATTTACGATACCGCTGTTTTCTTCGGGGTCACTAATTTGGGTATTATGACGGTTCATTACTGCCTTGATACGCGCCATAAGCTCCAGAGGAGAAAACGGCTTTGTAACGTAATCGTCCACTCCCACCTCGAAGCCAAACAGCTTGTCGAACTCCGTACCTCTCGCGGAAAGCATTATCACTGGCGTATCGCTGAATTCACGTATCTTCTTGCAGGCGGTGTATCCGTCGGTCTCGGGCATCATTATGTCCATGACGATCAGGTCGAACGTTTCCGCTTTGCAGGCTTCTATTGCCTGTCTGCCGTCTGAGGCGGCAGCATAGTCGTACCCCTCGCGCTTTGCGTAGCGGCTTATCAGGGTAATAATATCGGGTTCATCATCAACGATAAGTAATTTTGACATAGCGCACCTCCTGCAACGGTATTGTAATCATTATACACGAAAAATGCCCCTTTGTAAGCTGTTAGGGAGCATTTTTTCAATATGTCAGCCGTAAAGTTCCTGATACTCACTTTGTGCAGAACTTTGTTTTCTTGCGCCCCGCATACACCTCGGATTCAGCAAAGTACAGCCGTGACCGCAGCCGCCGCACCTCAGCTTACCGAGGTATTCTTCTAATGTCGGCACGGTTGGAGCTTCGATGGATTCCTCTATTTGCTGATCTGTTTCCTTAGGTTCCGGTTGCTCCGTTACGATCTCTTGGGGCGTTTCTTCGGGTGCTTCGGTCTGTGTCTGAGGCTTTTCTTCTATTGCGGGTTCTGTGAAAGAATATCTTTTGCCATGCTTATTTCTGCGTTTAGAAGAAGTTGCTTCTTCCGTCGGCTGTGTTGTTATTTCGGGAATCGTTGTTGTTACCTGTGTTTCGGATATTACGCTTTCATCTGCGGATAATTCTTCTGCAGCTTCAGTTGATACAGGGAAATCAATACCGTTTACCGCTCCGTATGACAGGCATATCACAGCATATACGGCAGCAAACGCCGCTAATGTTTTCTTTCTCATAAAGCGATGACCTCCTTAACAAGTCCGGCTGCAAACAATGCGATCAGCAGGAGACAGCAGCCGAGCCGGAACCATGTGAGATACTGCGGTATCTCTTTCCTCATTCTTTTCGCAAGCACACCCGACAAAAGCATGATGAACAACGTGGGCGATAATGTGCTTGCCAGCGCGAACACCGCACCGAGTACAGCCGCAAAGCCAACGGGCAGCGTTGCCGCATAGCCTGTTATAAGTATCAGCGGTGCGCAAGGAGATATGCCGTAGCCGAAGCCCATGCCTATCAATGCTCCGTGATGTGTCTTTTCTTCTGCAATAGGTTCTGTTTTGCAGGACTTACAGCTTTTGCAGCTATGAGACCCATGCCGTTCCCTTATCCATCCGATAAGCAGCCATATCCCCATAGCAAGCATAACAGCATCTACGATGACAACTGCTTTCACACCGAACACACGCCCCGAATCGTCAATTATATTTGAGCCGACAAGTGAAGCCGCACAGCAAAGCAGTATCACTGCAAGAAACTTTCCGAAGAAGAATTCAAGGAACGCCATGACCGACTGCTTTACGTCTTTTGTATGTGTTGTAAGATAGCCGTATAAGGCAGCACTTATCCCTGAACCGCAGCAGGTTCCGCAGCCCATTCCGACCGATGCCGCCGCTGTCATGCTCTCAAGCAGTAATGAAATGCCCATGTGTTCACCCTCTTTCGCTGGCGATGAGTGCTGCACCTATCGCACCGTTGAACTGCGGATAGGAAGCCACATAAACATCACGCATGAGCTCCTCTTCAAACGCCCTGTGCAGCCCGATGTTGAGCGAGCCGCCGCCCGTCATGAGGATATCGCCGTCCTTTTCCGACTTCTTCATCATCTTGACGATACGTCTTGCCATAGAGATATGCATACCCGCGAGAATGTCGCGGCGGTCGTATTTTCTCGCCACAAGCGAGATGACCTCCGACTGCGCGAACACCACGCAGGTGCTGTTGATGTCGCAGGGATTCTTTGCTTCAAGCGAAAGCGGACCCACGTTGTCTATCGTAGTTTCAAGTATCCCGGCGATGACCTCCATGAACTTGCCCGTACCCGCCGCGCACTTGTCGTTCATGCTGAAATTCTTGACTGCATAATTGCCGTCGAGATATATGATCTTTGAATCCTGCCCGCCGATGTCGATTATCATTCCGGGGCGGTAAGCCTGACACCGTAAGCGTGGGCGGTTATCTCTGAGATATCATCGTCAGCAACTTCAAGCACCTTGCGGCTGTAACCCGTAGCCATGATATAGCCGATATCCGAGGTCGATATCCCGTTGTTTTCGCACAGTTCACGGGCGAGTTTGCGAGCGGTACCGTCATTGTCGATGCCCGTGTTCCGAACCATAGTGTCGATGACCTTGCCCCCGCCGATCAGCGCGGCTTTCAGGTATGTCGAACCGCCGTCAAGTCCTATATAGTATTTCATCAAAGATCCCTCCTTGCGGTCTTGCGCTTCTCGGGCTCCTGCCGCAGCTTGATAAGCTCGATAAAGGCTTCTATGCGTATTCGGAGCTGTTCAACATCTTCCTCGTTGTAGTCGCTTTCAAGACGTATCACAGGTATTCCAAGCTGTCCAAGTTCTTCTTCAATGCGCTTGTATTCAAAATCGTACACAAGACAGCCCCGCAGAACGTGATATATCACGCCTTGTATATCATTATCTTTTATCAACTGTTTCAGACGGTATATCCGCTGTGAGTTATCAGCAAAAGTCGGACATGGACACGGCCGCAGAGAACGGTTTGCCAACGCCCTCATCATGCCGTCAAAGCTGTCATCTGTGATAACAGGCGGATCGTACAGCCCACGTTCGCCCATACAGGTCTCGTCACCTGCAACAATACCGCCCATTTCCTCGATAAGCAGCGGTATCTTCATATTAGGAAACACAATGGGCGAGCCCGTAAGCAATATTCGCGGGAGCTTTTTGTTTGTTACAAGCCGACCGATTTTTTCCTTGTTTTTCAGCGAATCATTTACGGAATGGAGTGCGTCTGCCCATTGTTCCGCAGGCATATAGCCGTAAGCGTTCATTATCGTCATGGCGTGAGTGCCGCGTATCAGATACGGGTTTCCTTTTTTGAGCCGTATAAACTCCGACAATTCATACTGCGCCCTGCCCGTGATACGGAAAGCCTCCGCAAGCGAATCGTAAGTGACTTGATTGCCCGTAATATCTTCAAGCCTTGCCGCCATGTCATAAAGCTGTGAAACGAATTCGTCTATCTCGTCGTCGCCCTTAGATGTCGGTATGTGCATCGTCATGACCTCGCATTGTTCAGAGAGCATACCTGCTATTTTCTTTTTGCAGTCGCAGGTCACGGGAACGATCATCAGCGAACAGTCTTCGTACACAGGCATAAGACCCGTATTCTTGAAGCCTGCAACAGCTTTTACAAGGGGACAAGCATCACGGGGTGCTATATCTTCGCCCACAAAAAATGCCGTATAATTTCCGCTGCACAGCTTGACGGGAACTGCTCCTGCTGCATAAATAAGTTCCTGCGGAGCCATGACGCAGTATGTACCGATTGTCTTTTGCGTAGCGTTTAATCCCTGCATTTCTACATATATCCGATTCAGCGTGTCAAGAAACGGCTTCATACCGTCGGGCGCACCCGAAAGTTCATCAATACGCCGCAGATATTTAGCTGCTGTCTGCGTTTGCTTATTGATGAAACGCTTATCCTGACGAGCCTTGCGCTCCTGCTCTCTTGTAATTGTGATCATTGATCTCATCTCACTTTTTCTTTGGTGTATATCCCGATATTATGTCTTTTCTTGACGAAGTGTATAGTTTCAGTCCTGCACAGGTCAGCGACAGAGCATTATCCTCGGGACAGCATTTCACACACTCGCCGCACATGATGCAGTTCGCATCGGTAACATTTGTCTTGCCGCGCTCGGTGTATATCTGCTTGATACCCATAGGACAGGCTTCGTAGCAGGCACCGCATTCGGTGCAGGCAGTGCAGTCCTTTTTGATTCGGAACAGCGATATCTTATGGAACAGCCCGATGATATATCCCAGCGGGCAGATATTGCAGAACAGTCTTCTCTTGAAGAAGCTGCCTATCAGCACAAATATCATCAGAAATCCGCTTACATAAAGGCTGGTGCTCATGCCTGCGAGTATCGGTGATACTGCAACCGCTGGACAGAAGTTGCAGAAGTTTCCTCCTACAAAACACAGCCCGATAAATATCAGCAGCATAGCCCATTTTATCGGGGTAAGTGTTGAATAGAGCTTTTCGTTTGCCGATATGCCTTCGGTTTTTGTCTTTTGGCGTATCTTATCCATGATATCCTGTATCAGCCCCATTGGGCATAGAAAACCGCATATCGTACGTCCGAGAAGTACGATGAAAAGCAGTGTGCTTCCGAAAAAGAGAAGTATGCTTTTGATTGGCAGCTCAAACAGCTCATTGAGGTGCGAGAGGTAGTAGCAGCTTGATTCGGTCATCTGCTCGGTGTTCCACGGACAGGAGAGTATCGGTATGCTGACGCTTGACATTTTTAGCCCGAATATCAGCCCGCCCCATATCATCATAAATCCGAAGCCTATCATCATTATCCAGCGTATTACCATAAAGGGTACAGGCTTTTGCTTCGGAGCGTTTCCCGATTTTTTCCTGCCCGCAAAGCGTGAGTAAGTCTTGTCCTTTTTCAGCATCTGCTTTCTCAGACATACTGTTGTGACGATACCTATTGCCGAAAGTCCGATGATGATGAACAACGGCGCAAGCGTTTTCAGATAGTCAAGGGAAAGTATCTTGTCAAGGCTTGTATCGTAGTCATTCTGCTCGAACTCATAGAATGGAAAGACGTATGCGAAGTAGGCAATTGTTCCGAGAACAGCACAGGATAATGCAGCTATGATTATCTTTTTCTTTATCTTCATTTTGCCTGTTTCACCTCTTTATAGCGGTTTTGTGTCAGCATTTCTGAGAATGCTTCAAGGCGTATGCGAAGCTGCTCGATGTCCTGATACTGATAATCCGTCTCCAATCGAAACATAGGTATGCCATATTCTGCAAACAGCATTTCAAAGCGTTCAAGTTCAAAGTCCTGTTCTATCTGACCTTTCAGCACATGATACACAACGCCCTCGACATCCTTTTTATTGATTCGCCATTTAATGTAATGATACATTGAATCATTTCTGACAAATGCCGATGATGCATCTCTGCTGTACCACGCTGAAGCAATGTTTTTTATGATACGGGAATAGCTCCCGTGAAGGTCACTTTTTTCGTATATCAGGTATTGTTTCAGAAAAGTGCTGTCAACGGTATCTGTCAGATTGAGTCCCACATCGTCAATCAGAAACGGAATCTTGTAATTCGGGAAAATGATCGGTGAACCCATGACCATGACCTTCGGTCTGCTTTGACCGACATAGGCATAACGCCTTGTAAGTTCCGCCGTTTTTGCAGTCAGCATCTGTAAACGGTATGTCCATTCGTTGATGTTGAATGTTCGGTAATAGCTGTCTTGTATCAACAGTCTTGTGGCATTGGGAACGATATCAGGGCGGTCACGGGATATATTCAGAAAAGCATTCAGTGCATACCGTGCTTTCGATATCCTTTGCGCTGCCGAAATCATGCTGCTTCTTGTGATGCGTGAGCCTGTATGCTCGGATATTGCTTTCGTCATATCAAGCATTTGCCGTTGCCATTTCTCCGAAGATTTGCTGTCACTGCGTTGGGGAGGAATATCCACAAGGCAGATTGTTCGTCCTTCTGTTTTGAGCTTATAGGCTATCTTACGCATACTGTCGCTTGTCATTGGTATGATAAACAACGAATCGGAGAAATCCACAGTGCCTTGTCTGTTGATATATCCGAGTATCGAACGGCTGACGGGATCGGTATCTCTCGGAACAAGCTCATCCGACCAGACGGTTGAAGCAAGACTGCCTCCGATAAGCCAATACGGTGCTGCACCGCAGGCGTATGCAAGCTCCTCGGGGATACCCGTTCCGAGTATCACAACTTTTGGTCTGCACTTGTTTTTTGCCCATGAATATTCGGTATCGAGAAAATACTTGATCTCCGGCAGATGTTTTTGCTGTGACCATATCCTGTCAAAAGAGTCCATATACTCCCATTCATATACTGAGGTCTTATCGTTATTTGCCATATTTATCACCGTTCCTTTGCGGAATTCAGAAGCCTCTGCGTCTGCCGCCGAATCCTCCGTTCATGCCGCCTCTCATACCGCCGCCCATCATGCTCTGCGGTATCTCGGAGACCTCCTGTCCGTTTATAATGATAGTGCCGCCGTTGAATTCGGTCTGACCGTCGCAGTCAAATGAGGACATCTGCGCTGTAACATTGATAGTTCCGCCGTTTACATATATTGAACCGTTTGAGTCGATAGCGTCTGTATCACCCTGACCGACTGCAACATTCAGATATCCGCCGTTTATCTCGATAGCTGTTTCATAAGCATTGGTCTTAGTCGAAGCGTTGATACCGTCATCGCTTGCGTTTATGGTGATATTGCCGTCGTTGATAAGGATATATGTAGCTTCAAGTCCTTCTGCTGCTGTGATATTGAAATCTCCGCCGTCGATCTGTAAGAGCGCACATACCTGTATTCCGTCACTTGCTCCATTGATAGTGAACGTGCCGCCTGTGATAGTGATAGTACCCTCGGCTTCGTCATTCTCGCAGTGGAAACCGTCCTTGTTAGTGGTAATATTGAATGAACCGTCGCTTATAGAAATTGAATCGTTTGCTTCAAATGCGTCGAGTGTCGAGCCGACATTGTATGTTCCGCCCGTTATCTTCATATCGTCCTTGCAGGTGATACCGTTGCCGTAATAAGAAGTAACATTCAGCGTACCCGTGCCGTTGAGAACAAGGTCATCCTTTGAGAAGATAACAGCGTCGGTATTTGTTTCACCGTCTGCTGTGAACTCTCCGCTGACTATAAGTGTATTCTCGCTGTCGGTGGTGGTAACAAAGACCTTATCTGCCGAAACGACATATATTGCGGGAAAATCATCGTTGGTTATGCTTACACCGTCAAACACAAGCTGGACTTTTGCATTTTCGTCTGCATTGACTTTGATCGTGCAATTCTCCGCTGTTCCGCTGATGACATATACGCCTTCTTCGGTGATATCTATCGTCTTGTTATCAGCAACTGTAATGCTCTGAGCTTCGCTTGTATCTGCTGTCTGCTCAAGGTCACGCTCGGTGAAAATATCTTCAGAAACAGTATTGTTTGAAAGCTCCACGATCTGTGTGCTGATATTATCTTCTTCATAGGTCTTAACTGCCTTTGCAGATGATGTTTCAGCGTTTGTATTTGCAGCTGCAGGAGTGTTATCTGCAGAGGTAATATTTCCGCAGCCTGTCATAGAAGCAGCGATAACAGCTGCCAGTATCATTGATGTCAAATAAGTCTTTTTCATAAAAGCACTTCCTTTCGGTGATTGAGTGTGGTTGCTTGTTTCTATGACTTAATTATACAAAAGGTCTATGAGAGTATAAAGGAGCGAAAGTGGAATGTCGGGCTTGTAATGTGGAATCTATGTCGGATCATGTGATAAGAATATGAAAGCGGGACTGCTTTTTCAGAGATCTTTGTGCAAAACTGCCTTTGATTTTTCCTTTCAAAAGTGCTAAAAAATAAAAGGAGAACGTGTAGCAGTTACTGCGTAAGTCCAGTTGCTTGCTACACGTTCTATTTCTTTTTGCGGGGGGATATTGATGTACAGCGTAGGCGATAAGCTTTATCAGTTTGAATCATCTGCAAACGTTGATACAGATCTTGAAGACCGCATTTTATCCTCCGTAATGAGAAAGGCGGGATTTGAGATGAATAATACTACAAATGTGAGAAAATCAAGGAAGAAAAAGTTGATAACAATAGCCGTGATTGCAGCAGCGCTAGTTTCCAGTGCGATCGTAGCAGGGGCATATGCATACAAAACGGGTTTGTGGAACGGCATGAAGAATGTTTTTACCGAAGAAGGTGAAGAACCTCTCGAAGAGATAAGTGAAAACAAAGCGGCTGCACTTGAAAGCATGACGGTCTTTGATGGTACTTTGGTTGAAAATACTTTTGATGGTATCGATATAATATTTGAAGGTTCGATCCCCAATATTAACAGCCGAGGTGGTGGCGGAGCGTATAGTATATTCACGATCCGAAAATCCGATGGAACAGCTTTTACAGAGCCTCCTGAGGGTTGGCGATATGCTATAAAATACGGTGAATGTGCGTATGGAAAAAACGATGGTTTCCCGCTTTATAAGGACAGTATGTACAATATCAATATTAACGATGATGGTTCGATTTCTTTAACGCTCAGTAATTGGACTGCCGGTTGTGTACTTTCGGCTATAGATAATAAAGGCGATCATCCTGTATACCTGGGTTTTACAGATCTTTATCTTGAACCCGACTGGACGGAAGGAGATGAATTGACAGAGAGCGATAAAAAGCTCGTTGAGATCTTTGAACTGACACTTGATATTGAAGATGCATTTATGTCAGCTTGTAATGGATCATCATATTTGATCGATGACGTAGGTAATTATGGAGTTTACTGGACAAAAGACCCGATGACCGAAGATTGCGAACTTGTAAGAAATTTCAAGGAGAAGGATGCTCAACTTCAAAAGGCTCATGAGGAGATAGCGAGCGAAGTATATCACGGCAGTGTGCTGTTTTCTGTTGATTTCTCAAATTACGAACAAAAAGTGCTGAAGTTCGGGGTAGAATGCAATGGTGAACCTGTAAATATAGAGATCAGTCCGATTAGGGCATGGATTTCTGGTGATGGATATAATGCTCCGTTTGGAGATAAAAAGCCCGAACTGATCCTGAATTATAAGGATGGAGAAACAGTCGAACTCGAATTTGATGAAACCGGCGGCTGGGGTTCGGGCTCAGCCGATGACTGGCATCAATACTGGCGGACTGAAGGTAAAACCAATGAACCGATAGATATAGATAACATCGAAAGCATTGTTTTTGAGGGCATGACTATAAGTGTAAATAAATAAAATGTTCGGCGTACCTTCGGGTGCGCCGAAATTCTTGAAATCATTAGTGTTATATAGAAACTTGAAATACTTGGCGGTCATTATATGGTCAACTTGACCCGTGGTCGCATATTCTATAATTTAAAAAATAAGATATTGCCGTCATGCTTGTATAACGTCTCAAAATATGTTATAATATAAGTGTTATACTGAAAGAGCCGCCCGAAAACACCTGTAGATCAGGGATAGTGAAATCAATACGAGGTATGTCTATTGATGAATACATAAAGGATCGGTACATAAGTTAAAACTGAAAATACAGGAGACAATTATGAAAAAACATATATTGATACTAACAGCTTTCAGCCTTCTGCTTACAGGCTGTGGAAAGATAAATACCGGAAATGCAGACAGATCCGGCAGGCA
>OCTW013410053.1_pt1 | contig 11604 bp, 14 predicted proteins | sample 1539671 | NCBI WGS metagenome assembly OCTW01 (sample SAMN02144230, study PRJEB22623) | gut metagenome | biome: sheep rumen | host: Ovis aries | place: New Zealand | reverse complement strand
ATGAAGATCGTGCCGTCGCCAAAGGCCTTGGTGGACTCGCTGACCGCCGAGTGGTATTCCTTCAACAAATCCTTTTCTTCCCGGACGATGCGCATGCCTCGGCCGCCGCCGCCTGACGCTGCCTTCAGCATAATCGGATAGCCGGCCTTCTTGGCAAATTCAATCGCTTCTCCGTTGGAGGTAATCGGCTTTTCGACACCTGGAATCGTCGGCACCGCTACCTTGTTCGCCATTTTCTTGGACTGAATCTTATCGCCCATTTGTTCCATCATTTCGTGGGTCGGCCCAATAAAGGTCACACCAGCTTCTTCGCATTTTTTCGCGAATTCAGCGTTTTCCGATAAAAAGCCATATCCCGGATGGATGGCGTCCGCGCCCTTTTCCAGCGCAAGGGAAATGATCTTGTCCATGTCGAGGTAAGCCTGAACCGGCCCGCCTGCAGAGTTGATCATGTACGCTTCGTCCGCCTTGGTGCGGAACAGCGACATTTCATCCTCCTGCGTGTAAATGGCAATGGTTGAAATGCCCAGCTCGTGGCAGGCACGAATAATCCGAATGGCAATTTCGCCGCGGTTGGCGATCAATACTTTTTTAAATTTCTTAATCATCTTGTTGTCCTCTCAAAACGTAATGGTTCATCTTAAACATATATACCGATCATAGCGTAAAAAGTCTTGTCATTCTTTGCCAATCAATGGGACTTTTCCAACCGATCAATGACATCTGCCTCGACAAGCTTGCACGTGTCCATTACAGCCTGCATAAACTGCCCGACCGCCGCCTTGATTTCCGGCTCAACCTGCGCCTGCCGCTTCGCGATCACGGTCTTCTCGCGGGTCTCGTCGAAAATCGGCAGACCGTTGGCGTGCTTGTAGCGCGCCACGTCACAAACACAGTCCAGCCTTTGTTGGAACAATGCGATCATCTGGCGGTCGATGCGGTCGATCTCTTCCCTAATTTCGGATAAATCCAGCTCACTCATAGCGTCCGTCTGCCTCCATCATCAAATCCAGCAGACAGAGCGCCGCGGCGCTTTCGACCACCGGCAGCGCGCGGATCACGATGCACGGGTCGTGGCGCCCCTGAATGGCCAATTCGGTGTTTTCGCGCGTGGCCATATCGATAGTCGCCTGCGTCTGTGCGATCGAAGGGGTCGGCTTAAAGGCGACTCTGAATACAATAGGCATCCCATTGGTAATGCCGCCGTTGATGCCGCCGTTGTGGTTGGTCGCCGTCACGACGTGCCCGTCTTCCATTCGAAAGGCATCGTTAGCCTCGGAGCCCCGCATCCCGCTGATGTCGAAGCCGCTGCCAAAGGACACGCCCTTGACCGCGGGAATCGCAAAGAGAAACGACGCCAGCCGGCTTTCGACGTTGTCGAAAATTGGCGAGCCAAGCCCACCGGGAACGCCGGTGATATAACCCTCGACAATGCCGCCGACTGAATCCTTCTGCGCTCTGGCCTCGGTAATTTCCCGAATCATCGCCTCCTTGAGCGTCCCATCTACCACTGGAAACCCCGCGTCGGCGTATTGAAGGGCCGCGTAATCCTTTGGCCCTAAAACCGACGAATCGCGCACCTGGCCGATCTGGACGATGCGGCTGCCGACGGAAAGGGCCGGCACCTTCTGCGCAAGAATCTGCTTGGCCACCGCGCCAGCGAAAACCATTGGCGCTGTCAGGCGGCCCGAAAAATGCCCGCCGCCGCGGTAATCCTGAAAGCCGCCGTAACGGAGAAAGGCTGTGTAGTCCGCGTGGCCCGGACGCATTTTGTTTTTCGTCTTTTCGTAATCTGACGAATGGGTATTGCCGTTTTCGATGATCCCAGTCAGCGGTGTCCCTGTCGTTTTCCCGTTAAAATAGCCCGAGACGATCCGCACTCGGTCCGCTTCCTTCCTCGGCGTCGCCAAGTCCTTGCCGCGGGCTGACCGGCGGTCCATCTCTGCGGCAATTTGAGCTTCGTCAATGGTGAAGCCCGACGGCAGGCCGTCAATGACGGCGCCGATCATCGGGCCGTGGGATTCTCCGAAAATCGATAAATGGATATGCTGTCCCCAACAGGATGTCATGCTGTTTGTCCTCCGTTTTGTCTAAAATCCTGCCAAAAATCCGGATATGATTTGCGCACGGCCTCCGCGCCGTGAATGGTCAGCGGGTCACTGCAGCATTCGCTCGCAGCGGCGGCCGCCATCGCGATGCGGTGATCGTTGACGGCGTCGATCTCACCGCCTTTGAGCTGCCCTGCGCCCCAGATCGTCATCCCGTCCGGCGCTTCTTCAACCCGCACGCCCAAACGCGTCAGCAAATCGGCCATCGCGCTCAGCCGGTCCGATTCCTTGAGCCGCAGACGCCCCGCGCCCAAAATTCGACTCCGGCCTTCCGCCGTCGCCGCAAGCACCGCCAAAATCGGCATCAGATCCGGACATTGGGATACGTCCATGTCGATGCCGTGGCGCGCGGACGGCTTAGCGACCCAGGCGCCGTCCTGCCAGTCAATCTGACCGCCCATCTGTCGAATCAATGGGATGATCGCCGCGTCACCCTGAAGGGAGGTTTTCGGCAGATTTTCACAACGCATCGCTTTGCCGTTAACGCCAAAGGCAAACCAGAACGCTGCCTGAGAATAATCGCCCTCGACGCTGAAGTCCGCCGGCTTGTAATGCTGTCCCCCTGGAATCGCGTAGAACCGGCCATCCTCCGAGACATCGATGGTGATGCCATAATATTTCAACACACCGAGAGTCAGGTCGACATAAGGGCGGGACTCGAGCGCTGTTGTAATGCGCAGCGTCGACAGCCCGTTTAACAGCGGCAGTGCGAAAAGCAGACCGCTGATGAATTGCGACGAGACGTCGCCCGGCATGGTGTAATCGCCGGGTTTCAGCGCCCCGCTCAAGGTCAGCGGCAGCGCGTCATCACCCGCCGTCTGCCAGTTGATTTGTGAAGCGTTAAAAATCGGCCGATAGGGCTCGAGGGGCCGCTTCGGCAGCCTTCCCCGCCCTGTTAACGTCACCTCCGCAGCGTTGAGAGCCGCCAGCGGCATCAGAAAACGGACCGTCGAGCCCGATTCGTGGCAGTCAAGCGTGACATGATCGGCTGAGGGTCTGCCACAGCCGATCATTTTGAGCTTCGAGCCGTCTTCATTTAATTTTTCAATTTTTGCGCCGAAGGCCTCAAGTACGCCGCAGGTCGCCACAATGTCCTCGGAGACGAGCAGATGATCGAGCACGCTTTCGCCGTCAGACAGCGCCGCGCAGATCAGTGCCCGATGGCTGAGGCTTTTAGAAGGCGGCACCTGCACCGTCCCGCCGATTGGGTGGGGTTGTATCGTGATATCCATCGATATGCCTGGCTTAAGCCTGTTCGTCGGTCAGCGGCGCCGGCATTTCCGATTCAACCGCGTCGGGGGTGAACAAATCGATGGCTTTATCCTTCTGGACGCGCACAATTTCCGCAGTGCCGATTCGCGGCATGACGCAGACGTTCAAAATATCCCCAGTGAATTTCTTGTCGTGCATGACGATGTCCTGAACGCGGTTCAAATCCATGTCGGGCATATCGATGGGCAGCCCGTATTTGATGAGCATTTTGCCGAGGTTGTCCAAATCTTCCTGAGACGTGATGCCTTCGCGCACGCTCATCTTCGTAATGTTGTACATCCCAACGGCGACGCCTTCACCGTGGGAATAACCTTCGTAGCCAAAGTAGTTTTCAATAACGTGACCGATGGTGTGGCCAAAATTCAAAATGCGGCGCACGCCCGATTCCTTTTCATCTTCTTCAACGATATTGCGTTTGATCTGCAGGCATTTAGCGACAATATCTTCCATGTCGGCCTGCAGGTCTTCCTGATATTGGTATCCGGCGAGGCGGACGAAGAGCTTGCTCGAGGCGATGCAGCCGTATTTGATAACTTCAGCCATGCCGTCGATGAAGTAGCGGTCTTCCAGCGTCGTCAAACATTCAGGGTCGACGAAAACAGCCTGTGCTGGGTAAAAGGCGCCGACCAAATTCTTTCCGACGTCCAAATCGACACCGGTCTTGCTGCCGACGGAGCTGTCCGTCATCGCGATGAGCGAAGTCGGAATCTGGAAGAAATCGATGCCGCGCATGTAGGTCGCCGCCGCAAAGCCAGCCAAATCGCCGACGACGCCGCCGCCCAGGGCGACAATCGCGTCAGAACGGGTCAAATTGAATTCGGCTAGCTTGTAATAAATGCTTTCAACTTGGCTTAAATTTTTCGACGCTTCTCCCGCTGGGATCACGATCGAATACACATTGCCGCCGAAAGATTTCAGCTGCTGCACGACCAGGCGCAGATAATGGCTGGCGACATTTTTATCCGTAATGATCACAATGGCATTGTATTTTACAAATTGGTCTTTTAATTCGTAAAGATGTTCACGCAGGCCATTGTGAATATAAATTTCTGTTTTGTGGCTCGACTCGACAGAGCAGGTTAATTTTTTCATGGATCAGTTCTCCTTTATTTTTAAGGGCTTGTAGCATCCGGCCCAATTGATCATAATTGTAAATATTATAGACGATTTTTTTGTGGAGTTCAATTTGAACTTGAGTCCCGCCTAGATAATTTAATAAAATCTTATAAAAATTCTTGACAATTGTTTGTAATTACGTTAATATAATTATCGTTCCTTTTGGGGGTGTGGCGCAGTTGGGAGCGCGTTTGAATGGCATTCAAAAGGCCAGGGGTTCGAATCCCCTCATCTCCACCATTTGAATTTATTGAGAATCGCTAAATTTAGCGGTTCTCTTTTTTTTACAAAGCCTCAAAATCTTATTTCTCTACAGTTCTTTACCGAAAAGTGTCGTAAATTTGTCGTAAAAATCTGATTCGCATCTTCCATGTCGTCGTAGTCCTTGAAGCCGTCGATCGTGGTGTTGGCTGTCTTCAGCTGTTCTTGTGTCTGCTTCAATTCTTCCTGTGTTGTCGCCAAGTTCTGCTTAGTCGTCTCCAGTTCGGCCTTCGCGGCATTGATATCCTTGCCGTTTTCTGCCATGATCTTGTTGATCACTTCCTTGTCGAGTCCGAGGTCCTTCAAAAATTCTGTTTTCATATGCGTTCCTTTCTCCGCTGTTAGGTTGTTTTTTAGGTGCTTTTACCATCGCACCAGCGGTTTGCATTTTTAGGTCTGCCGACCAGTTTGTGACAATTAAAAAACGCCCAAAGGCGTTGGGGAAATTTCTTATTCGTTGTTCTTCACTTTATCGATCGCGGTCGCGACGATCGTCACGATCATCGCCGCCACAAATTCGATCACTTTCGCCGTGAGCATCGCCGCGACGATTGTCCAGAATAGTTTCATAATTACCTCTTAAATAGACCTAGTACCGGCTTCTATTTCATGTTCATTTGGCAAGTCCATACGATCAAGTTCTCGTATTGCACGTTTTTCTAATATTTCTATGTATTTGAGCATGATTTTCGCTTGCTGATAGTACAAATCATCTTCACCGCGATCTATGAAATAGCGTTTCTTTTTTTGTAATTTCTTATAGCGAATAACGAGTTGACAATACTCTGCCAATAATCTTCGTTGATAATCATCGCTTAACATAGCTTTTACAGTATCTCGTAATTCCATTAGTGTTCCTCCTGCTTTCAAGCACTAAAAAAGCGACCCTCTCGGATCGCTGAAAATCAATTCTGTACTTACTGTTCTAAACTCCAGTAATATTTTTTAACTTTTTCGAAAGCTTCTTTTGCTTCAGGCGTTGGATTAACTAATTTTGCGCCTTTCATATATGGTTTGTAAATTTTTTCCGCTTCTTTAATTTCTTCAGGAATTTCAAGCGGCCACATATTTATTCCCCCTTATTTTCGTTTATGCGTCATGTATTCAGCTTCAACTTCATCGAACCTTCCGAGACTATACATTTTACTAGCATATGGACTAATGTTATCTACATTTTCTGCATTTACGCCCGCTTTGTCAAGCCGTTTTTTGCTCTTTTGGCAAGTATATTTTATATATTCTTTATTTTCTTTTTCAGAATCTATTGTATTTCCACGGCTTTTATATTCTATAGCTTGTTTCAGATGAACATTTTCATGAAATTCAACATCTCCTTGTTTCAAGCCTTCTGTTTCAAGTATTTCTTTGTTAGAAATTTCATTTGAATAAAAGCTAGTGTTAGTTATTGCCCTATATTTTCCCAAAGTCTTCAACTCATTAGCATTTGAAATAACAACATCTGGCTTTTGCTCATTAGGAATATTTAATTCTCTCAAATTTTCTTCCTTTCAACCTCTTACTAAGCCCCTACTAACCCCTTGGTAAGTCCTTTCAGGCACTAAAAAAGCACGGTCGCCCGTGCTTAAATTGAATTTAATGACATTCTTCTGATGCTAAAAAAATATCGTAGGCCATTTCTAATTCTTCACCAATTCGATTGATATTTCCGTCCTCATCCATTCCCTTTTCTGCGACGAGATTAGAAACAGCAGCTCCAAACAGTCTTCTATTATTGATTCCAATTGTTTGTTTATCATCATCAAATTGAACATTTAATATTCCTTCTTTGGAATAATAATTTGACCAATTATATTTCTTTAAGATATTGTATTCAAAGCTTTGTAATTTTTTATATAACATTTTATACAACCTCTTTTTACATCAATAAATTGCATTGAATCAAAATACCAGTTTCTTGGTTTAATGTTACAGCCGCGTTGTTTCCGTAAAAGGTAATCGATATGCCTTTTCCAGTTGTCGATTGTGTTTTTGCCACTTCCCCATTTTTGATCGCATCAATGACATCCTCCATCTCAACACCGTTTCGGTGCACAATTCGATGATCTTCTGCATAGATTTTCGGGTCTCTAGACGTTCCAATCATTCTTGCCATAAAGTGCGGCGATGTATCTGTTACTTCGATGTCATTTATTGTTTTCAAGCCTACAACTTTATCTTGCAGATCATAATAAAGCTTTACATATTGATCCTCGGAAAATAATGCTGTAATCCATCCTTCTTTGACGTCTTTTCTATATTGCTTTCTCAGCTTGTCTTCTAAAGGAGAGTTATTATATGACGTTTTGGAACCGTTGTCAATACCTGTTTTAGAAACAATAATCTTTTCAATAGGATTTTCGGTTTTCACCTTCAACCCATCCGCATAAATCCTGTCTCTTTGCATCGGCAGCTCCATCCGCTCGGAGAAGGCTTTGTACTGGCTGTACTTCGTCTGGTATTTGATGCGCTTGGCTTGGATGCGTTCCTCGTCGGCTTCGCCCTTGGTGAGCAGATCGATGTCCTGCCGGTACTTGCGCATCTGGCGCTCCATTTTGCGCTGCTCTTGAAGGGCTTGGTACTTGTTGTACGTTTTGCCGTTAAATTCGATTTCCTTGGCTTCTTCTGCCTTGAGGGCTTCCAGTTGGTCGTCGGTGTATCTTCGTTTCGATATGCCCGGAAAAAACGGATCGTAGGAGTGATAGCAGTTAATCCCGCAAAGCCCGAGTGCGTCGTCGAGGCCGCAGATGGAATAGAGCTCGTCTTTGGTGTAGACGCCGCCCTGCCATTCCGCATGCTCAGGCCGTGCGCCGCCGTGGGCGGAGACCTCGAAGTATTCGGTGCCGAGTTCCTCGGCGACTTGATCGGTCATGTAGCGCTGCACTTGGCCGTAGCCGGTCATGAGTGCGCGTCGGACGGCGACCTCGATCCGGCTGCTCGTGCCGCTGGCGTAATCGATGGTGCGCAGGCCGGAGTTCGTCATCGTGTTGATCGTCCGCTCCAAAACTGTGTTATACGAAAAAGCGCCGGATTCAATGTCCATCATGGCATTGTCCAGCGTCTAAAGATAAACTTATTTGAGAAATTATTCTGTTCTAAACAAAAAAAGCACCGTTTTAGCGATGCTTAAATTCATTTTCCATGCATTTGCAATTTAGACAAACCTCTTTCCAAAAAGCGTCCGTCATTTTTTTCTTTTTTTATTCTTCATCCACAAATACAACGACCACAATCCTCTGGCTGCTGCCAAAACAACCATAACATAAACAAACGTTAAAACCATTTTCATTAACAAACCTCGCAGTTCTTGTCGTATGCCTTATATTTTCCAACCTTATCACAAATAAACAAAAAAGTCTTTCAGGATCGTTATCATCCTGAAAGACTTTTATCATCTTAATTCTGTGCTCGAATATCTTCGCCCATTAACAGTGGATAACTCTGCCACTTTTCACCGTCCAAATCTTCATGGTGCATGTCGACCTTGGTAATCCGGCTATTGTCGTATGTCTTGTAATAGTAAACGCCAGTGTCAGTGTTGCAGCACGACGAGTAAATCGTGTATTCATATTGATCGTTGCCGAGATCGCAGCAGCCCCGCTGCTGTTCGACGGAACCCAAAATATGGAAAAACTGGCTGACACTTTCCTCTTCTCTTGTGCCGCATTTGGAATTGAGCTTCGTGAATACGACCTTCGCAAAACGCGACGCCGAGGACAAATCCCCCGGCAGACCGATGGCGCCCATGCCGCGGCTGTACAAATCCAAGTCCAGCCCCTTCGCGAAACGGTTTTCCGGCACCCCTGCCGTGAGCTGACGGTAATTATTGAGCCCGAAGAGCTGTGTCGGGAACGGCGGATTGTTAGTCAGCGCGCCGACCGGATCGTCGTAAATGTGCAGACCGTCTGCAACGGATTCAACGACAAATGCCCCCGACGGGTCAGCCACGAGCCAATGCAGCGTGGACGCCGGCAGGCGGTCATTAAACCGCGTGTCCAGCACGGTCAAATTTTCAATGCACGCCTTCGCTTCGTCCAAATCCGCGCACTGTCCCAGCACCCACGGAATCATTTCAAAGGAGGCGATGCCGTTTTTGCCGGCCTCCGCCTGACTGAAATAATGGGCGTTGCCGGCGAAATTCAAGCCAGCCATGCTGAGTCCCTTTTCGTTCGTGCCGTCGTAATAAAGCGGCATATCCTCTTCGACTGTGGCCATGCCAATGATGGCGTAGCTGTCGTCGCGGTCCGCGGCTTCTCTAAAGTGCCAATGATAATGCCGAGGTGTCACCACCACAGATTCTCCGAATGATATTTCCAGATCAAGATTTCTGCCGAAATAATGATCCTTCGTCTGATAACTAATCGCGGTACACATGTTGTTAATCCCCTTTCTATTTAGATTTATTTTAACACGTTCCGCCGCGAATAGCTGACAAGGCAAAATCTTATCATAATTAGACGAATTATTTTATGCAGTCGATCAAAACGGTGCGGCCACCCTGCTCCAGATGCCGCTTTTCACAAAGGGACTGCGGGATCGCGGTCTCTCCGCGGTGGTCCCACGGGTCGTTTAAAAAATACAAATTATTTTCGTCATCGTACCCGGTCAAGACCAGGCAGTGCTCACGGCTGTGCCAGGTCAATGTGCGTCCAGTACCCGTGATCTGCCATTTCGGCCCGTACACCGCTGGCTCAAAACAGAGGGTCGCCCAATAAATCACCGGAAGCCCTCTGTCGATCGACTGATGATAAACCTCCGGGCCCGCTCCTGTCCCGTCCACCGCGCGATAAGGCGCGCCGAAGCTTTTAAACACGGCGTTGCACGCCTTCACGATCACCCCCGGATAGCAGCCGAAAGCCGCTTCGCTGTAAGGGTCTCCCGCAAAATATTCGTCAGGGTCCGGCCCTGTGCCGATACACACATCACCGACGCATCCTGCATCCCGGGTCAAATGCATCTCGCCTTTAGGCAGAAAAGACGAGATAAAGCGATCGACGGAAATGTCGAGTCCGAGGCTCTGCAGCACCATTACCGCAGAAACGGATTCGCACCCGGTGGGCCAGCGGTCGGTTTGGTCGATCAACGGCACGGTCAATTTCTTTTTCAATTTAAGTTTTACCTTTTAGACATTGCCCTTTTCGAGTCGGCGTTCAAATTTTGAAATTTTTTCGCCGTTATTGCCTGAATATTTCATAATCAGTGTCAGTATTCCCAAAAGCACACATACCCCGACGATCAGTGGCAGCCACCAATTCCGGCAGAAACCGGCAATGACAAAGCCGACGCCGCAGGACAGCACGACGGGAACTGCGTACTGCAGCTGCGTTGAGACGTGGTTCAAATGGTGGCACTGTGCGCCAGCGGACGACATGATTGTCGTATCTGAAATCGGAGAGACGTGATCGCCGCACACCGCGCCAGCCAAAATCGCCGCGACCGTAATGATCATCATTTCGGTATTGTGATTATTGAAAATCGAAATAGCGATCGGTACCAAAATCGAGAACGTTCCCCAGGATGTTCCGGTCGAGAACGAGATAAAGATCGCGATGAAGAAAATGATCACCGGAATAAAGGCGACGCCCGTTGTCGACAGATTCAAAGTCGTGCTGAAAAATTGAGCGATACCAAGACGATCCGTAATGCCCTTTAATGTCCACGCAAAAGTTAAAATCAAAATCGCCGGAATCATCATTTTTGCCCCTTCCGGCAGCGCACCCATCATATCACTAAAAGACATGAGTTTTCTCGGCAAATAAAGCAACGCAATGAACACGATGGTGACAAGCATCGAGAAGACCAATGCCGTTTCAACATCGCAATTAGCAAAGGCTTCTGTAACAGATTTGGCCCCGCCCAAGAAGCCGGTGTAAATCATCGCACCGACGGCAGTGCCAATCATCACGATCATCGGCAGGATTAAATCCTTCACTTTTCCGTTAGGATTAACATTCTTCTTTTCCTGCTCGATCTCATCTTTAAATTCATCAGCATCGGACGTAAACAAATCGCCATTTTCTGCATTGCGTTCGTGCTTGGCCATCAAACCGAAATCGATTCCCCGGGCCGACGTATAAAAGACCATGAACAGCGTTAAAATCGCGTACAAGTTAAAAGGAATTGTACTCACGAAAAGCTGAAAGCCGTTGATGACACTGCCCTTGGGCACGTAGGAGTTCACCGCAGCCGCCCAAGATGAAATCGGCGCGAGGATACACACCGGTGCGGCGGTCGCGTCGATGATGTAGGCCAGCTTCGCGCGGGACACCTTGAATTTATCGGTAACCGGGCGCATGACCGAGCCGACGGTCAGACAGTTGAAGTAGTCGTCGACGAAGATCAAAACACCGAGCAGGCTCGTTGTGATTTCGGCCTGACGCTTGTTCTTAATCTTCTTCGTCGCCCAGCGTCCGTAGGCTGCGGTCCCGCCGCTTCGCCCCATTAAAACGACGATCATGCCGAGCAGCACATCGAAAATAATGATTTTCAAATCGATGCTTTTGACCATCGTATTCAGGAAAACGGTAAAGGCCTTCCACAAATGAAAATCTCCAACAAACAAAGCGCCTAAAAACACGCCGCAAAACAAAGACACGTAGACCTCTTTGGTGACCAGTGCCAAAATAATCGCGACCAGTGGCGGCACCAACGACCACCAGGTTCCATAAAACATATATAATAACCCCTTTCTTTATTAAATCTTTCTTTAATAACACTTTTTATTTTATACGACTTTTCATTATAAAAAAAGAAAAATATTAATTTGGCGCATAAAAAAGCAAGGCTGCATTGCCTTGCTCAATTTGTTATTTATTGTCAAGTGAGATTACGCCTAACAGCCGCTTCCATC
>OCTW011527014.1_pt1 | contig 11605 bp, 13 predicted proteins | sample 1539671 | NCBI WGS metagenome assembly OCTW01 (sample SAMN02144230, study PRJEB22623) | gut metagenome | biome: sheep rumen | host: Ovis aries | place: New Zealand | reverse complement strand
GAAGAATTGAAAAAAGAAAGAAGTGTGTTGAAATGACAAAGTTTGAAATGAAGAAAAATGAATTATTAGAAAAAGGACAAAAAGAAGGATTTTTTTTAATATCTGAAGTAGTAGAAATTGCTAAAGAGTGTAAGGTAAAACAAACTGAAATCAAGAAATTTCAATAAGAAATAGAAGAGTTAGGTATAGAATTAGCTGATTGAATTCCTGAAAAGAAAAAAGAAGTTATAAAAGTAAGTGAAATAAAATCATTTGAAGATAGAAAAAATGAATTTCTAATATTGGTATTAGAATTGATAAAAACTATGTTATAATTAAAAGGGGTGTAATATGAAGCATATATTTTTAATAAACCAATTTAGTTTAAAGAAACAAACATCAAAAATAGAGAAGAAAATAATCAGTTTATGTAAAAAGCTTAATCATGAGTATAAGATAGAGATTAATTCTGCCATTTTTTCTACTGAAGATATATTAAAAAAATATGTTAATTTCTAAAATATTATTATATGTGTTGGCGGAGATGGAACAATTAATATTGTCAATACTAAGAATATTTTAGGTTATATACCACTTGGAACAGGTAATGATTTTTATCGCTCAAATAAAGAATTATTAAAAGAAGGCATTAATGAAATAGATTTAATAAAAATAAATGATAAATATTTTATTAATACTTCATGTTTTGGTATAGATGCAGATATTGCAAATACTGAAAGATTAGTTCATTCCAATTTATTACCTAAATCATAAAGATATAATATATCAATTATAAAGAACTTTATGATTTATAAACCAAGACACTTAAAATTTCTAATAAATGGTATTGAATATGAAGATAACTATAATACGGTTGTATTATGTAATGGAAGATATTATGGTGGAGGATTTAAAGTTGGGACTAATACTTTACTTGATGATGGATATTTAGATGTATACTTAGCTAGAAAAACTTTTAAAATTAATATGAATTATTAGATTTAAATTAGTTATGAGGTATGTAGTATGATTATAGGATTATATAAGTTATGGTCAATGTTTTCATACATTGGCTTATTTTTTGGAGTAATTTCTATTTATTTCGCTAGAATTCAAAATTTCAAATTGGCATTATTGTCTCTGATGTTTTCTAGTTTAATTGATATTTTTGATGGAACAATTGCAAGAAAATTTAAAAGGACAGAAAAAGAAAAGCAATTTGGAATAGAAATTGATTCTATTTTAGATACAATTAATTTTGGAGCCATTCCCGTTATTATTTTTCTTAATATGGGATTTAATAGTATATATGATTATATAATAGTATTTTTCTATTTATTTGTAATAACAATGAGATTAGCTTTTTTTAATACAGATTTAGTTAATCTAAAAGGTGATAATAAAAAATATGAAATATATTATGGATTTCCAGTCACAACATCACCTATGTTTATGATACTTGGATATATAATAAATTTAGTTTCTAAAGCTAAATATATTATGCCCATTACTATGATTATTTCAAGCATCTTATTTATTTCAAAAATAAAAATTAAAAGATACAAAAACATATGTTTTAATATTATACTTATAATTATTGGGTTATTATTAGTTGGATTAATGTTTGGAGTGTAGTACATGAAAAATTACAAAGAAAATTCAAAAAGAAATTTTGATAAGCAAGCAAAAGTTTATGATAAGAGTATTTATAGCATGTATCCCAGAAAATGTTATAAATCAGTAATAGATGAAATCAAAAAAATCAAATATAAAAAAATATTAGATGTTGGATGCGGTACCGGAGAAATACTAAATAGAATTGCTGATAATAAGGAAAACTATTATGGCTTAGATTTGTCATCTAAAATGCTAGAAATTGCAAAGAGAAAAGATAATTCTTCTAATATCACATATATAAATGGTGATTCAGAAAAAATACCATTTAAAAATAATTATTTAGATTTGATTACTTGTGTAGAATCATTTCATCATTATCCTAATCCAAATGATGTGGCAAAAGAGTTTAATAGAGTACTATCTAAAAATGGTTATTTAATAGTTTGTGATATGTATAGAAAGCAACCATTACGGGCTTTTTATAATTTATTAATGAAAATTGTGAATACTGGTGATGTGAAAATATATACAATAAAAGAAATAAAAAGAATATTTAGTAAAAATGGATTTAGAATAATAAAAAGTTATTATCCAACAAAGCAAACTTTTATGTGTATTATGAAGAAGGTGAAATAATAGTGAAAAAGAATCAAAAATATGTTTATGTGGCATTATTATATATTCCATCTGCCGTTGGAAGATTTGTAAAATTCTGGACAAGATATGGGTATTCACATGTAACATTTTCCTTTGATGAAAACTTAGAAACAAATCATGCCTTTTCTAGAGTAAAAGAATTTACTCCATTAGTGGGTGGCTATACAATAGAACATAAAAGTTATTATACATCTGGTAATGATGTAAAAATAGATACAATAATATATAAAATTCCAGTTACTAATGAAGAATATAATAATATTAAAAAATTTATAGATGAAATTAAAAATGATAACGAATATTTATATAATTATTTTTCAATGTGTACCTTAGCTGTAATTGGTGGCTTTAGAGTATATAAAGCAATGCACTGTACAGAATTTGTCGCCAAAATATTAACAATGATTTCATCAGTTAAAATGTCTAAGAAATGGTATAAGTATTTACCAAAAGACTTCAATAATGATTTAAAAGAATATACTATTTATGATGGGATAATGGATACAAAAAATGCCAAAAGAGATGATAATGATTATTTTTTTCAACCAGTTACTAAAAAGAAATATCGAAAGACTTACCGATACATTATTAAAGAAATTATATATCGTATGATACATAAAAGATGTTCGCCTAAGTTTGATTATACTAAAACTAAATTATAAAAGAGGTATATATTATGAGGTTTTTAAATTATGTTGGATTTGAAAAATATAAAAAAGAGGATATTATAAGAATTGTAAAATGGATAGTTATATCTTATTTATTAATTGGACTTGGATTAATAATTCAATTTTTAGTTTTTAAATTAACATATATTGAATTTACTGATAGAGTACATACAATAACTCTACGAGGTTTTATTGGATATGGTATATATGCTTTAATCCAAGAGATAGTTGCAAGAGGATTATTTCAACAATGGATGAAGAAAATAACTAAAAGTAGTTTTTGGAGTATATTCATAACAACGACAATTTTTTGCCTTTGCCATTTATATTTTAACTGGTTTATTATTTTTGGAGCATTTATAATTAGTGTTATATGTGGAATTATATTTGACAAATATAAAGATATAACAAGTTGTTTTATGATTCACTTTATTATAGGTGGACTCGGAAAAATGCTATTGTTTTTATAGGAAAGGAAGTATTATGGGAAAGATTTTTTATCAAGTAATGAGACCAATTACTAATCTATACGTAGATGTTGTTTTTAGGCCAAAAATATATAATAAAAAATTAATACCTAAAAAAGGCGGAATTATATTTACAGGTAATCATTTAACAGATATGGATCAAACAATAGTAATTAGATCAACAAGAAGAAGCGTAAGATTTTTAACAAAAAAAGAGTTATATCATGGGCTTTTAGGAAAAATATTAAAATGGTATGATACTATACCAGTAGATAGAGAAAATAAAGAAAAGAATATGGCTATGGAAATATCAAAGGAAGCCCTTTTAAAGGGAGATGCTATTAATATTTTTCCAGAAGGAAAGAGAAATAAAACCAATGATATATTATTACCATTTAAATTTGGAGCAGTATCTTTAGCTGAAAAAACAGATTCTTATATTGTTCCGTTTGGTATTTGCGGAAAAATGAAACCATTCAAAAGAAGAGTAATAGTAAATTTTGGAGAGCCATTTAAAGTAAATGGAGATTTAGAAAAAGCAAATGAAAAATTAAGAAATATAATAATGGATTTAATTGAGAAGGGAAGAGACGAATATGAAAAAAAATAAATATCCATGGGAAAAATGGTATAACAAGAATCAATTGAAAATTGATTATCCTAAAGGAAGTTGTTATGATTCTGTAAAGTTAACAGCAGAAAAATATCCTGATTATAAAGCATTTAACTATTTTGGACTTGAAAAGACTTATCAAGATTTATTAAAAGATATAGATAATGTTTCTAAATCACTGGTTAAGTTAGGAATAAAAAAAGGAGATTATGTTACCATTTGTTCATCAAATGTTCCTGAAGCTGTAATTAGTTTTTATGCATTAAATAAAATTGGAGCTATCGCTAATATGGTTCATCCTAAAACATCAGTTGAAGAATTAAAATACTTTTTAAATTTGACTGGGAGTAAAATAGTAATTGCTTTAGATGCAGTAGTTAATCCTTTTATTGAAGCATTAGAAGAAACTAAAGTTGAAAAGATTGTATTGTTTGATGCATATACTTCTATACCTAATTTCAGACCAGAAGGAAGTAAATTAGATATAAAATCAAACAAAATAGAATTGATTAATTGGGAAGATTTTTATAAATTATCTGAAAACGAAAAAGAAACTAAATCAGTAAGTCAAAAAGATGATTGCTGTGTAGTATTATATTCTGGTGGAACAACAGGTAAACCAAAAGGTGTAATGCTATCAAATATGAATTTAAATGCCCTTGCTTATGGTGGATGGTATGCAAATGATAGCTTAGAACCAGGAGATTCTATGTTAGCAGTAATGCCAATATTTCATGGCTTTGGACTAGGCATTTGTGTTCATACTTCATTTTGTTTTGGATTAAAAGCTATTTTACAACCAAAACTAGATGTACAAAATTTTGATAAATTAATTATTGATTATAAACCAAATATGGTAACAGGAGTTCCTACAATATATGAATTTTTGTTACAAAGTAAAAGATTAGATGATGTAGACTTATCATTCTTTAAATGGGTTTCTTCTGGTGGAGATTCTTTAACTACAAGTATGAAACACAAAATTAATGATTTTATTAAGGCAAGAGGATCAAAAGTATCTGTTAAGGAAGGATATGGATTAACCGAGTGCGTGACAGGTACTTGTTTGATGCCTAAAAATGTTGATAGAGATGGAAGTATTGGTATTCCTTATACTGATACAATATATAAAATTGTTGAACCTAATACATTTAATGAATTAAAGTATGGTGATGTTGGAGAAATTATTATCAATGCTCCTACCATAATGATTGGATATTTAGGTAATGAAGAGGAAACGAAGAAAGCATTAAGAAAAGATGAAGAAGGAAACATTTGGTTTTTTACAGGTGATTTAGGATGTATCGATGAAGATGGATTTGTTTATTATAAAGAAAGAATGAGCAGAATGATTATTTCTTCAGGATACAATATTTATCCAGAACAAATTGAAAATATTATTGAAAAAAATAAGAAAGTACTAACTTCAAGTGTTGTAGGAATTCCAGACAGCAAAAAAGGTGAAATTCCAGTTGCCTTTATTATACTTAAATCTAATGAAGATAATAAAGATGAAATAATTGAAGAAGTAAAAGAAGTTATAAATAAAAACGTTTCTAAATATGCAATTCCAAAAGATTATATAATAATAGAAAAAATACCTAAGACCGCCGTAGGAAAAGTTGATTATAAAAAATTAATATCAATTTATGAAAGTGAAAAATAATTATGCAAAAAGTATTATTAATTAATCCTGAAGAGTCTAGGACTATTTGGACATTAAGTGGAATTATCGATGACGAGCCATTAGATTTAGAGATGATTTATACAGTATTAAAACAAAATAATATCGAAGTAAAAATATTTGATATACAAAGAGATTCTCCTAAGACTATTAAAGAATTTTTAAAAGAATATAAACCAACTATTACATACATAAATGGTGTTGTTAAACAAGTACCATTTATGAAAGAATATAATTCAATAATAAAAGAAATGAATAGTAAAATAAAAACTATCGTTGGCGGTCAATATGCAGAATATAATTATGAAGATTTTTATTCTGATGATGTTGATTATATATCAAGAACATATGATCCGTTTGTTATTTTAAAAATTATTGAATTTGTCGATGGTAAAAAGATTAAATTGAATGATTTAAACGGATTATGTTATAAAGAAAAAAATAAGTGGATTGTTAATAAAATACAACCAGTTGATATTGATAAATTACCAGTAATAAATAGAGATTTTTTCTATGAACATAAAAACCAAGTTAAATACTTAGATATTGTTCCAGTAGCACATATAAGAACAGCATACTCTTGCTTACATAAATGTGAGTTTTGTTATAGAACAATGCTAAATTGTGGAAAGTATTCTGAGAGAAAAATAGAAGATGTAGTAGATGAAATAAAGAATATTGACTGTGATAATATTTATATTATCGATGATGATTTCGTTAATAATAGAGATCGAATGCTAAAATTTATCTCGTTAATTAAAAAAAATAAAATAAAAAAACAATTTATTAGTTATGCTAGAGTTGATTTTATAGTTAATAATGAAGATATCATAAGACAGTTAAAAGAAATTGGATGGCTTTATTTATTAGTTGGAATTGAAGCTTCTGATAATAAACATTTGGGAAAATATAATAAATTAATATCAATTAGTGATAGTGAAAAATGTATTAGAATGCTTGAAGATATTGGTATAAGATGTGAAGGAATGATGATAATAGATTTAGACTTTAAGCATAGGGATTTTGTCAATATTTATAAATGGATAAAAAAGGTTGGATTAAAAAGATATGCTATGTCTATTTATACTCCTCTTCCAGGCAGTTTATTATATAAAAAATATGAAGACAGAATTATTACTAAAGATTTAACGAAATTTGATTTTATTCATGTTGTAGCTAAACCTACAAATATGAGTGTTATAAGATTTTATTGGAATTACTATGTATTAGTCATTAAATTGTTCAATTTAGTTAAAAAGTATGGTACGTATGATTTCATTGATATCAAAAAATGGAAAAAGGAATATACTAAATTTTTGTTTAAAAAGTAGGTGCAGTTTTTATGAGACAATTTCAACTTAATTTTTGGAATGAATTTAAAAGAATATTTTGTTATCATACTGGATTAAGAAGAGTTTATGAATATAAAGTCACACCTTGGAAGCAATATGATAGATTGATAGATATTCCTATTTCTGAAATGAAAAATATTATAAAAGAAGAAAAAATTAAAACCTTAATTATAGATATGGATGGAACACTAAAATATTATAAAAAAGGTTTAATAAAAGAGAATAAAGATTGGGTAAGCAAAATAAAGAAATATGTAAATGTATATGTAATATCAAATGCAAATAAAGATTTAACATCAAAAGTTGCAGATGAATTAGAAGTTAATTATGTATATAGTGCAAAAAAGCCAAAGTCTTATGGTTTTGATAAGATTTGCGAGGAAACTAATAGTACTCCAGATGAAGTAATTGTAATTGGAGATGCTATTAGAGCAGATATTATTGGAGCAAATAAATATGGAATAAATAAAACTATTCTTTTAAAAGATCTTAATCTTTTAGGGTTAAAAAAAGGTGTTAATGAGTACGAAAAGTTTTATTATGATTCTTTCTATTTTATCTTATTTTCATTTATTGGTTGGATTATTGAAACAATATATCATTTTGCAAAAGGAATATTTGTTAACCGAGGTTTTTTGACAGGACCTTTTTGCATAATATATGGATTTAGCACTCTTATAATACTGAAATTAGATGAAAAAATTAAAATAAAAAATAAAATTTTAAAAGCAATAGTGCTTTGGATAACTATATTTATTACTTGTTCAGTATTTGAATATTTGACATCATATATAATTGAGTTGTTATTTGGAATTAGACTTTGGGATTACAGTGGTCTATCATATAACATTAATGGTAGAGTAAGACTTATTACATCTGTTGCATGGTCTAACTGTGGCGTAGTATTAATATATTTATTCAAGTCTTTTATAGATAAAATATATTTAAAGTTATTGAATAGAAAAGAAAAATTATTTAATATAATTCATATAATTCTATGGCTAATGTTCATAGATTGGATTATATCAATCATAATACATTAAAGAAAAAAATATTATGTAAGTCATTTTAGTCTCTTGGAGTGAGATGTCGCTCCAAATTGGTTTCCTTTGGTTTATGGGTCACAAGCTGCAATTAAAATAGGAAGTAATAAATATTCATGATATAATTATTATGAGGTGTTAATGTATGGATATTAATAAGAGTGAAGTTTTTAAATTCTCAACTTCCGTGAGTGATGATCAAATATTAAGAACATATATTGAATGTGTGGTAAAGTATAATGCTTTAGACTGGTATTTATATTATGAAGACTTTTTTAACGAACACACAAATACTAGTATGTTAAATATGGTAACACCTATGAAAGCAACTACGATAGATGATAAATCTACTGATGATAAACTTGATTATTATTTTAGATATTTAAAGGCATGTCATTTAGGTGTTGAATATATTGAACATTCATTAAAATTATTATTAATGCTTGAAGGACATGATAGTAGACAAATAAAAAGATTGGGTATTGAACATGATTTAAAAAAACACTTTGATTTATTACAAGATGATAGATTAAAATCTATAATTATTTCGTCAATAGGTCATTATGATGAAAATTTTTTGAATAATGTTTTAAATGGTATCCCAACAAATATTAATTTTTCAGAAATATCATCAGAACAACAAGATAGATTTTATGAAGAATTAGACTTAATAGATAAAGTTATGAGTGGAGAGCAATTATCGCCAGAAGAAGAAAAAAAGTATAGAGAGATTAAACAAAAAATGGATGAATACGAAAAAAGAAAATATATTAAACCAGCTCAAACATCTAACAGGTTTTTTGAAAGTATTCTTACACAGTTGAAAAATAGCTTTGTTGATCTTAGGTATCCTGAAATCAGCGAGAATTGTAACTATTATAATTTAGATATTATTCTATCTATTTGTAAAAATATAAGTTTAGCTTTGCAAACAAAAATGGAAGAATCAAAAATTCTTGATACAGAGAAAAAGTCTATTGATGAGTATGTAAGTCAAATAATAGTTGATGATGAACAACCGATTATTACTAATACTAATTTAGAAATTAATTTAATTGATAGACCACTGACTGCATTTGAAGATAAAAAGAATATTTCTTCAAATAAAGCAAAATATGATGCAATATTTTACTATATGTATGGTGTTGAAGAATTCTTCATGAGTGGTAAACATGATTATTGGGCATCATTAGGAGATATTCTTAGAACTACATCATTAACTAGAGAAAGAGTTAACAAAAAATCTAATGATAAATCAATATATGAAAACTATTTATATTATCAAGCATGTCATTTAGCATCTGATTATATAGAACATTCACTTAAATTGTTACTATTAGATAGTGGTAAGACATACAAAGATATTAAAGAGCAATATTCTCATGATTTTAAATCAATGTTTTATGCCTTGCCTGTAGATTCACAAAATGAATTAAAAAATGTTGTAGGTTATTTTAATGAAGCATATTTGGATAAGGCATCAGTGCCAAGTACTAATTTTAGAGATGTTATAAAGTATTCCAAAGAAGAGCAAGATGAAATTAGAGAATTATGGCGATGGGGTGATTTAAAAGTAAAAGAAACTGCTGGTGAAACTCTTACTGAAGAGGAATCTGTATTTTTAAGAAAATACGAAGAACAATTTTTAGATGATAAACAAATGGAATCTAGAAAAAGGTTATATGAGCAGAAACATCAATTGAAAATAGATAAATATTTTGACCAATTATTAAATCAAATTAGTGATTCGTTTAAAATAACTAGGTATCCTGATTTCTATAATTTTAATTTAGATTATAAATATTGTTTAAAATTTTTACTAGCATTTGCAGAGTCATTAAGTGGAGAAGTTCAAAGAAAAAAACATGTTTCATTTATGAAAGATAGCAACATAGATAGCTTGATTAATAATAGAACTAAATAATCGTATTATTTTGATATTCTAAACAAACTATTGATTTAGTAGAAAAATTAAAATGATTGGAAGATTAAGATATTTCATCAATTATAAAAAGATATGAATGATCATATCTTTTTATTTTTTAAATAAATTTTTAATTATATTAATTGTTATATCAGTCATAGCATCATAATTTATATTCTTATGCTTGTGATATATAATTTCGTGACATAAATTATCAATAAGTCCAATAATTATATGAACTTTTTCTAATAGTTGTTCATTTTCGTAACCATTTTTAACTAATAAGTCTTTGATTTTTTCTGTAACTTCAAATTCCTTATCATAAAAGTATTTTGCAACATTTGAATCAGTATGAATCATGGCAGTTATTTCTTCATGAGCGCTTTGAGATAATTTATGGTTTTTAATTTGACTAGCTATTAAATTTGTCAAATCATTATCAAAGTTTTTAATATCATAATTACTCAAATCTAATGTAAGAATAGGAAAGAATATATTATCTCCAAATTTATATAATCCTTCTAATAAGATCTCATTTTTATCTTTAAAATATTGATAAACTATACCTGTAGAGACCTCAGCTTCTTTTGCAATTTCAGCTGTATTAGTATTGTAATAGCCGTTTTTACATATAAGATTAAATCCGGCCTCAATAATTTTATCTTTCTTTTTAATAGCTCTTTGTTGTTTTGGCTCTCTGATATTATCGACCATATAAAGTCACCTCGTAAGTAGAGTATAACACAAATTTTAAGAATGTGAAACAATATTCACATTCTTTGTTGACTATTTTTGAGTTGAGGAATATAATTAATATGAAATTTATTTCATATTTAGAAAGAGGGATGCAATGAAAAGTTTTATTGAACTTAAAAATGTAAAAAAGACTTACCTGGTTGGTGAGCAAAAATTTAATGCTTTAGACGGAATAGATTTAAGCATTAATCAAGGGGAATTTGTAGTAATACTCGGGCCATCAGGTGCAGGAAAATCAACACTATTAAATCTTCTTGGAGGAATGGATAAAGCTACATCAGGGGATATTTACATTGGTGAGAATAATATAGCTAAATATAATGATAAAGAATTAACTAGATATAGGGCACATGAGGTTGGATTTATTTTTCAATTTTATAATATAATGCCTACTTTAACTGTAGATGAAAATGTTAATCTAATAAAAGATGTTACTAATACCTCAAAGAACTCTATGGAAGTATTAAAAAGTGTAGGATTATCAAAACATGCTGATAAATTTCCAGGAGAATTATCAGGAGGAGAACAACAAAGAGTTTCTATAGCAAGAGCAATTATGAAAAATCCTAAAGTTTTATTATGCGATGAACCAACGGGAGCTCTTGATTCAAAAACAGGTGTAGAAATATTAAAACTACTTCGAAAACAAAGTGATGAAGATACAACTGTAATTATAGTTACACATAACTCTTTAATTGCTGACATAGCAGATAGAGTAATTAGAATAAAAAATGGAAAAGTTGTCTCAAATGAATTTAACGCCCATCCAAAAAATATTGATGAGGTTAAGTGGTAATTATGTTAAAAAGAAAAATGTTTAGAGATATTCGAAAAAATTTATCTCA
>OCTW011425434.1_pt1 | contig 11605 bp, 6 predicted proteins | sample 1539671 | NCBI WGS metagenome assembly OCTW01 (sample SAMN02144230, study PRJEB22623) | gut metagenome | biome: sheep rumen | host: Ovis aries | place: New Zealand | reverse complement strand
CTGTACAAACTGGAGCCTGTTGTATTCGAACTGGCAGAAGAGGGTGACATGACTGTAGGTGCCAAGCTGGAGGAGAACACAAGCCTCTGGTGCATCTGGGGTCGCTTCACACTCACTTACTACGGTCCAGAAGCCAGCCTTGCCGATATTCTGTTTGCTGAAAAAGTCGCTCAGGTTGCGACTCTGCGTGCTCAAGCTGACGAGCAGAAATCAGCTCACCCTTACGCTCCTGCTGGAGCTGTAGAGGCTCTTAATAACACTCTTGCTGAAACAGCAGAGATTGCCCCCTCAGAGGCAGCTTACAATGACGCCATTTCTGCTTTGCAGACGGCTATCTCCAACTTCAAGTTAGCTATTCGTTACATTGACTTCGATGGCGAATACTACATCAACGAGGCTACGAATGGAAAGCTGATGGCGGCTGGACACAACTATGGCACACGCGGCATCGTCAACAATGCAGGTCTCGACCTCACACTCACACCCAATGCAGAAACCCGCACAGTAACCATCGATAGCCGCGTCGGAGGTAATAACAACCATTTCTTAGGGTCGAACCTCTATATGGACAGCTCTGCTTACGGATGGGCACTGGAGAAATCTAGTGATATTGGCTTCTACATTTTTAATCCTGCAACCGAAAAGTACATCAACATTGACGAGAATGACAACCTCGTGATGAGCGACACTCCACTCGAGTTCGTCATCACGTCGAAAGAAGACTTTATTTCAGCTCGCAAGTCTGCTTTGGCCAGTGCTACACAGGAGACTCCTATGGACGCTACCTTCTTGCTGCAGAACCCGAACTTCAACCGTGATGACCAGCGTGTCGAAGCTTGGACAATAGAGGCTGATAACAAAAATCTGAACGGTGGCAACGGCGAAAACAACTGCGCTGAGTCTTATCACTCTACTTTTACACTGAGCCAGACAATTGAAAACGCTCCTAAAGGTGTGTATAGATTGACAGCACAAGGTTTCTATCGTCAGGATGGTTCCGACAATGAAAACCTTCCGAAATTCTACATGAAGGGGGCAGGTGACAACGAAGTAACAACAACATTCCCAATCATGAATAACCTTCCAGACCATGATAATAACGGCTGGAATTCAATGGGGGACGCTTCTGTAGAGTTCACCAACGGCAATTATGCTACTGACCCCATCTACATTGAATTGACAGATAAAGGTGACCTTACTGTAGGTGCCAAATTGGATGGAAACATAAACCTCTGGTGCATTTGGGACAACTTCGAACTCACTTATTACGGCCCAGATGCAGACCTCGCTCAAATTCTGTTTGCTGACCTCGTTGCACAGGTTGGGACGCTGCGCACTCAAGCCACAGAACTGAAAGAAAATGAAGACGTTCATGCCTCTGCTGTACAAACTCTTGATCAGGCTCTGAACTCAACTACAGAAATCGAAACCACAGAGGAAGCTTACAATACAGCCATTGCTACCCTCCAAACAGCTATTGACCATGCTCAAGCGTCTGTCGTTGCCAAGCCAATCCTTCCTGCTATGAAGGCAGAGGCTGATAAGACTAATGTTTATACTGATGAAGCATACGAAACGTACTACGGACAGTGGATTACGAAATATGAAAACGGCACACTGACTCTTGCTGAAGCTCAAGCTCTGCAGGATCCTTCAAAAGTTACTGGATGGCGTGCAAACAACAATATTGATGATTTGTTGATGTCAGCATGGGATGAGGATGTGATGAACTGGGATTCTTATCATGTGAACACTTGGTCAATAGAAGGCGACACCGATGGTTCAAACTTCCGCGTTCCATTCTTCGAGTACTGGACTGGTGATGACAACTCACTGGGTGAGAAGACTCTCACTGCTACTCTCACAGGCAAGAATGCAGACGACTATTATTTAGTAAAAGCATGGGTACGTGTACGCCAGAAGAATGATGCTGAAGGTGCTCCTACAGGCATCACTCTCTCAGTCAACGATGGTGATCCAGTGGATGTTACAACTGGTGCCCAGGTTGGCGAGTCCCAATTCTATCTTGACTATTTCTCCGCTATTGGTAAAGTGGATTCAGATGGCAACTTGAAGATTAAGTTCAACGTGGCTGCCGGCAACAACATCAGCTGGCTCTCCTTCAAGAACGTAACTGCAACAGAGATTCCTAATATTATACTCAATGAAGAGGATGACAATGATTCCGACCTGAGTTATTGGAACGGTTCAATAGCCAATGTCACTCTGACACGTACGCTGCAAACGGGTGGTTACAACTCATTTGCTGTGCCATTCGACATCAGCGCAGAGACACTGGCAGACATGGGCATCACAGCCGTCAAGGAACTGGAATCTTCGTCTTATGATAAGGAGAATGGTACCCTGACGCTGAATTTCGAAACTGCTACAAGCATCGAGGCTGGCAAGCCTTACTTGGTGAAGGTGAGCAGCAATGTGGTGAACCCAACCTTCTATGGTGTGACCATCAGCAACACAGCTGAATCTATTGTGACCGACAATGTGGACTTCATCCCCACACTGGGCAGTACTACCTTCAGCGGTTCTGACAACGAAAAGAACTTCCTCTACATCGGAGAAGGGAACAAGCTCTACAACCCCGCATCACTGTCTAATGGAATGAAGGGCTTCCGCGCTTATTTCTACCTGAAGGACGAGAATGTTGAAGAGGCTCCTTTGCGTGTTAACATGGACTTTGGTGACGGCGAGACTACTGGCATCATCGAAGTGAGAAGCGAGAAGGCCAATGCAAGCAGCGAGGGCTTCTACGATCTGATGGGCCGCTCCGTACAGGGTCTGCCCACACAGAAGGGTGTATATATCAAGAACGGCAAAAAGGTAATTGTAAAATAAAGTATGGAGGATATAACTATGAAGAAAAAAGAGTATCAGAAACCCACAATGGAACTGATTGAGGCAGACTTGGGTCAACAGATTCTGCAAGTCTCTGTTACTTCAGTCAAATCAGTCAAAGCCGTTGGTCTGGATCAGAATGAAGATTTTGAATACAGCGATGAAAAGCGCAATTCTTGGGATAATGCTTGGTAAATCGCTCACACTTATACAAAAGAGAGGGGTGCGGAACAGTTCCGCACCCCTCTCTTTTGGCTGGGGAGGTGTCGGGATGGGCGACACCAGTGGGCAGACGAACTGCAGCTTAGAACTTGAAGTCGAGGGCGAATCGGACACCATTCTTGTGGAGCTTGTCGCCTCCCGGCACAGCGGGCATGTCGGTGTAGTTGAGGCGGCGCACGTACTGGACGGTGAGCACCTTGAAGATGTTGCTGATGCCGACGGAGAGCTCCATGTAAGGCTTGTTACCCATGACGAAGGAGGTCTGGTGACCGTCGCGGGTGGGGAAACGGAAGAGGTCGTTGTCGCCTGTCTGGATGAAGGGGTTGTTCTTGTCGGTAAGGTGCCCGAAGAGCATCTTGAAGCCGATGTACTCACGCAGCTTCAGCTTTTTGAGGAGCGGAATGCGGTTGAGGATTTTTCCGTCGAAGTTCCAGTTGACGAGCAGGGAGACGTAGCGGTCGTTGAGGAACTCCATGTTGCGGAGCATGTTGAACGACCAGCTGTCGAACTGCACGAAGTAGGAGAGGTTGGACTGTGGGGTGAAGAGCATGGGGAAGGGCACTTTGTTCCACTGCACACCACCCTTCAAGTAAGTTTCGATGCTGCCACATGCCCCGGGGAGCCAGAATTTCTTGAAGATGGTGGCCTCGGTCATGTTGTAGTTGTATTGTCCTCCTAAGAAGCCGTCAAAGCCCATCGTGTGCTCCAGCGTGAAAATGGGGGCATCCTTGTTGATTCGCAGTCGTTGCTGCTTGCTGTTGATGAAGGTTTCGCGAGGGGCATAGCGGAAGCCCAACTTCACGTCGCTCGTCTTGATGGATGGCAGCAGAGTTGTAATGCCGTTGTAGAAGTCGGCATTCCGCTGGTAGATGAGCTTACCTGTGGGGGTGAGTTTGGAGTGGTCGATGGCGGCCGTCCAGGTGATGTAGTTGTTGGTCTCGTACTGGTACTTGAGCTTGATGTCGTTCACATACATCATCTGATCGACTTTGCTGGTCTTGAACGAGCTATAGACGTTGTCCTTGGTGGTGCCGGAGAATTTATCTACAGGCGACATGTCGTCGTACATGAAGCTGGCGATGATGCTGCGGCGAGGGAACTCGTGAGCCATGTATTTCTTTTTGTTGAAGGAGTATTCCAGTTCGGCCTTGTATTTCCACTTCTTGTCCTTGGCACCGTAAGCCCCATAGCCACGGAGGAAGAGGTGGGGGGAAAGGTTGCCGGTGGTTTGGAGTGAGGCCTGATAGCGCATGCCGTCAACGTCGTTGTGGGAGACGATGGCATTGAGCGGGATGAAGTCAAGCTTGTTGGGCTTGGGGGTGAGTTCCACAGAGTTTTCGACCACTGCCGTGAGGAGGAACTTCCAGAAGCCGCCAAGGTCTTCGTTAATTTTATCCACCCCGTTGCCCAGATGACTCTCGGCGTTGGTGAGCTGGACGGGACGGATGGATGCCCAGTAGGTGGAGTCCTTGAATGTGGCGTCGGGCAGCACACGATCGATTTGCGGCGACTTGAAGGCCTTCGGGTCGGTGATGGGCGAGAAGTCGTAGTTGCTGTATTGGGAATAGCGTTGACACTGGAAATTGATGGCACCGTAGAGTCCGCTCAGTTCCACAATCATGTTATCGACTTTTATCACGCGCTCGCCGGTGGGCAGGGTCATGAAGTCCTGGATGATCATGAGGTTATCGACGAAGTTCACCCCCGTGTTGGTGGGCACGTTGATGATGGCTCGCTTCACCTGGTTGAGGTGGTCGTCGGTGATGTAGAGGTGTCCGGCAAAGCCGAAGTCCTGTGTGTTGTTAGGCAGGAAGACCACATCGATGCAGCGTTCGTCATCCACCATGAGGGTGTCCTGGATGAAATAGTGGTAGAAGGCAATGCCCTCGGCGGTGGAGATGGGGCTGATGAAGGGGTGCTGCAAGAGGCGGATGTTGTCCTTGTAGATATCGACATCGGTGAAGATGTCCTTCACGTAGGTCGTGAGCATGTCGCCCGACGAGAGCATGGACTGGAAACCGTCGCTGCGCTTGGCCAGGATGGTGGTCTTCACCGTTTTGGGGTTCTTGCGGTAGTTCTCCTGCGATGAGGTTTCATCCACCATGATGGGGATGATGAGTTTACCCGTCTCGGGACAGATTTCAGAGAGCAGGGTGTCTCGTGTACCCTTGATGTCGTTGTAGGAGAAGGTTTTCTTCTCGTACTTGTCGAAATGGTAGTAGTCCTTTTCTTTGATGTCGCTCAACTTCTTGTTGGCAATCACTTTGCGCATCAGGTCAACGGCGGGGGTGTTTTTGCGCGAGTACTTGTACTTGGTCTTCTTCACCACCACTTCGCCCAGCAGGATGTCGTCGGAGTACATCTTGATGACCTGGTCGCGAATTTCCTGACGTCCGCGCGGTACGGTGACCGTGACGGGTTTGTAGCCCAAGAAGGTGATTTCGAACTTGTCGTTGTTGTTGAGGATGGGCAGCGTGAAGTTGCCGTCAATGTCGGTTGCACGCCCCTCGGAGGTGCCGATGTACTTGACAGCGGCGAAGGGGATGGGCTCGCCCGTGGCGCCATCAATCACTTTGCCGTAGAACTGAGCTTTTGCAGCTACTGCGCAGAGAAGGAGCAGAAGCGAAAAGGATAAAAATCTTATATATGAAACCATTGGAATGGGGTTAAATTCTGTTGGAATGTGTTGCATGCAGAGCCTCAGAGCTCTTGAACTTTACAATGCCATTGTCCCGCACAAAGCTTGTGCGGGAGCAATGACAAACGAATAACTGAGCGTTAAAAGGAGGAATATTTTTTTCATGTTTAGTCTTCAATCAGACAGTGGCCTGTCATTTCCTTTGGCTGTTCCAAGCCCATGATGTGGAGAATGGATGGAGCCACGTCGGCCAGCACGCCGTCTTTCACTTTGGCATTCTTGTTCTCCGTCACATAGATGAAAGGAACGGGGTTGAGGGAATGGGCCGTATTGGGCGTTCCGTCGGGGTTGAGAGCGTTGTCAGCATTGCCGTGGTCGGCAATGATGATGGTTTCGTAGTCCTTGGCCTTAGCTGCTTCCACTACTTCATTCACGCACTGGTCAACTGCTACCACAGCCTTCTCGATGGCTGAGTAAACGCCGGTGTGACCCACCATGTCGCCATTGGCAAAGTTCACCACAATCCAGTCGTACTTTTCTTCATTGATGGCTGCCACAAGTTTGTCCTTCACTTCGAAGGCTGACATTTCGGGCTTGAGGTCGTAAGTGGCCACCTTAGGTGAGTTGACGAGGATGCGGTCTTCGTTTTTGTAGGGCTCTTCGCGTCCACCGTTGAAGAAGAAGGTCACATGGGCATACTTCTCCGTCTCGGCAGTGTGGAGTTGTTTCAGACCTTTGCTGCTGATGTATTCGCCCAAAGTGTTCTCTACATTTTCTTTTGGGAAGAGGACGTGTACGCCTGTGAAAGATGCATCGTAAGGAGTCATGCAGTAGTACTGAAGTCCGGGGATGGTCTTCATGCCCTGCTCCTCCATATCCTTTTGGGTGAGCACGATGGTCAGCTCCTTGGCGCGGTCGTTGCGATAGTTGTAGAAAATGACCACATCGCCTTCCTTGATTCGTCCATCTACATTGCAGTTCACCAGAGGCTCCATAAATTCGTCGGTGTCCTTGTTCTCTTCCGTATGGCGGTCATAGCATCCCTGCACGGCCTCGACCATGTCGGCCACTTCGCGGCCCTTGCCGTTGACGAGCTGGTCATATGCCACCTTGATGCGGTCCCAACGCTTGTCGCGGTCCATGGCATAGAATCGGCCAATGATGGATGCAATGGCACCTACGCCCACTTCGTCAATGTGTTTCTGCAAGTCGGCGATGAAGCCCTTGCCCGATTTGGGGTCGGTGTCACGACCATCCATGAAGCAGTGAACGAAACAGTTCTCAATGCCATATACCTTAGCGATGTCGATGAGTTTCAGAATATGATTGAAAGAGGAGTGCACACCACCTGTAGAGGTCAGACCCATGAGGTGTACGCTCTTGCCATGCTCCTTGGCATAGCTGTAAGCGGATTTGATTTCAGGATTCTCCAAGATGGAGTTGTCGGCACAGGCACGATTAATCTTCACCAAGTCCTGATAAACGATGCGTCCAGCACCAATGTTGAGGTGTCCCACCTCAGAATTGCCCATCTGCCCATCGGGAAGACCGACGTTTTCGCCTGAAGCCTGCAACTGAGAGTGTGGATAGTTCTCGTTCAGATAGTCCATGTAAGGAGTGGGTGTCTGATAAATAACGTCACCCTTGCTTTTGTCACCGATTCCCCAACCATCGAGAATCATGAGAAGTGCTTTCTTTGCCATAATAATTGTATTGTTTAGTATGTGAGTTAGTGTGTGAAAATCAAAAAATCAAAGTGTTATGTGCACTTTGACGGTGCAAAGGTACGATTAAATGAGCACAATACAAAACGAAAAACTGTTTTTCCGTTTTTATATTTTGTTTTTATGCTTATATAATCGTACCTTTGCACCAATCAAAGTTGAATTTTTAAAGGATATGGTAATAGAAATTCTGATTTCGTTTGGTGTGATTGCTGCGATTATTGTGGCCATCGTCATGTGGTATGTTAAAACTCAAAACGAACTGGTGAACTTGGACGAAAAGTGCAAGAATGCCCTCAGCCAGATAGCGGTGCAGCTCAACTCGCGCTGGGATGCCTTGTTAGCACTGGCCCAGTCAGCCTCGGCATACGCGGCGCATGAGAGTGAAACCCTCATCAAGACCATTCGAGGAAGGCAAGGGGTGGCTGTGAAGTCGGCTGCCGATGTGAACGAACAGCAGGAGGCATACGTGGATGTGCTGAGCCGTTTGATGGCAGTGAAGGAAGCCTATCCGGAACTGCGAGCATCGGGACTTTTTGAAAAGACGATGGACAGCATCAACGAATATGAGGAGAAAGTGCGCATGGCGCGTATGATTTTCAATGACACGGTGACACGCATGAACCGCTATGTGCGCCAGTGGCCTTCGAGCATTGTGGCTGAGCGTAAGGGATTCAAAGTGCAAGAGTACTTGGTGGCGGACGACAAACAAAAGAAAGACATGCCAAAGCTGTTTGTGCAACAATGAAAGCCATGAAAGTTGTGAAAGTTATAGGATCTATAAGGCTTATGGGACTTATGAGACTTATGGGACTTATGAGACTTATGAGGCTTATAAGGCCTATTCACTCAATTGGAGTTTCTTTGCTGTTGGCCTTTGTTGCCTCTTTGCCTCTTTCAGCTCAACATCAGTTAAAGGAGGTGACATTGCTTGTAACGTTGCAGCAAGATGGAAGTGCCTATGTGAGAGAACGGCGCATTGCTCAAATGAGCGACCAGGGAACGGAGGGGTTTATCACCTTCAACAATATGGGTGACATTGGAGTGACCAACTTGGAGGTGAGAGACGAAGACGATAAGCCCTACGAGGTGGAGGAGCAGTGGAATGTGGATCGCAGCCGTGCGGAGAAAACAGGCAAGTGTGGCTACCACCAGACCAATAAAGGGGTGGAACTCTGTTGGGGCATCGGCCGTTCAGGTATGCGCACTTACTACATATCTTACACTCTCACTAACTTGGTGAAATCCTACGATGACTATGACGGCTTTTGCCACTCTTTCTACGAAGTGAGTAACTCGCCTGCTGAAAAAGCTGCTGTGTACATTTCGGTGGAAGGTGATACACTCACCAAACGCGATGTGCGTGTGTGGTCCTTCGGATTCCAGGGGTGGAAAGGCATCACCAAGTCGGGCGTGGTGTTTGCAAGTGCTGACTCTTGCTCCTTGCGCAATGGTGATGGTATCATTGTGCTGATGGAGTTGGAAAAAGGCATTTTGCACCCCACTGCAAAGCGTCAAGGCACCTTCAAGAACTTGGTGAAACGGCCAGCCCTCATCGACAGCGACTACGACATGACCATTGCGATGGGCGACACGCTTGACAGTGGCACTGTGCCCAGTTCGCTGATGGGAGGAATCAACGGCACGGGGCATGTGCGAAATTTCTATAAAAAGAACACGAGCGACGATGATGGTGATGGCGACTGGTGGGCAGGTGCCCTCGGATTCCTCTTTGTGGGAGGCATCATCACTTATGCCATCATTCAGCGGCTGAAGGAGGACCGAAAGTGGCGACGCATCTACAAGCAGGATTTCAAACGGCTGACCAGCATGATGGGCGGTGAGAAATGGAATGACGTGACCTATTGGCGCGAACCACCCCTTAATGGCAACCTCTTGCAATCGGGCTTTGTGCTCAGGTGCGCCACCAGCGTCATGCGCAATGCCAACAAGACCTATCCCGGCTTTGTGCGTTTCTCCCTACAGCACCTCTACGAAGCCCTCGTCTTACGCCTTTTCTATAAAGGTGGCATCACCTTCGACACTGACATCGACCGTCAAGGTAACACTCGCAAACTCTTTCGCATCAGCCAACCAAAGCCTTTCTCTGCAAAGACGCAAGACTGTCTGCTCACCAACGTGAACAACTTCGTTCTGGGCGTTGATAAAGACAGGTGGAAAGCGGTGGAAGAGGGCTTCAAAGGGGATCTCAATGATGAGGGTATGGAGCATGCGCTGCACGATATGCTCTACAAGGCGGCAAACGAAGACCACCTGCTGCAACCCGACGAGTTGCGCGTGTACGTAAACAAGCACATGGAGGAATTGCGTCCACTGGCCGATGCCCTCTATATATTTGCCGAAGGGCAGATGTATGACACTCAACTGGCTACCGAAGAGGTGCAGCAAGTGCTGGGTTTCCTGCACTACCTCAAAGACTTCTCGTTAGTGGGCGAACGCCACATCGAGGAGGTGGCTTTGTGGAAGGAATACTTAGTGTTTGCCACCTACTACGGCATTGCCGATCAAGTGCGCACCGACATGAAGAAAGTGGCACCCGACGTGACACAGCTCGACGAGATGATGAGTCTGCTGCGCGACTTCTCGCCCATCACTTCCGTCATTACCTCCGGCTTTGTCGAAACACGCCGCTATATGACTGCCGCCGAACGAGCAGCCATGCGTACTTACAACCATTCCTCGTCCTCGTCTTCACACTCCTATTCCAGCAGCCGTGGCAGTAGCGGACGCAGCAGCTATTCGGGCGGTAGAGGCCACAGTGGTGGCGGTGGAAGCGGATTCAGATAAGCATAAAAAATAGATTCAATGAAAGAAATCGCCCCCCCCTATCTCCGAACCGCGCTGCTAGTGTTTTTACTGGTGGTGGTGGCAAGTGTAGGCATATTCATCTTTGTAGGCTTTGTAGGCGGTCCACCAGATGACATCGTTTCTCTCAATTCCGCTCTCGACACGATGGCTGAGGTGATGGCCGTCATCGTGGGTGTGCTCTGCTGCCCAGGAATTTTGTGCATCTTCATAGAAAAATTGAGGATACCAATGATTATCATTACCGCCGTTGTACTGTTGTTGTTTTTGGCATTCTGCTGTCTGAATGCTATATACGAGCGACTCAACTACTCGCTTGCAAAAGATGGTGAGCTCCAGCAGCGGCTTTGTGTCATTGAAACAACCACTCCTGAGAGTGACGACTACGATTTTGCGCTCCGTTTTCTCGACAACGGTCAAGAAGTCACGTTGTCCCAAGATGTCACAGTCCCCTTCTCCAATTACGTTGAAGAAGGTGACACCTGCGTGGCCTACATCCTCGAAGGGGCTTTCGGCATCGATTACATAGTAGATATGCGAGTGAAACGACGCAGACTGAATAGATAAGTTTGAAAAATGGAGTTCATGACACGGATAGACATTCCTCCGTCGGAATGGAAAATGGGAAAAGATGCGAAGGTGCTGCTAATGGGTTCGTGCTTTGCCGACGAGGTGGGGCAGCGACTGGTGAGGGGTGGCTTTGAAGCGATGGTGAATCCCTTCGGCACGCTCTACAACCCTGCCAGTGTTGCGGCCAGCTTGTTGAGAAGCATCAGCGAGCGAATGTTGATGGTCGATTCGGCAGAGCTGGTTCGGAGTGAAGTTGACGGTGTGTGGCATTCGTGGATGCACCACAGCTGTTTCTCGTCAGCAAAAAGGGAGACGTTAATGGAGCGGGTGAACAGCACAACGCATGAAGTGGCTGCGTTTTTGAGGCAAGCCGATGTGCTTATCATTACCTTCGGCACAGCCATCATCTATCGGTTGAAAGAGACAGGAATGTTGGTGGCTAACTGCCACAAACAGCCCGACAACCTCTTTGTGCGTGAACGGCTCTCCGCTTACGACATAGTTGACCAATGGCAGCTGCTCCTCCAATTGTTGGCATCGGTGAACCCAAAGCTGAAAGTTATCTTTACAGTCAGCCCCATTCGCCACAAGCGCGACGGGTATCACGTGAATCAGATTTCGAAGGGAATCCTGTTGCAGGCGACGGATGAATTGGTGGATATGGAATCGATGGATGGCAGATGCGCTTACTTCCCTGCCTACGAAATAGTGCTTGACGAACTGCGTGACTACCGCTTTTATGCGAGTGACATGATTCATCCATCGGAGGTGG
>OCTW011568541.1_pt1 | contig 11607 bp, 13 predicted proteins | sample 1539671 | NCBI WGS metagenome assembly OCTW01 (sample SAMN02144230, study PRJEB22623) | gut metagenome | biome: sheep rumen | host: Ovis aries | place: New Zealand | reverse complement strand
GGCAATTCTGCACATTGCGGTTGAGCCATCCAGAGCAGTAACATTATAGCCTTTTTGCAGAAAATATAGTGAATCCCGTCCGCTGCCACAGCCGAAGTCAAGGATGGAAGCTCCCGCCTTTATTTCTGAAAGAAAGGCATCCTGCATTTCGGAGAAATCGATATTCGACGTGCTATCAGCATAGTTCTCGGCATTATTATCATAATACTCTATTGTTTCGCTCATAATGTTTCCTATTATATCATCTTGTTGCATCCGCAAGGAATCTTCCTGCAGATGCTGCGTAATCCCCAAACTTCCCCATAGCTTTCCTCCATAAATTAAGGAGCGCAAACCATCCGATTTACGCTTCCATCTGATAAATGTGCTGAGGAATACTCTCAGCAGCCATTCTGTTCTTGAAACGGCTCTTCATAGAATTGTATTTCTTTTCTAGATCAAAATTTGGACACCAAATCTGAGCTTCATCTATCTTTTCCCTGACATACCAGGCTGCTTATTCATTGGAAATACTCTCGGATACCTGCTTCTTATAGGCTTCATACATCCAGTCAGCAATCTTCATTTTCTGCTTGTTCTTAAGCTGGCTGTAGCTTTTATTTACCTGAAGGAGCTTTCCATCAACTTTTATATGTTTGCTCATACCAATTATCTCATCATCTCCTGATATACCTGTGATACCACGCTGTATATATTCCTGCTGCCGATATATTCAAACGGATTATTCTTCTCTCTAACTATAGCCACAAACTTCTTGTAGCTGATGTGGTTTAGTCATACTCCATCGTTGCTACTATTTTAACTGTTTACCGACTTAAACCTAAGACTCCAATCTCTTGGTATTTTCCTATTTTATAATTTTCCACAAAATTCCTGTCTAGCTCCCATTTACCTATCGCCATGTGATAACGTGATTGTGACTGTCTTTGACTTATAAAGAAATCCAAATAACTGATAACCTCGCTCTTACTCATGATATGTTTATCAATAAGCGTTGCCAAAATTTTATGCCTAGTAATTTTTGATAAATCTTCCTCTTGACTAACGTTGTAGCCATACTGCATTAAAATAGACTCACTTGCCAAGCGCATTCCATTTACATTAACATTCTTAAGGTAATTCTTTTCATCACTTACCCTACATAGCGGAATTCCTAAACGCTTAAGTTTCACATAGGTACTTTCCAAAATGAAGTAGACATTACAAGTTTCACAATAGCCAGCATTTATCTTAACTTCTCGGTCATGTCCCCTTTTATCGATTAAAGATAAAGTTGCAACTATATCTTTAAGCTTATGTTCATTATGCATACATTTAAAGACAGATCGTCTTACTACAAAGTCTTTTACATCAATTATGATAATGTCAGGCTTAGGTTTATTTTTAATTTCCTTTTCTACAGAGATTTCATACTGTCGTTTCTGTTCAATTAATTGAGCATACTTTGTTTCTTCAAGTTTACGTTGCTGCTTTCTTCTTTCAATTTCTTCTTTCTGTTTTTTCTTTTGAGCCTCTATTACAGCTTTTTCCCTTTCTTCAGGTGTTTTTTTTTCTACTTTTTCTTCTTTTTTTCTCTGAATGTTTGCCTCTATTTCAACTTTTTCCCCTTCCTTCAGGCGTTTTTTTTCTGCTTTTTCTTCTTTTTTTCTCTGAATGTTTGCCTCTATTTCAGGCAACTCATCTTTATTTATTACATCATATGTAAAATCATACATACTTAATTGTGGAAATGGTAAATAATATGCATTGCAGCTACTACATTGCTTAACTGGCTGAATAAGCTTTTCACCCTTCTTTCCATTAAAAACAGCAAAAACTGGCTTCAACGAACGATTTACACAGGCCTCATTAACACAGCGATTTGCATTCTTTTCAATGATATAAAAACTGGCCTTTGAAATTTTCCTTACCTTTATTACCGGAGCTTTTTTATAATCAGCACTGTTCTTTTGTGGTGTAAGATTTATATAAATCTTTCCACTAGCTGTAATATGATATCTGTTAGGATACATGGTTAGAGAAGTATACAATCTACCACATGATTTACATTCATATATAGGAAATGGAATTGTACTCGAATTTCCATTTCTTCTGTATCTAGCAACTTTTGATACAGACATTTTTGTTTTGTCATGTATACATAACAAATTGATATAAACATCCTTATGCTCATCTTTGTAAACAATCTCATTCGATTCCGCATTTTTATCTATGTCAGCATTAGATGTGTATGTATCCACAGAAGTGTCTGAGGCTTTACCTATAAAATCTTCAATCAACGCTTCATACTTCAGCTTTCTAAAAGCCTCAATGTTTATCTGCTCAGCTTCTTCCAATTGCACCATGTACTTTGTTAAGAAGTTATTACCTTCTGACTTTATGGCAGCTTTCCCAAGTAGCTGCTTATAATACTTTCGATCATGTATAAAAATATAAATAAGGTTCTTTCCTTTATGTTTATCATCATGAAAATTTGATAACAAATATTTCTTTAAATCCATCCAATCACACCCTCTCTATATGTATTACACTATTATCCTTTTCCACATAAATACTGCTTTTATCAATTTCAATCCCTCAAATGATTACCATGCCCTTCCCAACTGGTTCTCCGTATATGAATCCACATGACCCCCATCATAAAGAGATACCATGTACAAGTCTCCATTGATATCAATAACAGTTCCTTCCTGACCACGATATCTGACTCTTACATGATCACCTACTCTGAATTTACGATCAGGTCTTCCCACTGCATCATTGATTCCCTGGTGTATTCCGGCACCTATCCCAAAAGCCATAGTGAAGTTTATGAATCTGCTCCTGTAAAAGAATTGCTTGCTGTTTTAATTCTTCTACTTCTGCTGTCAAATTCTTTGTTGTTGTGATCAGTGTTCATTTTTAGGCGCTCTCCATGAGGAATAATTGCTTTTTCCATTTATATAGAGAAGTTCTGCTTATATTTGTTTCCTGCACAAGGGTTTCTGCAGAACCTTTTCTACAAGTAAGTTTAATGGAAGCAATCACTTTATCATTATACGAATATTTTTTCAGAGAGGAACCCTTTAAAGAAGATTTATTACTTCGGTTTGGAAAGCGTTCATCTAGCCATTTAGATAAGACATTACGACATGGATAACCTATATCATTACAAGTTTTAGTTATGTTCATTCCGCAAGAAAGCCAATATTCCACGGCTCTCGATATATCATCTTCGGAATAACGGGGGATAGATGGCTTTCGTTTAGGATCAGTGACATTACCCTTAATTTTATATTCTTCAATCCATTGTTGTAAGGTGACTCTTGCTCCGGGATACCCAAGAATTCGAATAGTCTTTCGTAAACTATGAATTTTTAAATATGTATCAACAGCTAATTGTTTTTGTTCACGGGTGTACACGATGAGGACTCCTCCTATTTAGGTCCAGGATTTTGTCCGCCCCCTCCGTGGCTCACTTTCAGATTGACAATCATAGTCAACCAAAAAGGAGGGATTATATGGCAGTCAAAAATGATCTTATGAAGCTTCGCAAGGAACAGCGCTTAAAGCAGGTGATCTCGCAACGGCAGTCGGTTTGTGTGAAAGAAGCATCAGCAACATCGAGCTTGAAAATAATCCGGCCAGCCTTGAAACAGCTCTTCGCCTTGCAGCATATTTTAAAGTCTCTGTGGAAGATATCTTCCATCTAGAGGAAGAACATACCACGAGGAAGTGTGATGATAATACGCCATGAGACAGTTGTCTTTATTCCCGGAAGAAAATACCGATCCAAGACCACCGGAATCAATCAACTGGAATCTGTGGCACGGATGCACAAAGGCCAGTACCGGATGCCTGCACTGCTATATGTACCGAAGGGATGAATCCATAGGAAAAGATCCTTCCATCGTACAAAAGACTGAGAATTTTGACCTTCCGGTTAAGATCCTGAGATCAGGCAAATATAAAGGCAGATATAAGATTCCCTTCGGATCACACATCTGGACATGCTTTTCATCCGATTTCTTTCATGCCGATGCAGATGAATGGAGAGAAGACGCCTGGGATATGATACACGAACGTTCCGACTGTTCCTTCTTCATGATCACCAAGAGACCGGAACGGATCGCAGACCATCTTCCAAAGAATTGGGGCTATGGATGGGAGCATGTCACAATAGCTGTCACCTGTGAAAATCAGGAAATGGCTGATAAAAGGCTCCCGGTATATCTATCTCTCCCACTCTTCCACCACTCCGTAATGATCGAACCAATGCTGACCGCCGTCGATCTGCAGCCATATATCAAAGAATATCGCTCATCTGACGGAAGCCCGATGATCAAGCATATATCCGTAGGCGGAGAATCCGGTCCCGGAGCCAGGATCTGTGATTACTCCTGGGTAGAGGCCGTTCATGCGCAGTGCATCGAAAACGGGATAACTTTTAACTACCATCAGACCGGAGCCAAACTTATAAAAGACGGAAAACTATACGACATCCCCAGAAAACTGCAGCACACTCAGGCACATAAAGCGGGGCTTGATACATAACCTGAAGAAAGGAGGACCGTCATGAGTACAACAGCATATCAGATCATCGCCGTAGATTTTGACGGAACCCTTTGCTACAGCAACTGGCCTGAACTCGGCGAATCAAACAAACCGCTAATTGAATACCTCCGCGCTCAGCAAAGATCCGGAAACAAACTCATCCTCTGGACATGCAGAGCCGGTGAAGCCCTGGAGAAGGCAGTCTCCTGGTGCAAAGATCAGAATCTAACCTTCGATGCCGTCAACGACAATCTCCCGGAAATCATCGAGATGTACGGAAACAATTCCCGGAAGATCACATGCGACTACTACATTGATGATAAAGCCGTTCTTCCGGCTATGGTAAATGCTTAGAGCCCACCTGATGAAGGTGAGCTCTTTATATTTTTATAGTTCAACCTCATCATGCAGAGAACGTAACAGCACCTTTAAACCCTGTTGTTTTTAACTGCTTGGCAAAATATCCAACTATTCGTAAAATGAGTCTAACATTCTCTTCAATAGCTTCTCAACATCTAATACTAAATTAAAACATTGCTCCGCATCAATCTGATGCAACTGATCAGTATGTGCCGAAGGATTTCTATAATCAATTCTTATAGCTTCAATTGCAGCGGCGTACTCGTTCAATAATTTGCTAATCTCTACATCTGATTTCCCTGGAAACAATTTAACTCTAGTATATTCAATAAGACGTTCTTTGTTCTGCTTTTTCTGAGCCGGTGAGTCATATTTATCCTCCAAGTAACACATGACAAATGCAATACTTCCCATAGTGAATTTTTCAGGCTTAAGAGGCTTGCTCCCATTAAAAAGTAGAGCAGTGTGATATTGGGAATAATCTTTTTTATAGGTAGCATCTAAATATGAAAGAAACCTTGCATAGAAACGCTTTGACATTTCTACTTCGATTGCTTTTGTTATCAAAACACAAACGCTAGAATAGTCAGTCTGATCATCCAATAGTATCAAATGATTATACATAATTTTAGCGGACACAAGAAATGTTTTTGAAGCATCATCCAACTTATCCCATGCCGCGGTTCCAATAGATGCAATTAGTTTTTTTCTTTCAATATCTAGCGCTCTCTTCTCTGCACCTGAATTTGTTGCCTTTACAATTCGTTCAACGCATTCATCAGTATAGCCCTGAATTATCCTATCTATTTCTATATCAGAATCTGCCTTTTCAATCTGTCTCTCAACCAATGACTGATATGCATTTATCTGGGTAGCAAGTTCATCCAGTTTTCTATCTATTTCATTAACCGTATCTTCTATTCTTTCACTTCGCTCATCAATTCTATTAACCTGCTTTGTAAGATTAACAATAATATCAGTCTGTGTATTTATCTTCTGTAAAAGTTGTCTTATTAATTCAGCATCACTACTGTGAGCCTGTACAACTTCATCCTCTTTAGATAATATATTTTCAATAGAAAAGAATCTATCTTTAACTTTTGCAAAATCTGTTCCGATGACGCTTTCATTGATATACTGCTTACTAAACCATGCGGTGAAATAATCCAGTGCCCGTGAAAACTCAATAATCATTTTCTTATCTAGGTTTGATATGTGAGCTGCTTGATTTCTATAATTTCTAATCAAGTTCAAAAAGTTTCTACATTCATCTGGAACAATGTCCTTTTCAAATATACAATATCCCAAGGGAGTCATGTGTCTTGGTGTATGGATTCCATTTTTTTGCATATCATCATCGAAAACCACCATCCCCCGGTCGACACGTATGCCCTTTAGAGCTAGTATTAATTCCAGCATGGACTCACATACAACAGTTCCTTTCAATGCAATAACACTGAAATCTTCAATATCTTCCTTCTCAAAAACCTCGACAATCTTTCGATACTCCTCAAGATTAGTCTGTATTTTTAATACGATCCCCATATAGTTCATAATTGCCCTCCAATAAAGTTTTTAACATTCCTCCCAATAGGAATTAATATATCGCACTCATGATTCCAGAAATACGTTGTATTCCTACTCTTGTAAAACAAATTGCCATACATATCTATACCAACCAGCTTTGCTTTTTTTCTGTTTGCAATAGACAGCGTCTTTTTGCTAACGTACCCTCTTTGATAATAATTTCTATCACCGCTATCAATTTCATAATAATCTGGTATGTCCGTATAATCGCCTTGGCTCGTTCCACGTCTATACGCAGCATACTTTTTCTTTTTATGTGTATTCATTATCCACAACTTACAGCCTCCAGCATGAGGGCAGGTCTTTTTATGCTCCGAAAAATCAACTAACTGCATTCGATATAAACCGTCTTTTTCTTGCCATGCATGATGCCACACAGTAACCTTAGGTGTGTGTCCCTTACCCGTTTTAGCCTCAGCAATTTTGTAGTCTTTATTTCTATACCCTGTTAATTCAATAAATGTATCTGCGACCGTGTTCTTAAATATTGGCGAATATCTAAAATTGCCACCTAATCCCGTTACGACATTATTTATATTTGAGTCTGTGTATGGTTTTGCCCACGCATACATTTCAGCCGTTGCCTTAACCATTATTCTTCTGTTTGAACTAACCCTTCCGGTCCTTCTTGCCTTATGTAACTGCTTCATCACACCCTCTTCTCTTCACCGACATCTATCTAACAGCGCATTTACCAAAACAGCCATATGCCCACCTGCCACAGAATCTGCGATCCAGCTGCCTTCACTGAAATGATCTCTCCTGAAGTGCCATGCAATAACCGCAAGGATCTGTTTCTCTGTGAGTGTATCCAACCACTCCTTGGAAAGCTGAGCCAAATCCCGATCAGACAGCTTTCCATCCTCAACCACCTGGCCGTAATCCGTGATCACCACATTACTGTCATAGGCCTCATGGAAACAGGCATTTATAATAGCATAAAGACCGTGATGTCCCTGAGGAGGCTGATATACACTATGCTTCTCGAAAAATGTCCTCAGTTCCTCATCTTCAGATATCGTATGGAAAAGAACAGCGTACTTATGGCACTAACGAATCACACTATCTTCTATCTGTTCGTCTCCCACGATTTCCTTAAGTGTTTTCTCACCGGTCGCAAGGATCTTGTCATCCAGTACCGCAAAGATGATCTTGATATCATAATCCGGATTATTCTGAATAAAGTCATTGCATGCCTGGATAGCTTTTCTCCAAGCTTTATCCACCGGATATCCGAATATTCCTGCGGATATCACCGGAAAGCCTATGGAATGCAGTCCATTCTCTTTTGCAAGCAAAAGCGACTGCTTATATGCACTGTACAGAAGTTTCGGTTCATCATGCTCTCCACCGGACCATCTCGGTCCCACTGCATGAATCACATACTTTGCCGAAAGCTTGAATCCGGGAGTGATAACCGCTGATCCTTCATCACAGTGACCGATCTTCTGACATGCTGCAGTCATTTCCTTGGATCCGGCATCATGGAAAATATATCCACATACTCCGCCGCCTTCCCAAAGGCCTGTATTAGCTGCATTTACCACCGCATCTGTATCAAGTTTAGTGATTCTTATCTTTCTGATCTCAATTGAGCTCATAATCAGTATACTTCTCCCTCGCTAGTTTTACGCATTATCTCCTGAGTACTTATAATTCAGTGCCTCATAAACAGCCTCAAAGATACTCATATCAAATTCCTTTTTAGATATATCCATCGATTTAAGCATCTTCTTATTCCTTCGAAGGGCCTTCCATAACAGCTTCTTATCTCTATCATTTAATTCAATCTTGTAAAGGAAGTTTGCTAGTGACACTATCAGGTCTCTATACTTATCACAAGTTTTAGTATCAGTTTTCTTTTCTTGCCACGCAATGAACTGATCTAAATCTTCGGAATTATACTTCGGCTGTATTCCCTTTATCGGATTAAGCAGCAATTGTGTTGATGAAGACATCAAATTTACGTATGACCCTAGTTCATACTGCTGCTTTTCACTCATTGCATTGTAATCTTGGCCAAAGCTCTTAATAACCTCTATAGCATCCTTTAGTTTGGAACTCTCATCAATAATGCGTGCAATTCTCTCGTTCAATTCCACAATAGCCAGATCATATGATCTAACATCTCGCTGGCTGATTGATGTGAAAACAGACTCAATATGTCCCTGATCGGTCTTTGTTTTCCAGAACATTAAACCGCTTGCTAAAAGCGCTACACCAGCAATAGCCCATCCTACCGGACCTGCAAAAGCCAAAAATGCCTCACCAGCCGCCATACCACCTCCACCTGCTGCAAGTGCACCTCCTCCAAGCCAGGCAAGAGCTGCATTAGTTGCTGCAGCACCACTCAGTGTTGAAATGGCTGTTCCGGTGGATGCCACACCAAAAGTGGTTGCAACTCCCATAGCCACAGTAGGTCCCATGGTGACAACAGCTACTCCCACACCTGCACCGGCAGCTCCAGCTCCGGCATTTTTAACTGCTGCTTCCTTATAATCCTTTTCTATCTTTTCAGCCTGTTGCTTCCAGTTCAAGCGGATCTTTTTCAGTTCTTCATATTTGAGTTTCTTATCACTCGGAACATTTCTGATAAGATCAAATACAGCTTGGATCTCAGTCAGTTCATCATACAGAATGCCAGTTTTATTACCAAGCTCTTCTATTTTTTCATTTGTTTTATTTATCGCATTCTGTGCTTCTTCCTGCGCGAGTTGAAGCTTTGACTTTTTCTTTTTAAACACGAATAACCCCTCCCCTGAAATATGAATCGATATCTTCCTTCGATTCAAGTATTTCATTAGCTGGGACATTTCTCATTTTCGCCAGCTCTACAGATTTAGTGAAAGCAGCTTTGTACATATCACTGTTTTTAAAGTCATCTACGAATGTCAACAGATCTCTATCATCATAGATATTTGATAGAAGCTTCAATCCTTCGATATAGTCTTCAATAATGATCTTCTCTCTCCTTAAGAAGTATACGTTTTCCTCTTCATTATTCTTTCTTACTCCACGATCAACCTCGCCATATAGCGAAATTGCAAATCTTCCAACACCTACAATATTAATGCGCATGGCAAATTCAGCAACATTGAAAGAGCCGTCACCTGCAGCAAAGCCTCTTACCACTGCATCTCCGGTATCTATTAAACAAAACGTTCCATGCGCCACAGTAAGCATTCTCTTTACTGTAGCATTGGAGAAGGGTTCGCACTCTTTCCACAATCGCTTAAAAGATCTTTCATCTATTTCGACATTGCTAAAATATCGTATCAATCGTCTTATCGAATATATCAATCGAACCAATATTTCATTTACAAATACAGGTATCGCCTGTGTCGCCTGAAATCTGATATCATAGCCTTCTTTGTATATATTCAGAGCCAGTTCATTAATCGACTTATCAAACTCTGATACAGGGATATTAAGCTTTCTCTTTATAGCAATTATGTCATTTGTCCAAGCCCAGAACGGTGAAGGAATTCCCATTCCACGACCTTTGCTTCCGGAAGAGCCTGAGATATCCGATATCAGATGCCCAAACCAATTAACAAACGCACAAAATAGTTTACTTGGAACATCATTTCCACGAAGTTCAAATGTATCGTCTGCATTCTGAAGAGCTATCAGTTCTCCGCCCGTAACAAAATGAGACTGATTCGGCGTGCTGAATTGATCTAGGATTGAGAAAAACAATCCCAGCAACGTCGGATTATGAGCCAATGACTTAAAATGATGATTTGTTGGACTCAAATCAAATATAAAACTTGCGGCATCACCGGCGCCCCGCTGGTCATACGGAACTTTGAATTTCTTTTCGAGATGTGCTATCGCAGAGGAAATCCCCTTCCCATTATTTTCCCATCCGCATAGCTTGGCGAAATCCTTTGTACGTTCTTCGAACCACTTATCGGTAATGTTTCCAATCGGAGACTCTCCCGGTTTCCCCACAAGGAAAACATCTATTACGCCACACAAAGCTCCGCAAGTCACTGATAAAACATAATCCATTTTGTCACATTCAGGCGTGAGCTTCTTTATCGTTTCCAGAGATTCCTTTATATGAACATTAAGTTCGTTATACTCATCTTCAGCGCTTGCCAGAGCTGTATCTATACTCGACGCAAACTCAAAATGATCTTCTTGAATACTTAACTCAATAAGCATTTTTTTATCTTTGACATCTGCCATATATCCTCAGCTCCTTGTTGATTGTTTATTATCTCACGCACCAAACATGTAGAATTCACTTAGAACAGGCTCATCTGCCCATTCATAATCTTATAGTAGCCATGCTCAATTTTCTCATTGCCTTCGTGAGTCATTATCTCGAAATTACTTAATGCCTGTTGCTTAATGACGAGCTTAATCACGCACTCAAAGCAGCTGATAACATCACTTTTGTTAATGTCCGAAAGGCAAATAAGCTGAACATTGAAGTGCTTTGCAATATCAAACATAGGCTTCAGCAAATGCGCCGAGGTAATCTTTCCAAACGGATTATCCAGGATAAGAACGCTCTTGGCCTCTTTGCTTACAATTCCGGATGTAGATCGCGTATAATTCATAAGAGTAAGCACAACGGAAAAGAACACCACAAATTTTTCTGCACCAGAGCTTTGTGTCAAGGTGTCTTCCCATCTCTTATAAGACGAATTTGCAACATTCAGATCGATCTTGTAAACCTTAACCGGGACAGTTTCCCTGATGATGTATTTGTGAAGGAGCCTTTCACTCCCTACAATACTCTTCGCCCGCTTTTGTATTTGCTTTTCCTCAAGGTTATTGGCCAGCATATCCTTGATTTCGTTGGCGCCTTTCTCTATTTCGTTTCGAATAGACACCCTGGATGCTTCTTCAGACAATTCCTTTTCTTCGGGAAGATCCATCTTCAGCATCGGGATCTGAGGCTTTCCATCATAGATATGTGCCTTTGAGCTGCTAGCAATCATTCTGAGATCTTCGTACACTCGTTTTCCCTGTAAGAAGCACTGTTCGACCAAATCATTGAAATCGTTCGTAATCTCCCTAAGATCCGTTTCAATTTTGCTATTGATCTTGCGAATAGATTCAATCATTGCGGTGATGCTTTCACTTATTGTAAACAGGCGATCGCCTTTAATC
>OCTW013413434.1_pt1 | contig 11609 bp, 8 predicted proteins | sample 1539671 | NCBI WGS metagenome assembly OCTW01 (sample SAMN02144230, study PRJEB22623) | gut metagenome | biome: sheep rumen | host: Ovis aries | place: New Zealand | reverse complement strand
AGACCTGCCGCACTGAAGGGCCAGTATCTGAAATCCGTTTCCGTTGCTCCTACAATGGGACCGGGCGTGAAGATCAACCCGATCAAGGTAAGCGCATAATTTCGTCGCAAAATTATGTGAGGGCTTTTTTGAAAGCTGTATATAAGGAACGTCTGTCTGCGAATGCGGTCTGCACAAATTGCTTTCGCGGCACGTTCCTGCTAGAATCCGGCCATAGTGGCCGGATTTTTTTTACGCGAACTGTGAGCCGCAGCCGAATGCGAAGTATTCGTGTGCGGCGAGCGTCGCGATAGCGAGATAAAACTCGCACAGCGTGTTTTATCTCGTTGCAAAAGAGAAAATCGAAAATACATTCGAGGTTTCAGGGGAAGAGTCATGGACAAGCTTGTGTTTATATTATCAAAATGTTTTCAGCTTACCGGTGTGAGTATCTCTTTGTATAAGAAGGGAGAAATGATCTTCAGTGCCGGTACAGAAGATTTTTACCCGATTCGGGATACGAAGGAATTCAGGCAGAGGCTGATTCAGACGGCGCAAAGTCAACAGGTACCCCTAATCGGGCGGGATGTGCATAAGGTAATGTTCGCATGTGCTGGCGGCGGGGATTCCTTCTGCTTTTTGGGGCCTGTTTCGACAGAGCATTTAAACCGTATAGAGGTGCATCGTTTCTATTTTGATATGGGAATGCGCAAGGGCATGGAGAAGCAGATTCCGTTTCTTCCTCTTCCACGATTGCTGGCGTGTGTTGAGATCATAGCGGCTGAACTAACCGGTCATACATATACGGACGAGGAGATTCTTGACGCGAATGCAATCCGGGATGATTCGGAGTTGACCGCAGAAAAAAAGAAGAGGCTGGAGCGGCAGGATGTGATGGAGGAAGCTGCGCATCATACTTACATGGAGGAGCGAAAACTTTTGGATTGTGTGCGGGAGGGGCGCGTCGAGGAAGCCCTCGGCATGAACGCCCGGATGGATGCAGAGATCGGGATGATGTCAAAAAATGAAACGGAGCAGTGCCGGAAGCTGGCTACGGTGGCGATTGCTCTATCAGTCCGAGCAGCGATTGATGGAGGACTCTCGCCGGCAGAAGCCTATCAAATGAGTGATGATTTTCTTCAGAAGCTGGATGCATGCAACGATGTTTCCACACTGATCGCTATGCGCAATCGGGCCGTTCGTGAGATTACGACAAAGGTACATGATCGTCTTATGAAAAGAAAAAGGTCCAGTTATGTTGAACGATGTTGTGACTATGTGAATAAAAATTATAGAAATAAGATTTATCTGACAAAGATTGCGTCGGAGCTTGGAATCAGTCCGTCATACCTTTCCCGCCTGTTCGCAAGGGAAATGGGAGTGACACTTCAGGATTATATCGTTCGAATACGCATAGAACATGCGGCAAATCTTCTGAGATTTTCCAATGAAAGTATTTCTACGATCAGTGACTATGTAAATTTTCCTTCACAGAGTTATTTTGGAAAAATGTTTCTGAGATACAAGAATATGACACCGCGGGAGTATCGTGAAGTTTATAAGCCAAAGGAGTTCTGAAATAGATTACGCCTTTGTAGAATTGGAAAGTTTCTGCGTGAATTTTCAGGAATCTTTTATCGTTCAAGTTAAGTATAGAAAAGACAAAATAATATAAACGCCTGCTGTGGGTATCGGATACACTATAGATGTTAAAACTCTGAGCCTGCGGCAGGTTTTTTTTATTTCGGGAGTATCGCGGGCAGCTCCGTTAGAAGAAGGTGGGAGAGATGAAAAAATATCTGGTCATTGATATTGGCGGTACTTATACAAAATATGCGGTCATGGATGAGTCGTGCAGATTTTATTCAAAGGACAAGATCGAAACGGTAAAATCAGATCTGGAGAGCTTTATTGAAATGCTGGTCTGGATTTATGAATCAACGGAAGAAGTAAGCGGGATTGCAATAAGTTCCGCTGGAATGATCGACAGCGAGACAGGTTTTATGTATAACGGAGGGTCTCTCTTTATTATCAAGAATATCAACCTGGTAGAGATTCTGGAGCATCGATGTCACGTGCCGGTAACGGTGGAGAATGATGCGAGATGTGCAGGGCTTGCAGAAGTATGGAAGGGTGCACTTTCGGAATGCAGAAATTCTATTGCACTGATTATCGGGACAGCAATTGGCGGTGCGGTCGTCGTAGATCGTAAGGTTCTGAAGGGCAAGAACTGCATGGCGGGAGAATTCAGTTATATTTTGACAAACGGGAAGGAAGCGGACGATAGGGATCAAATATTCGCGGTGAACGGTGGTATGCCGGCGCTGATTCATCTGGCATCTGACCGACTTGGTATTTCTGAAACAGAGCTCACCGGAGAGATGATTTTTTCCAGAGCTAACTGCGGGGAACAGGAGGCGCTTGCGTGCATCCGTCAGTATGCGCGGACGCTGGCTGTCCAGATCAATAATCTTCAGTTTATCTTTGATCCGGAAAAAATAGCGATCGGAGGTGGCGTAAGTGAACAGCCATTGTTGCTGCAGCTGATCCGGGAAGAGCTACGGTCGTTATCGAAGGTGTATCCGTATCCGGTTCCAGTTGCTGAGATTACGAACTGCCAGTTTTTCAATGATTCGAACCTGATCGGCGCGCTCTATGTACACTTGAGAGCACAGGAGGAGGAAATCCGTCCGGAACGGGTGCGGGAACTGCTTGATCTGGTAAAAAATCGACGGGAGGGAGAATATCTCCGGGCACTTCTGCTCGGCTGAGGCCGGATAGCAGTCAGTGATTGCGTGGAATGATGTGAAAAAAGTTTGTTTTCTAATGGAAGATCAGTCTGCAGAAAAAGGAAAGAAGAATAATTTTTAACTCAGGAGGAAATGAATGGGAAATAATGGGACAAACTGGGTCTGGACTCCGGACTGGCAGGCAGAGGACAACAGGAGAGCGGAGATCGTTTATTTTCGCAGGAAAATGGATCTGGAGGCCAGAAAGGTTCCGGCTTCTTTGCGGATACGGATTTCTGCTGATTCACACTATAAATTGTATGTGAATGGTATCTTTGTGCAGGATGGACCGCAGAAAGCGATGGATCTGAAGGAGTGGTTTGTGGACGAGGCGGAGCTGGCGCCTTATCTGAAGGTGGGTCAAAACATATTGGCAGTTGAGGTGCTCCGTTATCCGGAGCCGAATCTCTCCTTTGGCGTTCCTGTGAGCAATGACAGTCTGCTGCGTTCTCCGATTCCTCACTTATATTTGGAGCAGATCGGAGCATGTGAAGGAAAAGGATGTGCGGAAGAGAATAACGTGGGAGCGGGTGCCGGAGGGTGGAGATGTCTGATAAACCGGGGAATCAGAGTTGTGGATGAAGAATCTATGCCTGCGCCGATTCATGCGCAGGAGATAGTAGCGGCGACAGCAGATGTCGCAGGCTGGAAGCAGGCCGGATACGATGACAGTGCGTGGCCGGGAGTGCTTGTAAGGGGCGGCATGGAAATCCCCAAGAGCGACGCGCCCGGAAATCTGGTAAAAAGGACGGTTCCGTATTTAAAATACAAGGAGACACGCTTTGCCGGGATCAAGGAGGTGCGTGAGATTTCCGGAGACGCTTCGAAGGAGACGAAAGCTGCTGTTCGGGATGCCTGGGAAGAGATGCTGGCGGGAAGGGGCGCCGTGCATATACCAGCGCACAGCAGGGCAGTCGTCGAGGTCAGCGCCGAGACGGAACAGTGTGGATTTTTGAATTACTGTTTTTCCGGAGGAAAGGGAGCGGTAATAACGACGCTGTGTTCGGAGTGTTACGCGTATCCGCCGGAGGATGCGGTATCGGCGGACGGGATTCCTGCGAATCCCAGAAAAGGAGACCGGACGGATTCCGTGAATGGGAGACTTTACGGACATACTTCGGTCTATGGTATAGCCGGGTATGGGACACTTGAAAAACCGGAGACCTACGAACTGTTCTGGTACCGTACCTTCCGGTTTATACAGCTGAAGATCGAGACCGGAGAAGAGGGGCTGGATTTTCTGGATTTCTCGTATCGGGAGACCGGATATCCCCTGGAGGTTCAGATCTCAGTTGCCTCATCGGATCCCTCGCTTGTGCCAATCTGGGAGATCAGTCTGCGGACATTGGAACGTTGTATGCGTGACACCTATATGGATTGCCCTTTTTACGAGCAGCTGCAGTATGCGATGGACAGCCGCGAGGAAATTTTATACACCTATGCGGTTTCCGCGGATGACCGGCTTGCCCGTCAGGCAATTGAGGCGTTTAGGCGTTCCCAGAGGCCGGACGGCATGATCAACGCTTCCGCACCGGCGCAGAAGAGCAATGTGATCCCGGGATTTTCCATCTATTATCTGTTGATGGTATATGATCACATGATGTATTTCGGAGACCGCACGTTGGTCCGGGAGAACTGGAATGCGATTGATCAGCTTCTTGGCTGCTTTGAGCGGAATCTTGCGTCGAATGGTATGGTGGGAAAGATGGGCGGCTCACTGATGGATTCGAGATACTGGTCCTTTGTAGACTGGACAAAGGAATGGAATGCGACGATGGGAGTGCCTTCTGCGACGTATAAGGGAAGCGGGCAGCTTACCATAGAGAGTCTCCTTTACGCATACGGATTGCAGAAAGCGGCGGAGATGTCAGATTTTGTGGGAAGGAGGGAAATAGGAACGGAATACCGCGGCCGTGCGGAAGCAGTGCTTCAGTCGATACGGAAGCATGCGATGGGGTCTTATTCGGAGGCGGTCTGTGCTGACGGAAAGGGTGCACAGGAAGCAGCTGCCGGCTTTGATGGAAAGCCCGAACAGGAGAGGACTTCTTCGGATGGCGGGTGGGGGAAGAATGCAGAGATCTGTCTGGTTCAGGACGGGCCTGGTATTGAGGATTATTCGGTTCATACACAGGTATTTGCGGTGCTTACCGGACTTGTCACCCCTGAGGAGGGGCGGAAAATGCTGGAACTGACGGTCGGAAATCCGAAATTGCCGCAGGCATCTGTATCTTATATGTTCTATTTGTTCCGAGCGCTGGAAATCACCGGCTGGTATGAGAAGACAGAGGATCTATGGGACCTCTGGAGAAAGATGGTGCGGGAGCATATGAGCACCTGTGTGGAGAACGGAACAGACGGAAGATCCGACTGCCACGGATGGGCTTCGCTGATTCTCTATGAGCTGCCTGCAGTGGTGCTCGGTGTCCGTCCTGCCACACCCGGCTTCGAAAGTATCCGTATCGCGCCGATGGCGGGATATCTGAAATCGGCGTCCGGAGACGTGGTTACGCCGCGAGGGACGGTTCATGTTGCATGGAAGAAGAACACTGACGGTACATTGGACATCAAGGCTGAAGTGCCGGAAGGGATCAAAGACATGGAAGCTCAGGTATATTCAAATCACCGGGCAATATAGGAACAGGAAAGGCAAAATAACGTCATAAGACGCACTAAAAGAGTGATAAGATGCAAATGTAAAAGGCTGCGGGAATGCGAATATATGCGGCAGCTGCGAAAGGTGCGAATCAAGGTGGCAATTGGTTTGTTATATTTACGGTCCAGCTTGCGGGGTATGGGCATTTAACGGGAACGATGCAGGCAGATAGCATACGAAAAAGGAGAAATACACCATGTCAGATAGAGATGATCATCTGGGGCTTAGAAAAGAGGATGTTGAAAATAGTAAGAGTGAAGAAGGACTCGGGACTGCGGGGCTGCTTCGTTTAATGAGTGATGATCCGGCGGTTGGAGATGTGCTGGCTCTTTCCAAAGACGGTGAGGTTATCGATCAGCGGCTGTCTATCATGTCAATGCCAGAGGATTCGGAAGAAGAGATCCGGTATTGGGAGCATTATGAAAAAGGACTTCATAAGGAGGTACATGAGGAAGGGTTCGAAAAGTGGTCCTCGTTTGTTCCGCTGTCTGCAGTTTCTGACAAGGATCGGAGATATCCGTTGATTTTTTGTCTGCACGGCGCCCACAATCCGATACAGATGACCGAGAGCTATGGCATCATTCAGGTAGCGGCAAGAGAAGAATGCATCGTGATTGCACCGGAGAACGAAAACTGGGAATCTATTCGCAGACTTCTGGAGATCGCAAAAAACATCTTTCCGGTTGACTGGAGCCGTGTCTACCTGATGGGATATAGCTTTGGCGGTTTTTCTGCTTCCAGACTCGGGCTTGCACATCCCGAGATTTTTGCGGGAATCGGTATGGGAGGCATGCTTTTTGCTAACGATGTTGCCGCACATGACCTTGACGGTCAGTGGTATGAGGCCTATCATCTGACAGATGACATGGTAGAGAAAGCCAGGAATCTTGGCATCGCGATTTCACTTGTCATGGGTGAGCATGAAATGCTCGGACTTCTTCCGATCCGTCGTGAACCGGGCGGGGAAGCAAAGGACGGTGTGATTCCGTTAAAGCCGGAAGATAAAATGATTTCCTATAACAATCTGCGTCGTGCAGCCGGATGTGACGCAGCAGCTTTCCCGCTGCCGGGGGAACAGAAAAACGACATTGAGCGGATGACAGGGATCCGGTTCGAGGCAGAAGAGGAGAAAGTCTACAACGATCGGCGCTATCTGTTCGGGTACAATCAGAGGCCGGACGGGCAGTGTATGTTCGAGACGGTCGCCATCGCAGGAATGGTGCATTGGCCGTCTTCTATGTTTGGAGAGATTCTCTGGGAACATCTGTCGAAATTTTCCAGAGATCCGAGAACCGGAAGACTGGTACAGCGGTAAGGGTAGAGGAGATGAAAATGGATCAGCTGCATATTAATGTTTTACATGATGCTTGAGCGTCAGAACTCTGAGAAATCCTGGCCTTGTCCGTTGTGTGTAAGCGGCTATGGGGTTAAGAGCAGATAATATAAAAAATCGGGAGGATAACAGCCATGAATTTTCCGGAAAATTTCCTGTGGGGAGGGGCAGTCGCTGCAAATCAGCTGGAGGGCGCATATAATGAGGATGGGAAGGGACTTTCCATCCAGGATGTGCTGCCGCATGGGCTGAAGGGACCGAGAACAGCCATACCGACAGAGAACAACCTGAAGCTGGAAGGCATTGATTTTTATCATCGCTATAAGGATGATATCCGGATGTTTGCAGAGATGGGCTTCAAGATTTTTCGAACTTCCATCGCCTGGAGCCGGATCTTTCCGCACGGAGATGAGGAGGAGCCGAATGAAAAGGGCCTGCAGTTCTACGATGATCTTTTTGACACCTGCAGGCGGTATGGGATTGAACCGATGGTGACGATTTCTCACTATGAAACCCCGCTGTATCTGGCGGAAAAGTATCACGGGTGGACGAACCGGAAGCTGATCGATTTCTATCTCCGCTACGCGGAAACAATCTTCACCAGGTATAAGGATAAGGTAAAGTACTGGTTGACCTTTAACGAAATCAATTCGATTTTGGAGTCGCCGTTTATGAGCGGCGGCATTCCGGCTTCCAGGGAAGATCTTTCAGAGTCTGACCTCTATCAGGCGATCCACCATGAGCTCGTTGCGAGCGCGCTTGCGACAAAGCTGGGGCATGAAATTAATCCGGAGTTTCAGATCGGATGTATGGTTCTGGCTATGCCGATCTATCCGCTGACGCCGGATCCCTCGGATGTCATTTGCTCGATGGAGCAGAATCATCTGAATGAGATGTTCCTGGCGGTTCACGCAAGAGGTGAATATCCGGGTTATGCGAAGCGTTATTTTCACGATCATAAAATTTATATCCATATGGATGAAGACGATGAGCAGGCGCTGCGGAATACCGTGGACTTCATCTCCTTCAGCTACTATGTCAGTGTTTGTGCCACAGCGGATCCGAAGAAGAATAAACGGGGAGAGGGAAATCTGCTAGGAGGTGTTCCAAACCCGTATCTGAAGTCCAGCGAGTGGGGGTGGCAGATTGATCCGCAGGGACTGCGATATGTGTTGAATGATTTCTGGGATAAGTATCAGAAGCCGCTCTTCATCGTAGAAAATGGACTTGGGGCAGCGGATGAGCTGGTGGAACTTCCGGACGGTACAAGGACTGTATATGATGACTATCGGATTGATTATGTGAGAGAGCATCTCAAACAGGTCGGCGAGGCCATTGCGGACGGGGTTCCTGTCATGGGATATACCGCTTGGGGATGCATTGATCTGGTAAGCGCTTCTACTGCCGAGATGAGAAAACGCTACGGCTTCATCTATGTAGACAGGAACAATGACGGAAGCGGAACTCTGGAGCGGTATCGAAAGAAGAGCTTTTACTGGTATCAGCATGTGATTGAAACGAATGGACAGGAACTATAAGAAGTCCTCTTTGTTATTCAATGTACTAGCTAGGTACAACAGGTACTGGAGGTTTACCGCTTACTTACGGACAGTGACCGTTTATTGCATAATATGTTTATAAAGATAGTGGGAGGTAAAAAATGTATTATCAGTTCCCAGAGAATTTTACGTGGGGTGTTGCGACAGCAGCGGCGCAGATTGAAGGTGGCGCGAATGAAGATGGTCGTGGTTTGTCTATATGGGATGTTTTCTCAAGAATACCGGGTTCTATAAAACATGGTGGAGTTCCTGAGGTGGCCTGTGATTCCTATCATAGATATGAGCGTGATGTTGAAATGCTTAAGGAGCTTGGGGTTAACTCTTATCGTTTTTCTTTTTCATGGTCTCGTATCATGCCAGATGGTACAGGAAAAGTTAATGAGGCTGGAATTGCCTATTATAAAAATCTGATTGCATTACTTCGTGAAAATGGAATAAAACCTAATGCTACAATGTATCATTGGGATCTGCCATATCAGCTACAATTAAAAGGCGGCTTTGGTAATCGAGAAATCGTAAAGTGGTTCACAGAATATGCCAGGGTTTTACTTGATAACTTTGGAGAGGATGTTGATTTCTGGGTTACTTTTAATGAGCCAATTGCTACCTATGTAGGTTACTCACAGGGATTTTTTGCGCCTGGACTTCATGATGAGAAGTATGCACGTCAGGCACTGCATAATCTGCTTATTTGCCATGGAGAAGTTGTAAAACTTTTCAGAACATATGGATTTATGAATTCAAAAATCGGAATCGTTGTGGATGTGTGGAAACATTATCCGGCTAATCCTGGAAAAGAAGAGGACGAGAAGCTTGTAATCGAAAATAATGAGATCAAAGGCTTTGGTATGTTTCTTAATCCACTGTTTTTAGGTGGATATTCAGAGGCCCTTATGGAATATTTTGAAAAGAATGGACTGACACCGGATATCCAGGATGGAGATTTTGAAACGATCAATCAGCCATTAGATTTCTATGGATTAAACTTCTATAACGGATTGTATGATGATGCTGTGAAATTAAAGGAGCAGGAAGAAGCGAAAAAGCAGGGTGGCGGTAATTATCAGGACAGACCGGAAAGCCATCCAGAAGCGGTTTGTGATGTACTTCACATGTTGGTTGATAAATACAAGATCAATATTCCAATTTATATCACAGAAAATGGTTTTCCTTATGATAATGCAGATGGAAAAGAAGCGAACATGAACGATGATCTTAGAATTGATTATGTGAAACAGGTACTTAAATGGGCTCACAAAGCAATTGAGGAAGGAGTTGATTTAAGAGGATACTATCTCTGGTCTCTGATGGACAACTTCGAGTGGTCAGCAGGCTACTGTGCACGCTATGGAGTCTACTATACAGATTACGAGACTCTTGAATGCAGCCCCAAGAAGAGTGCGAAGTGGTATTCTGCAGTAACAAGAGATAACGGATTCGAAGAATAATTTTACGACCAAGAAGGATGATCACTATGGAAAAATCAAGAGTAGGTGTCATCGGAACAGGAATGATATGTCGAGTTTATATTGATAATATTTCCTCGCGTTTTTCTGTTCTGGAACTTGCTGCAATTGCTGATAGAAAAATTGAGAAGGCAAAAGCAGTAGCAGAAGAGTATGGGGTAAAGGGATGTACCATAGACGAACTGATGGAAGACGATTCTATTGATATTATCCTGAACCTGACACCACCAGTCGCTCACTACGAGCTCATGAAAAGAGCACTTTTAGCGGGAAAGCATGTTTATACGGAAAAAACATTTACGATGAATGTAATTGAGGCTCAGGAGCTCATTATGCTGGCTCAGGAAAAGAACCTGATGATTGGCTCTGCCCCAGATACATTCTTTGCCAGCTGGGTACAAAATGCACGTCATATCATTGATAGTGGAAGATTAGGACGCATCACTTCTTTTGCAATGATAGGAAATCGGGATAATGACAAGATGCTTCCAGCGATGCGCTATTTGAATGGTCCAGGTGGCGGAGTACTCTATGATTATGTGTGTTATTACCTGACAGTACTGATTAACCTGTTAGGACCGGTGGCAACAGTTTCAGCGAATGTCAAGGCACCATACAAACGTCATATTGATAATTTTCCTCCTTCTGAGACAAAAGGGACAATTGTGGAAACTCCTAATGAGAGTCAGGTATACTCAATTCTTGAAATGGAAAATGGAATCACTGGTACGCTCTCAGTTAATTGCGACAGCTGTTATTATGATCGAACATATTTTGCAATTTATGGCAATAAGGGAATTCTGTATCTTGCCTGCCCAGACTGGTTTAATGGTGAAATAAGCATCTATGAAAATACGACTGCGCCAGAGGATGCTGAAAATCAAAAGGTTACAGTAATCGAAGATCCATATGCATTTAAGACAAATAGTCGAGGCGTTGGACTTGCGGATATGGTATGGGCTCGGATTGAGGGCAGAGAACCTCGTGTAAATGCTGAGAGATGTCTGCATGTGCTTGAAATCGAGGAAAGAATGAAGGAATCAAGCGATAAAGATGGACTTAGAGTTCATGTGGCATCTACATGCACTAGATGTCTCCCGCTTTCCATTCCAACAGATACAGAAGAAAGTGCCTTGAGAGTAAAATAATATGATCATAAATCCCAATATGCATCTCGGTTTTAATTGCAAGAATCTTGAAAAATCAAAAAAATGGTATGAAACATTCCTTAATTGTAAAGAGAAGTTTACGATATTTTACGGCGATATGATCCCGGATAATCAGGAAATGCTTGAGGCAATGGACAAGGATAAACTTTCCTTTCTTGAGGAAAATAAGGATGTGCCTTGGATTGTCTACATGGAGTTTCAGGATGTGCCAGGTAATTTTATAGAATTATTCAACACGATAGGAGCCAATATACCGCATGTGCCCTGTGAACAAACAGATTTAAATTTTACTCATTTTGCACATACTGTGGATGATGTTCAAAAGTTCTATGAGGAAGTGTTGGCAAAAGGTGGAGAGGATTCGGTATATTTAGCACCGGCTGCAAATATTGACAGAACTAAAGCAATGTGGCTGCAGGATCCTGATGGAAATCGAATGGAATTTATTGAATATACGGATCTGAGTATGCAGCGTATTGGCAGGGAGATGCCAAATGATATGACATTATCAGAATTTTTTAAAAGTATAGGAATGGCATAAAGAAAAGCAGGGGCAGTTTTTACTGCTCCTGCTTTATTTACGCGAACAGTGAGCCGCAGCCGAATGCGAAGTATTCGTGTGCGGCGAGCGTCGCGATAGCGAGATAAAACTCGCGCAGCG
>OCTW011436062.1_pt1 | contig 11610 bp, 11 predicted proteins | sample 1539671 | NCBI WGS metagenome assembly OCTW01 (sample SAMN02144230, study PRJEB22623) | gut metagenome | biome: sheep rumen | host: Ovis aries | place: New Zealand | reverse complement strand
GTACCACCATCGCCAGTCTTTACGTTATTAACGTAAGAGTAGATGGTTTCGTTATAATCTTCATAGCAATATTGAAGAGCAATCTCGGTTTCAATATTGGTAATTGGATCAATTTCAGAAAAGTTCACAACATCAATAATTGGATTCTTTTCGCTATTTAAATTTGTGATATATTCAACGAGTCCGTTTTGATAGAAGAATTCTTGTTTTTCTCCAGTTCTTTCATCATTGATGATGAAACGAACGCCTTTCATCAAAAACGCACTCTCTTGTAAGTGGGAGGCTATAGTATCATATTTGAAATCGACAGTAGAAAAAATACCAGCATCAGGCTTGAATCTCACTAATGTTCCGTGCTTTTTAGTGTCACCAATTCTTTCAAGCGGAGTAACTAAATGTCCACCATTTTCAAATCTCAAATGGTGAATTCCACCATTTTGAAAAACGGTGACATCTACCCATTCACTTAATGCGTTGGTAACTGAAGCTCCAACACCATGCAATCCACCAGCACTTTTATAAACTTGTGAATTAAACTTTCCACCAGCGTGAAGCTCGGTAAAAACAATCTCAACGCCAGGTCTTCCAGTTTCACTATTAATATCAACTGGAATACCACGACCTTCGTCTTGAACCGAACAACTTCCATCCTTGTGTAGAGTGACTGTAATATTCTTTCCGAAACCACTTAATGCTTCATCGACTGCGTTGTCGACTACTTCCCAAACAAGATGATGGAGACCGCTAGAATTCGTACTTCCGATATACATTGCAGGTCTTTTTCGAACGCCTTCAAGACCTTGCAAAATATGGATATCATTCGCAGTATATCTACTCTCCGCCATACTATACCATCCTTTTCGCAGGAAATTATACACGGAAAATATTGAAAATATAAAGCAATTTAGTAGAATAGATAAGGTCCTCGGAGGGGATATTATGTTTCATAATATTTTAGTTGCAATTTTAGTTACATTAATCGGTTATATATTCGGATCAATCCCAAATGGTATTTGGATTGGTAAGGTATTTTTTCACAAAGATCCACGTGATTTCGGAAGTGGGAACTCTGGAGGCACAAACGTCGGAAGAGTTTTTGGAAAGAAAGTTGGACTTATTGTTATCATTTTAGATGCTGCAAAAGCCATCGTTCCTTTATACATGATCTGGCTCTTTCTCATTAAAGTTCCGCTATATAATAATTTGCCATTAATGCCTGATATTGCCTTGAAATATTCAGGTGCCGACATCAGTGGTTATCTTATTCAATGGCCAGTATATTGGCTCTCAATTGTTGGAGCAAGTTTAGGACATTGCTATCCAATATTCTACGGATTCAACGGTGGAAAGAACGTTGCCGTATTCTACGGCACTGCTACAGCAGCTGGCTGGTTATTCGGTTTAATTCCAGGACTATTTTTCTTCTTGGTGCTCAAAATTAAGAAGTGGGTATCACTCGCAAGTGTCTCTTGTGCTTGGTTTTCTGTTCTTCTTTCTTGGATTTGGTCAATCTTAATTCTTTCTGGAGTTCTCCAAGGATCGAATGTTTGGTTAGCAAGTTATGGACCAGCACTTGAATGCAATTATGTGTTCTCAATTGTCCTTACTTTTGGCGCCATAATTTTAACCCTTAAGCATAAAGCTAATTTTGAGAGAATCAAAAACGGCACCGAAAGCAAAATTAAATGGATGAAATAATTGAATAGTAATAAATTAGTAGATTATTAGTAAATATAAGTAGATGTTAATTGGGTTTTCCACATTGTTGGGAAACCTTTATTTTTTATTGATTTAATCATCACTTTTTAATTGACTTTAATAGCGGTTTTAAGACTTGTTACTCCATTCTTTGAGTTCTACTACTACCGCTGCTATTTAAAGCAAAATAAAAGCGGTAAGCATAATCGCTCACCGCATTATTATTAACCTTCTAGAGATTAATTATTTTTGTTGTCTTCTGACAGCATTCATCGTACGTTGAATGTCTGCTTCGCTTGGCTTTCTACCAACGCTTTGGTATAAGGCTCTAATCATTCCTTCATTGATTGGTGGGTTCTTTTCGAGTTGTCTTTTGAAATACCAACGAGCAAGGAAGAATCCTCCAACAAGTGCGGCAATGACTGCAGCCACTAAGATGCCAGCCCAAGCTCCATCTGCTAATAAAACGAACATTTTATTACCTCCTAGGCTCTTCCGTCGTAATCACCGTTATCAGTTCTTACTAAAACGAGTTCGCCTTCTTCGATGAATAATGGGACACGGACTTTAAGTCCGGTTTCTAATTCAGCGTCTTTCATTGCCTTGTTAACTGTATCGCCTCTAATAGCTGGTTCACAGTGTGTAATCTTTAAAGCAACCTTTGCTGGTAAGTTGATACCAAGAACTTCGCCTTCATAACTAATGATTTCAACGATTTCTTCGCCCTTAAGGAATTGTTTTTCCCATTCTAATCTGTCTTTAGAGATTTCGATTTGGTCATAAGTTTCTTGATCCATAAAGCAAAGGGCATCGCCTGTATCATATAAATATTGCATTTGACGTTTATCTAATCTAATTGTTTCAATGCCATATCCACTATTACGAGCCATTTCGGTAACAGCGCCAGTACGTAAGTTTCTAACTTTGACTTTGGCGACCATTTTTCTCATCGCTGTTTTGTTTAATAAGATATCTTGAACTTGATAGATATTACCATCTTCGATGAAGTAATTGCCTGGTCTTAATTCAGTAACGTTAACCATTTATTTATTCCTTTCTTTATTAAATTCCGTTGGTATTATATCAAATTATTAAAATTTGAAAAAGTTATTTAACATTAACTCAAACCCTAATGTTGAGTTTGGACCATGTCCTGGATATATTTTTGTTTCCTTTGGAAGGGTTTTAAGTTTATTTAATGATCTTTGAATCAATCGAGAATCTCCAGTTGGTAAATCGCTTCTACCAATTGACATTTTAAATAAAGTATCACCAGTAAATAACAATTTATTATTTATAAAATAATAGCACACGCTTCCTTGTGTGTGAAAAGGTGTGTGAATCACCTTAATTGTGTCGTTTAAAAGATGGAGTTCTTCTCCTTCTGTTACGACAATTGGCTCACAATCAATCACTATTTCTTTATCAAAATCAGAGCAATTAAGATAAGGATTAATTAAAAAATCTTTTTCTTCATAATGTAGATATAAAGGAATTGAAAATCTTTTTACTAGACGTTTTACTCCTCTAATATGATCAAAATGTCCATGAGTCAAAAGAATGGCTTTTGGAGTGAGATTGTGTTTAACAACGTAATCACCGATACGATCATTATCCACCGATGGATCAATAATTACCGCATCGCCATTTTCATCACTAACAACATACGTATTAGCGAAAAGCTCTTCTATATCGTTATAATCAAATTTTTCAACTTTCATAATCAAGGTAAGAAAAAAATAGGTAAAACCTATTTCTTCTTCTCACGATGGAGGGTTTTCTTCTTGCAGCGTGGGCAATATTTTAATTTCTCTAAACGATCTGGATTGTTCTTTTTATTTTTAGATGTGAGGTAATTTTCTTCGCCACACTCGGTACACTTCAATGTGAGTGAGATTCTTTCTTGCTTTGTTGCCATATAGATAGTTTCTCCTTAAATTGCTATGTAATGTTAACACAACAAATAAAATAATAAAAGTATATTTTTATTAATTGCAAGGGTAAAATATGGTTGATATGAATAGAGAACAAACTAGACAAGTAAAAATTGGTAATCTCACTATCGGTGGTCAAAACAAAGTTGTCATCCAATCGATGTGTAACATCAAAACCGAAAATTATATTGAAGTTAGTAATCAAATCAATGAATGCGCTGCTTTAGGTGCAGAGATGATGCGTGTATCCGTTATGGATGAAAAAGACGCCGCTGCCATTAAAGAAATTAAGAAGAGAATTAATATCCCCCTAGTCGCGGATATTCATTTTGACTATAGACTTGCTCTTTTAGCAATGGAAAATGGAGTAGACAAGATTAGAATCAATCCAGGAAACATCGGAGACATCGAAAACGTTAAAAAAGTCGTCAACATGGCTAAAGAAAAGCATATTCCAATTAGAATTGGAGTGAATTCTGGCTCACTAGATAAAACCATCCATGATTATTCAACAAGTTACACTGCTGAAAAACTTGTTGCCTCTGCTAAAAAACATGTTGATATTTTAGAATCTCTTGGTTTTTATGACATAGTCATATCATTAAAAGGGAGCAATGTTTTAGAAACTATAGCAGCTTATCGACTGGCAAGTAAAACATTCCCATATCCACTTCATTTAGGTATTACAGAAGCCGGTTTTAAAGATATCGCTGTCATTAGAAGTTCGGCTGGACTAGCTCCTTTATTATTAGAGGGAATCGGTGACACTATAAGAATTTCCATTTCCGGAAGTGTCAAAGACGAAATTATCACATGTAAACGTTTATTACACGACTGTGGATTATATCCAAACTATCCAACTTTAGTTGCATGCCCAACCTGTGGAAGAACTCAAGTCGATGTTGAGGCTCTTGCAAGAAAAGTTATGGATTATCTTGAAACCATTAATAAGCCAATTCATGTTGCTGTTATGGGCTGTGTTGTTAATGGACCAGGCGAAGCCAAAAACGCCGACATCGGTATTGCGGGTGGCCATCATGAGTTTGTTATCTTTAAAAAAGATAAAGTAATTAAAAAAGTTCCAGAAGCCGAAGCTTTTGAAACTTTAGTGGAAGAAATTAAGAAACTTTAGTCTCTCCAATTTTCAATATATTTACCGCTCCTGAGCATTTCAATTTCTTGCTTATAAGGAGCTTTTTCATTGTAATAAGGAGTCTCAAGAATCATTGGAATGCCTGCTAAACGAGGATGATGAACGACATGATACAAAGTATCAAATCCTAAATATCCGTAGCCAATATTCTCGTGTCTATCTTTATGAGCGCCTAATGGATTCTTACTATCATTAACGTGAACAACAAGCAGTCTATCTAAACCGATAATTCTATCAAAGCGATCTAAGATATCATCGAAACCATATCTTACATCATATCCTGCATCAGATATGTGACATGTATCTAGGCACACACCTAAGCGATCTTTATGTTCACATTGATCAATAATTGATTTAATTTGTTCGAAATTAATACCAATTTCATGGCCTTTACCCGCCATGGTTTCAATAGCAATCTTCACATCAGTTCCATCAGTAGAAAGAGCAAGATCTAATGCTTTAGCTAAAGCTAATATTCCATTTTCTGCTCCCATTCCAACATGACTTCCTGGATGGAGAACCATAATTTTGACTCCAAAGCCAGCGGTTCTTCTAAGTTCGCTAACGATTGTGTTAATAGACATCTCATATAAATCAGGTCTTGAATAATTTGCTGCATTAATAATATATGGAGCATGAACAATTAGTTTGCTTTCATCAATGCCAGCTTCCTTAATTAATTTTCTTCCTTCCTGAATTTTTAATTCAGATAAAGGTTTCCTAAAAGAGTTTTGCGGAGCACCTGTATAAAACATGAAAGTGTTCGATCCATAAGAAAGAGCCTCTTTAACACTCCCTAAATAAAAATCTGGTCCGCTCATTCCAACGTGACTGCCAATATAAATGTCTTTATTTTCCATATTTAGATATACCTTCAAATATGTTAACATATTTTTATGGAAGTTGCATTAATCAAACCTCAAGGATTTTGCTCGGGCGTAACACGCGCTGTTGAAGTTGCTAAAAAAGCAAAGCAGGAAAATCCAAATAAAAATATTTATATTTTAGGAATGCTTGCACATAATCAAATCCTTATCGATGATCTTTCTAAAGAAGGATTTATTACATTATTAGGAAACGAGGAAGATGAGATTAGCAAATTAAACTCAGGAGATGTTTTAGTGTTCACCGCTCATGGGCATTCATCTATTTTAGATGACTTAGCAAAACAAAAAGGTTTAATTACATATGACGCAACTTGTTTTAAAGTCCTCGATAATCTTAGAAAAATTAAAAGGGAAATTTCTAACGGACACCAAGTCATTTATATTGGTCAAAAGGGCCATAAAGAAGCAAATGCCGCATTATCAGTTTCTAAAAATGTATCATTATATGATACACAACTACTAATTAACTACCAATTAATTACTGATGTTAATCCGTTCGTTTTAAATCAAACAACACTTAATTTTTATGAATTACAAAAATATCATGATGACATTTTAAAACATTTCCCAGGAGCAAGAATTGAGAACGAAATCTGCAACGCCACTAGATTAAGACAAGAAGCTATGCTTAAAATCGATAAAGACACCGACTTAATTGTGGTTGTTGGTCATATTAAATCGAGTAATTCAAATAAGTTATTTGACATTGCTAAAAGCAACTATCCAAATACTTTAGTAATCATGGTTAACAATCTCGAAGAACTTAAAGCATATGATTTAAAAGGCAAAAGAAAAGCCGCTGTTGGATCAGGGGCTTCTACTCCACAATATATTGTGGATGAGATTTATAACTACCTAGTTACTTTATAACTATTGGTTCTTTTTCGTGATCAATGGTTACAATATCTATTGAGTCATCCAATTCATGGATGATTTTTTTCATCGTTGGAATAAAGATTTTTTCAATCTCGTGTGGCATATCTAAATAGTTATATTTAGCGTTCACTATTTCTCTTCTAACATGATGCGGTGCATCTCCAGAAATATAAATGTCGTAGCCAGCATCCTTGGCAATTGGCCAATTTCCACTTCCACCTCCACCAATAATAGCAACTTTCTCAACCACTGGTTTGCCTTTATTAATTAATAAAGAGTAATTAACATTAAAGCATTTGTTTGCATATCTAGCGAAGTCTTCGACATTCATTGGCTCAGGAAGTTTTCCGCCTCTCATCATTGGATTAGCTTCAACGACTCTAATGTCTTCAAGATTAAGAGCAGACGCTAAAGCGTCATTCATTCCTCCCCGTCCGGTATCAAAGTTTGTATGCATGCTATAAACTGGCACGCCAATAGCGTCTAGAGCATCACAAAGTTCTTTCTTATCTGGGTATCTTTTAAAAACTTTAGATTTATATCCATACACCAAAGGATGATGAGTAAGAACTAAATCTGGTTTTTCCTCTTTAATAAGAGGGAAAATCTCCCAATCACAATCTAAGCATAGAACAATCTTATGTACTTCTTCAGGAAGCTTGCCGGTCATCAATCCAACAAAATCATGATTTTCTTTAGCGATTCTTTTAGGAAATCTTTTGGCAAGTTTATTTAATAAACTTCTAGTTTTCATAAGATTGATCTAATCCTTTCTTTTTCGAGATTAAGTTTCTTAACTTTGCTTTCAGGAATCTTTTTTGTTTGAAGTAAATTATCAATTTCATTGATTCGAGATTGATATTTTTCTTTGAATGTTAAAGATTTTTCATTTCTAAGAATTGGACCAAATTCAATATCTGGATCATCGAGATAAATTGCTTCTCCTGCAATGAATTTTATTATTTCATAATAAACTCCACTTTCATAGACAATATCTTCATCAGCGATAACATACCCCATTTTGCAAACTTGCTTTCTTAATTCAGGAATTGCGTTATGAGCATCTACAATAATGGTACCAACATTCTTAAGCTTTCTTGGATTCTTTTTAAGAATATCAATAACATTAAATCCACCCATACCTGCAATGACAACTATGTTGACATCGCTTGGCAATTCGCTAATGCCATCAGAAAGCATTGGGGTGATTCCAGTCGCGTTTGCTTCATCAATCGCTTTTACTAAACGATCGTATGGTCCTTTTTTATTTTCAATTGCATATCCTTTAGTGATTACACCATTCTCAAAGAGGGAAATAATTAATTTCCCATGGTCGCTTCCAACGTCAGCAACGACTCCAGAAGGGACCATATCATAGATGGCCTGTAATCGCTTGGATAATTTCATTATGAGTTACGGTAGTCCCCTAATTTTTTACGTCTTGTTGGGTGTTTTAATTTCTTAATCGCTTTCGCTTCGATTTGACGAATACGTTCACGAGTAACACCAAATTCTTTACCGACTTCTTCAAGTGTTCTTGGACGATTATCATCAAGTCCATAACGGAGTCTTAAGACTCTTTCTTCTCTGTCGGTTAAGTCTTTTAAGATGGAATCAAGTTCCTCTTTAAGAAGAGTTTTGGTTGTGTATTCAACTGGAGATTCATTATCTTTATCTTCGATAAAGTCAATTAAGTGAGAATCATCTTCTTCACCAATTGGAGTTTCAAATGAAACTGGTTCCAAAGCAATTCTTTGAATCTCTCTAATTCTTTTTGGAGTAAGTTCTCCGCCCATCGCTTCAGAGATTTCTTCGGCTGTTGGGTCTCTATCTAAATCTTGAACAAGTTGACGTTGAACTCTTGTCATCTTGTTAATGGTTTCGACCATGTGGACTGGAATACGAATGGTTCTTGCTTGATCTGCAATCGCACGGGTAATGGCTTGACGAATCCACCATGTAGCATAAGTTGAAAACTTAAATCCTTTAGTGTAGTCAAACTTATCAACTGCTTTCATAAGGCCGAGATTACCTTCTTGAATCAAATCTAAGAAAAGCATTCCACGACCAACATAGTGTTTTGCAATGTTAACAACAAGTCTTAAGTTAGCGTTGATAAGTCTTTGCTTAGCTTCTTCATCGCCTTCAAGAATTTTAGCCGCTAAGATTGGCTCTTCTTCTGGCTTAAGAAGTTCATACTTTCCGATTTCCTTAAGATAAATCTTAACAGAATCGTTGACTTTAACATCACCACTAACAGCAGCATCTAAATGATCAATATCAAAATCGATTTCTTCTTCTGCATATTCATCATCGTTTTCATAGAAATCATCATCGTCATCTTCGAGATTTGTTAATTTGCTTTCATCAAATTCAACATCGTCAAGACTCTCGTCTTCTTCGTCATCATCTTCAGAGATAACTTCGATCTTTTGCTTTGCAAAGTATTCAATTAAATCATCAATGACATCATCTTCGAGTTCATAATTATTCAAAGCATCATAGATGTCACTTTGATCTAATTGATCGCCATTGTTCTTTGCCTTCTTAAGAAGCTTTGCTTCAATCTCGGCTAGAGTTGCTAAAGTTTCGGTATCTCTTTTTTTACTTGCAGTCTTTTTGGCTGCTTTTTTTGCTGGTGCTGCTGCACTAGCGTCTTTTCTTGGTCTTCCCATTGTCTATTTCTCCCTCTAAACAATTTCGTTTCTTATTTGTTTTTTGCCATCTTTCTTCTTCGGAATTCGGCAATGATGCGAGCTTGCTCAAGTTCGCTTTTTCCTTTTAAGGAATCTTCAAGGATATCTTCATCAGTTATCCTGCTTTTTTCATCATTAATTGTGTCTAACAGGTTGTTAAGTAACTCGTCAGAACATTCAGCTGGATGTGTCTCTGCTTCCAAATTGGCTAGGTCGCTCATGATTTCATCTTTGTTTTCAAGTTCGCTATTCTCTACAAGAGACATAACTCCAACAATATCCATATTTTCGTGAGTTTCAGCGTATTCAACCATGAACATTGCAATCTGACGGTAGACATCATCATAGAAACCACCGATTTTTTGCTCATAAAAGTCCACTGCAAGCTTGTTTTGACCCATTTGGTATAAAAGCTCACGCTCAGCCATTACGAGCTTCTGAAGGGCTTCTCGTTCAGGATGGAATGTTTGAATCATCTGTTTTGTAGAAACTACATCACTATTCCCACTTGCCTTTTCTCTTGTCCGACGAACAAGATCTCTAATAGAGTCGGCAGGGAATCCAGTGATCTTTTCCAACTTCCTTAGATAACTATCTAATTCCAACTGAGAACGGATGTTAATCAAGATCGGTAAGAACTCTTTGATGAGTGATTTCTTTTCTTCGTTGGTCTTAAGAGGATTACTTCTTAAATAATAATTTAAGGCGAAGTCTGTTTGACCAATGAGTTTATTAAGGTATTCTTCAAGAGCACCTTTTCCATCCTCGTTAAGAATCTCATCAGGATCTCTATCACTTCCTTGATTATCAACAATGCGGAAGTTGAGACCTGCCTTTTGGAAGTTCTTTGCAATCTTCATCATTGCGCTTTGTCCTGGTAAGTCACCATCAAGGCAAAGCCTTATTTCAACATTCAAGCTTCTGAGTATCTTTATGTGCTCGCTTGTAAGCGCAGTACCCATAATAGCAACAGCGGCATCTATACCGATTTTCCCGAGAGCATAGACATCCATGAACCCTTCACATACATAAATGTATCCTTTGAGTTTTGCTGCATCTTTCGCAATGTGAATGTTGTATAAGTTATTTGTTTTATGGAACACATACGTTTCCGGTGTGTTCATATATTTAGCGGTATCATCATCTTGAAGTCTTCTAGCGCTGAAGCCGATGACATTACCGTCAATATCACAGATTGGGAAGGTAACCCTTCCTTCATTCATATCTCGATAGTTGCCGTTTGAGATCATTTTACAAACGCCAGTATCTTCGATAGTCTTAATGGAATGGCCTTTCTTCTTCAAGAATTCAATTGTTGCCTTTCCATCTTTAGGAGCATATCCAAGTTTGTATTTATTCCTTAAGGAATTATCTAGATTTCGACTTTCAAAATAATCTAATCCTTCTTTCCCTTCAGGAGTGTTAAGCGCAAATTGGTAATAAAGATTTAAATCATATAAGCACTTAAGTATGTCTTGCCTGCGCTCATCAACTTTAACTGGGCGACCAACTTTTTCCAAAGCTGCAGGGTGATAATCAACAATATCACACACTTTCCTCATCGCTTCTCCATAGGAGATATGTTCATATTTTTGGACAAATGCGATTGCGGTTCCACTTGTTCCACAGACGAAGCATTTAAAGATTTGCTTTTCTGGAGACACTGTTAAAGAAGGATTTGTGTCATCATGAAATGGACATATGCACTTATAGTTCTTCCCTTGCTTAATTAAAGGAACATAAGATTCCACAACTTTAACAATATCCGTATGTTTTAAGATGTCTTCAGATAAAGTATTGTTATCGCTCATATAATTTTATTATAAAACTACTAATTTATTACTAATTTGATACTAATAGAATAATTTGACTGATAAGTATTTAACAAGTTCAGTGATTGGCATACGAACTTGGCCCATACTATCGCGTTCTCTGATGGTTACTTGATTATCATCAAGTGTATCGAAATCAATTGTGATACAGAATGGAGTTCCAACCGCATCTTGACGACGATATCTCTTACCAATGCTACCAGTGTCATCATATAAGACTGGGAAGTATTTAGAGAGTATACTCTCTACTTCTCTCGCCTTTTCTTCAAGTTTCTTGCTTAAAGGTAAGACTGCTGCTTTTATTGGAGCGATATATGGAGATAAGTGCATAACGATACGTGTATCGTTTTCGCCAACTTGTTCCTCATCATATGCATTGCATAAGCACATGAGAACGAGTCTATCCAAACCAACAGATGGTTCGATACAATATGGAACATATTTCTCATTAGTTTCAGGATCTAAATATTCGAGTGATTCGCCACTATAGGACATATGACGTTTTAAATCATAATCAGTTCTATCAGCGATACC
>OCTW011515060.1_pt1 | contig 11611 bp, 12 predicted proteins | sample 1539671 | NCBI WGS metagenome assembly OCTW01 (sample SAMN02144230, study PRJEB22623) | gut metagenome | biome: sheep rumen | host: Ovis aries | place: New Zealand | reverse complement strand
GGCCGGTTCCCTGCCGATAATGAAAATATAATCACGCCGCTGACCGGGGCCCTGGAAGAATTATTCGGCGGCCGCCTGGGGCGGGGAATATTCCAGGAATTATACTGGTTTATGAGCCTTGCTATCCAGGAACGGGTAATCCGGGACTATCACGCCGGAACCATAAGCCCGGGCCTGGCAAAACTTCTTGAAATGGAATTGCCGCCCTGGAAGGCGGAAACTATACCCGTAGAAAGCGGGGAATTTAAATCCTGGCGGGGCCTTGTGAATGAAATGATACAAGCGGGCAAGGCGGACTTCTCACCCTTTAAAGGCCCGCAGGACAACCGGGAAAACTGGCTTTTTCGGTATTCAATAACGCCCTTTATATTATCCCTGCATATGCGGGACAGCGTAATCACAGCAGAAAAGAACCTGCAGGAACGGAAGGCGGAAGCGGCCCAGGCCTTACGGGGGAAACTGGCCGCCGCCCTGGATGAAACGGCCCCGGAAATGTACCGCAGGGGGCCAATAAAAGAGGATATACTTACACGCTATGCAGAAGCCCTTAAAATGCTTTATTCAATACGGACGGGGGCAGAATCAGAACTGCATTTTGTTGCAACGGAAAGACCGGCCTTTTATATGAACCCGGAATCCGGCCAGGTGTTTGATTTACGCCCATACGCTGCCGAAATATCCTACTTAATGGCCCCTATTTCCTGGGACTATATAAAGGACTATGTGAAGGTAATCATTGACTATTTAACAGAACGGGACCGGCAGGGCAGCCAGTTACTGGGCCCGGCGGAATTTTTGGCTATAAAGAACACGCCGGAAAGCACAGCAATTTCAACATTAACAACCGGATATAGTGAAATCTTTGTGCAGGGAAGCATTTTCCCGGATGAAACAACGGACTACACCACGGAAATACATACCAACCAAAAGGATCCGGCCCGGCAGCTGCAGATAAAAATAAATACCAAAGTTGGCAGCAGGGGACCCCGGCCCAGTACAATGAAACTAAAAATATTATTGGAAATGCTTTTCACACAATGCGGCCACCCGTTTTTTAGCTTCAATATTGACCAGTATATGCGGGCCACGCTGCCGCCCGGGAAGGAACCGACACCGGCAGGGAAAAAGAAATTTAAACAGAAACTATATGCGGACCTTAAGCTGCTTAAGGGAATGGAAATCAACGCCAATTATCCGGGGCTGCCGCCTGGGGAAATAGGAATCTTAAATGATTGGGTCCCAGGCCCGGGAAACACCATTGAAATCGGTATGGACTTAGTTTATTGTAACCACTTGCGGCGGGGCGGCCTGGCCTTCTATCCCAGGGGTATTTTTCAGATAGATGAAAAGTTTCCACACGCTATACACTTCCTGGAAAAACTGGCACAGAATCGAACTTCCGCCAGGAACGTAAGACAAGGCGGAACCCGGCCTTATACTATCTCTTTAAAGGCCCTTATTGACACGGATTACAGCTTCCTGCCCCTGGAAAAGGTACAGCGGACACGGAAATACAAGGAAGCCTATATTGACCCAACGGTAAATACATTGGTTTATTTGAATGAGGCGGGCTATATCACTTCACGCTATGTGAACGCCAACCACGAAGAATACACAGCAAACGATTTATCCCAGGTAAGATATGAGGACTTCATTGACCGGCACAAATGGTTACTTGAATATGACTTGATAGAATATAAGGACAGCCCCAGGCTATCACAGCCGGTTCCGGAAAGACCGAAACGGAAACGGAAGCCCAGGGCCAAAAAGACAACCGGAAACGAATAACACATACAACCGGCAGCGGGAAACTGGCTGCCGGATTTTTTTTGCCTAATAGGGGGTAAGCAGTTTAAAAAACTATGATAGCATTAAATCAGAAGGACCGGCAGCGGGATAAAACAAACTTGTTTTTGTATCCGCAGCGGGCCCGGAAGAACACAGCACAGCCGCCAGGAAGGAAGGTATTAAAAACATTATGGAAAGAACACTTGTTATTAACTTTAATAAGGCTTATTCAGCTGATAGCACACCGGAAGAAAAGCAGCTTGTCAATGACTTGTTAACCGTATGGGGCAAACTGGAACCGGCAGCTGCCCGGAATCCTGCATTGATACGGAAGGGAATCTTGTTCGGCATAGCCCTGCAGAAGGCAATAGCCGCCGGTGAAATTATGATCCGGCCGGTAAGAGAAAGACGCCAGGGAAACAAGCCGAAAGAGGAAACGATTTAAACAACGCCGGACCGGAAAAAGGGGGCTTGTGTACTTACTACACAATTTTTTACAAAATTGTTGCGTAAGCCCTGGCGGGACAAAACCGGCGGCACTTCCGCCAAAATGCCCATTTTTCCCGGTTCCTGCAAAAAAATGACGCTCTAAAATGCCCGTAGAGCGATTTAAAACGGGCGGCTCATATAAAACTATGGGCGGAAAATAAGGAAGGGGGCAGGGAATATGGCAGAATACGCTATTATAGGCCTGGCGAAATTGAAGGCGGCAGGGAACATTAAAGCTGTCCTGGAACATATGACCCGCAGCCGGAAAACAGAAAACAGTAACGGGCGGGCCAATGATGTACTGATACAGCCGCCGCAGCTGCCGGAAATAATGGACAGAATCCACAGCTATTTACCCAGGAAGAACGCTGTCTTTGCTTATGACTTTTTGCTGACAGCAAGCCCGGAATTTTTCCAGGGCAAGACGGAAGAAGAAATACACGCCTGGGAACGGGACAGCCTGGCCTGGTGCCGTGAAACCTTCGGCAGCGATAATGTGATAGGGGCTATATGCCACCGGGACGAATTGACGCCGCATATCCAAGCCCTTATTATTCCGGAAAAGGACGGGAAACTGAACGCCAGGGCATACACCGGCGGCAGGGATAAGCTGCGGAACTTGTGGACCAGTTACGCCAAAAAAATGAAGCCCTGGGGGCTGCAGCGGGGAAAGCTGTTCAGCCCGGCGGAACACAAGGCTATAAAGGACTATTATACGGATGTAAATAAGGCAGCGGAACTGGCGGCCAGGGGAAAGATTAAGCCGGAACAGCTGCCGGATCCGGGAATAAAAGACCACGCCAACCCCAGGCAATACGCCGCTGATTTAATCAATTTTGTTGTTAAACGATTACAACAGCAGAACGCCAATTTGCGGCAGGGCCTGGCAGCGGCCAACCGGGAAAAGGAATCCTTGAAGGAATCCACAGCCAGGGACCGGGAAATTTACGCCTTAATCAAAGATAACCCGGACGCCTTCCGGAAGCTGCAGGAAGCCTTACTGCAGGAACAAAAGGGCAGGACGGCCGATAAAGAAAGATATTTCCTTTTACTGGCCGCAATAAAGGACTACTTCCGGCGAAACATTGACGCCCATAGCGTACAACGGAAACCGGAAGCCCTGGGGCAGCTGCAGACCTTTCCGGAACTGGCGGACGCTATAAGATTAGATATAACGCCGGAACCTAAACCGCAACACGGAATCACGCTTGACTTATAGGGGGGGGCTTATTATGTTTAAATGGATACTGTTAATAATTATATCGGTCCTTGCATTTTACGGTATTTATCTGCTTTTTGCTTTTGATTATACGGAACCGAAACGGGCCAGGAAACCCAGGGCAAAACGCCGGGAACCGAAACCGGCAGCGGACCCGCAGCGGGGGAAGCCCGGGGACTTAATTCCGGATATTAAGCCGCAGCCCAAACCGGAACGAAAGGCCGAAAGAAGGAAGCCAAGAAAAGGGGAAATTGAAATTGTTTTTCCGGAAAGGGAAGGCAAAAGTAAAGGCAGATAAAAAGTAATTATTTTATCACTATAAATAACACTTGCAGCTGGATGAAACTTTCCTTTTATTGGCCTTATTCCACGATATAGACGGCAATTAAATACAAGTGATATATTATATATGAATAGGCAGGGAAACGGGCAGGACGCCAGGGGCAGGGCCGCCGGAACGGGTCCCCCCCGGGAAAAAAGTTTGAAAAGGGGGGCCTTTTCGTAGACCGTACTGCTCATATAAAAACACAAATTTTTCCCTAAATGAACTTTTAAGGCCGGAAACACAAATTTTTATAAATGGGACTTTTTTCCCTAAATTGAAAGGATGATGATAAATGTTGATAGCTTGCAGCCGCTGCGGAAGAATCCACGAAAGGGGCCAATGTCCCCGGAAAAGGGAAACATACCGCAGCAACGGGCCCAGGACGGAAGAACAAAAATTCAGAAGCGGGGCCGCCTGGCAGCGAATGGCTGCGGAAATTAAACGCCGGGACGCTTCACTTTGTAAATTATGCTTATATGAAGGGGCTATCAACGGCCGGGATTTATCAATACACCATATTGAACCAATAAGCCGGGATCCGGACCGGAAACTTGACAGCAGCAATTTAATCACACTTTGCCGGGAACATCACGCCCTGGTGGAAGGGAACCCTGCCTATAATGAACTACTTTTTACCCTGGCAAAAACGCCGCCGGGGAAGCTGCTTCCGGATAAAGGGAAATAGACCACATAAGGCCCTAAAAACACAATTTTTTCCCTTATAGACAATTTTTTCCGGCACTTTTAAAAAACAGACCTTCTAAAATCGTCTATAAGGCCCGCAAAATGACCCGGGCATATAGTTATATACCCCCAAAAAAGAAAAACGCCCCAGGACGAACCAGGGCGGAAATACGGGCGGAAATAATCCGCCGCTAAATCTTTTCTTTTGTATCATTCATTATGAAGCGGCCTTCAAAGGTACAATCCAAAGCGGCCGCTATTTTGTTTAAATCGTGAACGGTGAAGCTGCCTTCCTGCAGCTTTACTGTTAAACGCTGCCGGGATAATCCTACTTTAATGGCCAGGCTTGTAATAGTGATATTACGCCGCCGAATCAGCAGCCTTATTTTTTCTGATATTGTCACTTTATCCCCTGCCTTCCGTGTAATCTTTATTTAATCATTGTAACTTATTGCCGGGGATAAGTCAAATAAACCTTCCCTTTTGTCTTGTTTTAGTTGTCTTTTGTAACGTTTTATGATACAATATATACAACCAAATACTGAAAGGGGGCAGCAAGAATGGAACTTACCAAAGAAATGCAGCAAGAATGGGACGATATGGTGCTACACCTTCACGAATTAAGCCCGGAAGGCAGGGCGGAACTTGTGGAACAAATAGGAAGGCGGAATCCGGAACTGGCGGGAAAATTCAAACACTACTTTGAAACGCCTTTTTTCCTGCATATGGCAGCGGCCTTTAAAGAGGGAAAATCCCTGCCGGAAGCCTTAAACGCCTGGAAGGGGGAAGTAAATGCTGATAAACAATAAGGAATACCTGGCCTTATGGAAAGGCACTACCAGGGACGAAATAAGCAAAACGGGAAGGCTTATTCACGAAATAAGACACGCTGCCGAATCACGCTTTTTTATCCGGCAAGCGGGCCTGGAACTGGCCTGGGCCACGCTTCCGGAATGGTATAGGGAACTTGCTATGACGCTTTTATGTATCAAAATTTCCGGCGGCAGCCTGGATAAAGCCCTGGATTATATAACAGATAACACGGAAGGGACGGCGGAATAATGAACCGGTTGCAGAAACTGGGGCAAAAAATAGATGACTATAAACGGGGAAGGCAGCTGCCCGGGGAAGGCTTATCAGAAGAAATAAAGGGCCGGGTCCGGCAGGAATCAGCTGTCCGGGCCGCAAGGGAAATATTACGCCTTCACCTGGCAGAACTGGGGATCCGGGCGGAAACTGTTTATACAGCGGAAAAAGGGCTTTATGCGATACCGGACGCAGGATATCCGGAAGCAGAAAGTTTATCCTTTCCGGAAAGCAGGACGCTAATTTTTGAACTGGAACCGGGCGGAATTTCTGAACTGTTGTTTGAAATGTTGCAGAAAAAATAAGCTGTCAATAAAAAGAAGAAAAGGACGGAACCGAAAGGAACCGCCCTTTTTTAATGGCCAAAATCTGCCCCAGGCTGCCGGGCCCCCCCGGTCCTGGTATTTATACAGCCGCAGCAAGACCGTGCGGCATAGACACGTGTAACACACGGCCCACACGTGAGGGGGGTGTAGGTAATGACTAATAAATACTAACATTTTTAACCGAAGCGGGATAAACGACTTCCATATTTGCCCTATAAGGCCCGCAAAAGGGGCGGGGATATATAACACTACCCCCGGAAAATAAAACGCCTGCTACGGGGAAAATAGACACACTGGCAGGGGGGACTGTTCCGGAATTTTAGCAGCGTAAAATGTCTATCGACTTGGGACTTTTCATTTTTTCTTATCGGTGTTTTTTAAACGGAAAGGACCCTGCCGAATGTGAATCCGCTGCCGGCAATTTTTGAAACACACCGGGTCCTGCCGGAAAAATCGGCCAATAAGAAAGGAATTTCACACATTTTTCATAAAATCCCGGCCGGACCTTCCGCAAGCGGTTTAAACCTAAAAAGTTGAAATGGTACCCTTCAACCGTGCAAATGGTACCCTTCAACCGTGCAAATGGTACCCTTCAACCGTGCAAATGGTACCCTTCAACCGTGCAAAAAAAAATTTTGCCCGCATGGGGCCTGGGTTTGAGGGGGGTATTTTTCCTAATGTCCTTAATGTCCTTAATGTCCTTAAGTGCCAGGGCGGGATTTTTGGTCCCGCCTGGCCCTGGTATAATATCCGTAGTAAAAACTATGCAGAAGGGATAATTCCTTCCTTACTGGCCGAATACAAGCGAAAGGGGGCCCGGATGAAACGCTGTCGGAAATAGAATTGCCCCGGCCAGGGGGCAGCCTGGGACACGGGGCGAAACTACTTGCATAAACATTATATCACATCGCAGCGGAATAATAAAGGACGCTGCAGAAGGGAATCCACAATGAAGATAGACGAAATTAAGAATACATATTCAGAAGATATTTTCCGGGCATTACTGGACACGGATAAGGACGATAAAGGTTATATCTGCCCTTTTTGCGGTTCCGGAAGCGGGAACACCGGCACCGGGCTGCGGCCGCTAAAAGTTGACGGGGTACCACGCCCCGGAAGCTATCATTGTTTTAATGCGGGCTGCTTATGGACCGGGGACGGCCTGGACCTTATAGCCGGAATGTTTAATATTCCAAAGGATGACCGGATCGCCCAGGCGAAAAAGGCGGAAGAAATTTTACACCGGCCGCTGCTTGATGTAAGTGAACGGAAGGCCCAGGAAGAAAACTTTTCCCTGCCGCCCGGACGCTTCAACGGGACCGGCCAGGCCTTCACCTGGGACAAAATAGACTTATCAGATTTTGATGATGAAGCACCGGCCCACGCTGCCGAAAAAACACACCAGGAAGATGATAAAAACAAGTCAGAAAATAATGATGAATTATTAAAGGAAATCCAGGCGGAAATGAAGCAATACGCCGCTAATTTACTAACATCTGAAAGAGGGCTTGCTTATTTAAAGGCCCGGGGAATTTCTAAGGATACAGCTATTAAATACAAGTTAGGTTTTTGTGATAATTACAACCGGGACGGAATGAACACACCGGCAATTATTTTTCCGGACGGGCCCACCAGTTACACGGCCCGCAGCATAACAACGGATGAAGGCGGGCGGAAGGTAAGGAAGCGGAAGGCCGGAACCTACCAGGATATTTTTAATATCGGTATCCTGCAGCAGGACAGCTGCCCTAAATATGTTTATATCGTGGAAGGCCAGGCGGACGCCCTGGCTATTATTGAAGCCGGGGGCCAGGCAATAGCAACCGGCGGCGGGACAAGTGAACGCCGCTTAAAAGAAGAAATTGAACGAATCGGCCCGGCCCGGCTGCCGGTCTTTATTTTGCTGCCGGATAATGACAGAAAGGCGGACGGAACACCGGATGAAGCAAAAGGATACAGCCACGCTGCCAAAATTGAAAAGGCCCTGGACGCTGCCACCCCGCCAATAAACAACATTTTGATAGACACCCGGGATCCGGGAAAATGGCCTTCAAACATAAAGGACGCAAACCAATACTTGACGGAACGCCGGGCGGATTTTGTTAAGTTTATTAAGGAAACAACCGGGAAAGTAAAAGAAGAATATGAACACCAGGAAGGCCGGTTCCTGGGGCGGACAAGTGAATTTGTCCAGGAATTTTTAGACAAGATAGCCGGGGACACGCCGCCGATACCCACCGGATACCATGAACTGGATGAAATCCTGGGGAACGGCCTTCACCCTGGTTTAATTGTCCTGGGGGCTATCAGCAGCCTGGGCAAAACAACCTTCTGCTTAAACCTGGCGGAAAAAATGGCAGCAGCCGGAACGGATGTATTGTTCTTTTCCCTGGAAATGTCCCGCTACGAACTTATATCCAAACTTATAAGCCGGGAAACAGCTGCCTTTTGCATAGCAAACAAGAAGCCCTTGAACCTTGCTAAAAGCAACCTTGGGATAAGTGATTTTTCCAGGTATGGCAGCTATAAAGAGGAAGAAAGGGAACTTATCCTTAAATGCGGGGAAAACTTTGCCAACAACGCCGGAAGGAATCTTTGCGTAATAGAAGGCGTGGGAAATATAGGCACAGTACAGATAAGGCAGGATATAAAGAACTATAAGGCACAAACGGGCCGGACGCCGGTAATCATTATTGACTATGCCCAAATATTGGCCCCGGCGGACCCCCGCAGCACGGATAAGCAGAACACGGATAAAAATATTGTAGAATTAAAGCGGATAAGCCGGGATTATAACACGCCGGTAATAGTAATAAGCAGCTTTAACCGGGAAAACTACACGGCCCCGGTAAATATGACAGCTTTCAAAGAATCCGGGGCCCTGGAATATACTTCTGATGTTCTGATAGGGCTGCAGCACTACGGAATGGACTATATCAAAGGGGAAAAGGAAGCTGCCCGCCTGGAACGGATACGGGACCTTGTAGAATCCAATAACAGAATGGCTGCAGAAGGCAAGTCAATAAAAATTCAGCTTAAGATATTAAAGAACCGCAGCGGCAGGAAGGGCAGCACGGGGCTGAATTATTTTCCAATGTTTAACTTATATATTTAACGCCGGGGCAATTCCCTTCTTACTGGCCGAAATAAAAACCGGGCAGCTTTTATGTAGTTTTTATGAAACTGTCCCGGGTACAATAAAGCAATATATATTGCGGAAATGCAAGGAATCAATAAAAATTTATAAAAAGAGGTAGTTTTTATGAAACTGAAATTGCCGGAAATAAAAAAAGACGCCGTAAAATGCCCTACAACGCCCGCAAATGAAGCGGCGAATAGTTTTATACCGGAAGAACTTAAAACCTTCTCAGAATGGCAATTTGACGCCGCTACGGCCGAATTGGAAAAAGAATTTGAAAAAGAGGCCGCTAAAGAGAAGAAAAACGCCCTGGAAACGGCCCGGCAGAAACGGGAACGCCAGGAACATTTAATCCTGGTAAAAATGGGCCGCCTTATGCAGGAAAATATCATAGCGGCGGGCCGCCTTACGGAAAGAGTAATGAAGGCCACCGGGGACGGAAGGCCGCCCCAGGAAATAGCCCTGCTTGCCGTGAAGGGCCTTTCTTTGCTTGTAAACGATCCGCTGCTTTATAGCAAACTGGCGGAACGATACCGGGAAGAATACGGGCTGCAGCTTAACAGTAAACAGCCTTATGAAATCATTTACCCGGAAGCCCAGGAACCGGATAAAAAATAATGCTTGCAAGAGTGGCGGATTATGTAGTATAATACTATACGGAAAGTAATAAAAACTAATGAGGTTTTATACAACAGAAAACGCTGAAACGCAGGCAGGGCAGGGCTTTGCGGTATTTTATAAATAAAAACTTGTGATGTTTTAATTAGATTTAACATAACATACATTATCGGACGTAAAAAATTATTATTTTTCGGCGTCAAAGCCCTGGAACCCAGTAACCATGCGGGTTTTGGGGCTTTTTTATTTGCGAAATTACTTGTTATTCATGCGTTAAAATAAACCTTGTAGGTATTATCGCGAATGTCCTTCCGGAATAAACATAAAACACACCGGGAAACCGGCGGGAATGTCCTTCTGTGGTGGACACAAAAGGGCAAAAATTTTTCAAAGGGGGCAGCAGAAAAATGCGGATAATAACAATAGTAGCCCAAAAGGGCGGAACCGGAAAAACCACAACCGCCGCAACCCTGGCGGAAGGCCTGGCCCAAAAAGGGAACCGGGTATTATGTATTGACTTGAATGACCAGGCGGACTTAAGTGACACCCTGGGGGTAAATGGGGACGCTGCCGGAACGCTGCAGCTATTCACGGGAACGCCCGCCCGGGATATAATCCAGGCCGCCAACATCAACAATGTTGATATAATCCCGGCTGCAGATAACCTGGCCACGCTTGACGGGGAAATACCAAAGGACCAAAAGGGAAGGGCCTTCCTTTTAAAGGCCGCCCTGCAGCCTATACGCAGCCGGTATCGTTACTGTATTATAGACGCCCCAGGGACCTTTAACACGGCCTTCTTGAACGCCTTATCCGCTGCCGATACGGTAATTATCCCGGCCCTTCCGGACTATTACAGCCTTAAGGGAATAGGCCGCCTTATAGAAAATATCCGCTTCGTGCAAGGCAGCTTAAACCCTGGCTTGAAAGTTGCCGGTATCCTTCTTACCAGGTACAACGGAAGGCGGAATATCAGCAAAACAACCGTAGAAACCCTGGAAGCGGCCAGGGACGCCCTGGGGACAAAACTATTTAAAGCTAAGATCCGGGAATCAACCAAAATTGCAGAAGCCCCGGCCCGGCGGGAAACTGTCTTAAAATACGCTGCAGGAAGCCCGGCAGCGGTGGACTATATGGACTTTATCAATGAATTTTTAGGGGGTAAATAACAATGGCAAAAGATAATAAAATTTCCGTAACTATGGCAGAAGCCCTGGCAGGAATCAAACCGGAAGCCACGCTGCCGGAACCCGCAGCTGCTGCAGAAGAAAAACCAAAACGCCGCCGGAAATCAATAATTGAAAAGGACTTGCTGCCGGAACCTAAAAAGAAAAGGACCCGCAGAAAGAAGGACCCGGCACTTAAAAAAACACATAGTTTCACATTACTTTTAACCGAACAATTATACGAACGCTTTAAGGCAACCGCAGAAGAACAAGGCTTTTCAATGAACGGTATAGCCACACGCTTAATTAAAAAGTATGTATCTTTACACGATATTGAAGGGGATGACCTGGGGATTTAAACCGGGGGGGGCAGCTATGAACGAACAAACCAAAAGCAGCACGGGCCCGGGGCCGGGCTTGCAGCTGTATGATAAAACGGAATTTGAAATGTATTTAGGCCGGTTCCCTGCCGATAATGAAAATATAATCACGCCGCTGACCGGGGCCCTGGAAGAATTATTCGGCGGCCGCCTGGGGCGGGGAATATTCCAGGAATTATACTGGTTTATGAGCCTTGCTATCCAGGAACGGGTAATCCGGGACTATCACGCCGGAACCATAAGCCCGGGCCTGGCAAAACTTCTTGAAATGGAATTGCCGCCCTGGAAGGCGGAAACTATACCCGTAGAAAGCGGGGAATTTAAATCCTGGCGGGGCCTTGTGAATGAAATGATACAAGCGGGCAAGGCGGACTTCTCACCCTTTAAAGGC
>OCTW011466100.1_pt1 | contig 11614 bp, 9 predicted proteins | sample 1539671 | NCBI WGS metagenome assembly OCTW01 (sample SAMN02144230, study PRJEB22623) | gut metagenome | biome: sheep rumen | host: Ovis aries | place: New Zealand | reverse complement strand
CTTTCGTCTATTAAACCACCTTTTCCTTTATCTTTTTTGAATACTTTTTTACTCTCGTTTAATTTTTTTATTGCATCTTCTGAAGTATTGATATCATTGTCGCTTTCTAACACATTACCAAGTTTAGCACTTAAACTATCTTCCATTTCTATTTGAATTTGTCCTTGAGGAATATATGTACTTCTCTCATAAGCACTTTTATTTATTTTAAATATCTCTTCTCCGATATTTTCTGTGTAATCATTGCTTTCTAAATTGGTTGATAAATTGTATAATTTAAAAGTATCTTCAGAAGCTTTTTTCCCAAAAAATCTTTCTATTTTGTACTGTTTACTGTCAATTTCAAACTCTATATTTCCTCCATAATTGCCACCTTGCCACGGATAATATTTTTTTCTATCTGATTTTTCTGTTTTAACATTAACTGCACTATCTAATCCATAAAACATTGATTTTATAAAAGTAGCAAATGTTGTTTTACCAAATCCATTTTCTTCTTTTATAATATTTAGGCCATCTTCAAAGTTGTAACTATAATTATGTAGTTTTCCAAAATTTTCTATATAGCATTTTATTAATTTCAATTTAAACCTCCTCTCCTGAAAGAGCTTTAATTCCTGTACTTATTATTTTGCTCTTTTGTTCATCTGTTAAATCTTCTTGATTTAATACTAATCTGATAAATTCACCTTTAAGTGAAATGTCATTTTGATATTTCATATAATCTATTTTTCTAGTTGGCTTATCTTCTATTTTTAAGAAATAAAAATTGTGTTCAAATTTTTTTGTAAAATAATCTATATCCCTCTCTTCTCCTATCTCAGCTTCTCCACCTAAAATAATTTTAACTATACTTGTCTCTGGTATATCTTTTACAGATTCTTTTATTTTCTCTTCTATTTGATTATTTTCTGTAATACCTGTTAAATCAACATTAATCTCATATAAATATCTATGAGCAAATGGTATAAACTCAGAAGAAATCTTTCCATCTTCAACATTTAATAAAACAAAACCTTTTTTACCACATTCGTCAAAACCTCTTCCTTCTAAACACCCAGAATAGCAATATATTCCTCTATTATCTAACTTAGATTGTTTGTATGTATGAATATGTCCTAATGCAAGATAATCTATATTTTTGTTTTTGAGCTGTTTAAGATTAATTATTTCAGCTTTATCTTTAACATCAGTGTCTGATTCTTGTCCATGCATTACAACAATGTTTGTTTTATTTTTTTCTAGTAATAAAGTATTGTATATCTCATAATTAGACTGTGTTCCAAACTCTATACCAGTTATTGTAATATTATCATAATTATATGTTGTCCAATTATAGCTATTAAAAGTTTTTAAATTTTGTGGTATCTCCTCATCTTCTTCTATAAATCCAGCTTCATCGTGATTGCCCTTTAAGTAAACAAAATCTATTTCTTTATTTGAATATATTGCATTTTTTACTATCTTTTTTGCTTTTGCAGTTATAGTTTTTTTGTCGAACATATCTCCTGCAATAATTATAACTTTTACATCATTTTGTTTTGCATATTCAACCATTCTTTCGAATGTAATTAATATCTCGTTTTTTCTCTCTCTTGCTTTTTCTTTAGTTAAATTAGTTTCCATTTTTGAATCTAAATGCAAGTCACTACAGTGTATTATTTTCATATTTATCCTCTCTTTTGGAAAATGGGACGGTTCTCTTTTCCACTTTTTAAGATAAAGAGAAAGTTCTTTTCCATTATTATAGTAAAATTATATAATCTATCCTAACAAAAAAGCAAAAAAATGTCAATAGTTTTCGAACATTTTTTTGCTATAAGATTATTATTAGAATTAAAATAATATAAGCCCACTTAAGTGTTATATATGACCCAAAAAATATTTAAATTTAAGCAAAGAAGGTTAGCAAAAAGCTAACCCTCTTCGTGAAACAACATGTTAATCAGTTACTTTTTCTCACAAGCCTGGTTTGCAATCCCACAAGAGGTCTTGCAAGCAGACTGGCAAGAAGTCTGGCACTCACCGCAACCACCATTCTTCACAGTAGTTGCTAAATCCTTTACCTTTACTGTCTTGATGTGTTTCATTTTTTCACCTCTTTTCTATACTGAAAACAAGGTTATTAGTTACCGACTGCTGTTGCAATCAATTTATATTATATAACAATTATTGATATATGTCAAAATTTGGTGCCACCAAGCAGAATCGAACTGCTGACCTACGGGTTACGAATCCGTTGCTCTACCAACTGAGCTATAGTGGCAAATACATTTATAATTATAGTAGTTCAAAATTAAAAAGTCAATACAAAATTCTAGGAAATTCAAGAATTCTTTTATAACTAACAAATTCTTTTACAATTATTGTTTTTCCTTAAATAATATCTTTTTAAGTTTCAATTTGTTACATTATAATATTATCTTTACAATTTAAACCAAGAAGCGGGAGTATAAATTAATATACTCCCGCTCCTCTTAAGCAAATTATTTAAGCAAACTTGCAATAAATGCAACCAAGTTATATTTGCTATAAATAGGTACCATAACGAGCGAAACTGTGCTCATTATTTTGATGAGAATGTCTAACGAAGGTCCAACAGTATCTTTTAATGGATCACCTACAGTGTCTCCTACAACTGCTGCATGGTGTTCAGAAGACCCCTTCCTTCCAAGAGATTCAATATACTTTTTAGAATTATCCCATGCACCACCACTGTTACCACAATAAATAGCCAGCATAATTGCAGAGAATGTAGAGCCCATCAAAATTCCTGCTACAAATTCAGGTCCCATGATAAATCCACTAGCGACCGGAACTGCAATAGAAATAATAGACGGCAACTTCATTTCTGCTAATGCACCTTCAGTTGCAATTCCTACACAGCGCTTATAGTCAGGCTTAGCTGTTCCTTCACGCAATCCAGGAATCTTCTTAAACTGACGACGTACTTCATCAACCATTTTCTTAGCGGAAACAGACACAGCTTCAATAAGAATTCCTGAAAAATAGAAAGTCAATGATAAACCAATAAATGCACCTGCAAGGATTTGAGGTTTCGTAAAATCTAATGCCACATCAGCTTCTATAGATGAATACGCATACATGTAGGATGTTATCAAAGATACTGTTGCAAATGCAGCAGAACCAATTGCAAATCCTTTTCCTATTGCGGCTGTCGTATTACCAACTGAATCAAGTTTATCTGTAATTGCTCTTACATCATCGCCAAGATGACACATTTCAGCAATGCCACCAGCATTATCACTGATAGGCCCATAAGTGTCTACAGAAACTGTTATAGTTACAAAAGATAACATACCAACAGCTGCCATAGCAATACCTAATTCTCCTGCCATAAAATGTGCAAGCATAAGTGCTATACTTAATACGAAAACCGTAGGTAATGTTGATTTCATTCCTGTTGCCATACCCTGAGTAAGTGTAATTGCAGTTCCCTCTTTAGAAGCTTCAGCAATTTTCTTGGTGGGTTTATAATCATAACTAGTATAGTATTCTGCAATACTACCAATCACAATACCACTAATAATGCCAATAAGAGATGAAATATATAGAGAAATATTTCCTAATCTAAAAGGTAAATTTCCAAAAGACTCTCCTCTAAACAAAATAAGTGTCATTATAAAGTTAAGTATAGCGGTTAAACCTGCCGAAATCCATGTTGCAGTATTCAGTTCTCTATGAGGATCGTCTCCATCCTTTTTTGAAAAGATATAAATAAGCCCTATAAGACAAGAAAAAAGCCCTATTGTGCAAAACAGAATAGGATATATATATAGTTTTGTAAACATAGTTTCACTAAAATTATATCCTTTTATAATATATCTTATGAAAAAAGAAATGACTAACGAAATAGCACTGACAATCGCTCCCATATAACTTTCAAGCAAATCGGATCCAAGTCCTGCAGTATCACCTACATTGTCACCAACATTATCTGCGATAGTTGCCGGATTTCTAGGATCATCTTCAGGAATATTTTCTTCAGTTTTTCCTACTAAATCTGCTCCCATATCAGCTGCTTTGGTGTAAATACCTCCACCCACTCTGTTGAATATTGCAACAGTTGAACAGCCAAATGCATAGCAAATAATAGTATAAGAAAAAGGCTCAAATTCAATCCCGCACCAATTCGTTACCGAACCAAGATTGAATAAGTGTTCTTTAAACAGTGCAAATACAAAAATTAAACCAATTAAGGCAAAAGCACTAACACTTATTCCCATTACAGCTCCACCACGAAGTGCAACTTTTAAGGTTTTGCCAATATTTTTGGTTTTCCGTGCTGTATTTGTAACACGTACATTTGCAAATGTTGCAGCTTTCATTCCTACAAATCCTGCAAGTGCACTTACAAACACACCAATAATAAATGCAACCATACTGGACCATTGTATAAATGTTCCAATTACAATAGATACTATTGCTACCGCAAATATCAAAATACGATATTCTTTGTAAAGAAATGTGTTAGCACCTACCCTGATTGCAGTAGCAATGTCCACCATCTGTTTGGTACCTTCTTTCATATTAAGTACCACGTGAAAATTATATGCTGCATACATTACACCCAACATTGATACCATAAACACAAATACAAATAAGTTCATATAATCCTCCTGTCATTTTTGTGTTAATTCTGTAAAACAATAGCTACCTTAATTTTTTCTTTTTTACATTCTCCTCCTTTTCTTTTATAAAAAAATACTTAAATATAAGTATTCAATTAAAAGTTACAAATTCTTTTTCATATAAGAATTTATGTCAAATTATATCACTTTTTTATACTAAATTCAATAGTTAAAACAAAAAATGTACTATAATTTTAGCACATTTTTTAACAAATCTTATCATATTTTATAAATGCAATACCCTTGCCTTTATTTCTTTTGTTTTACCAACATTCCAAAAATTTTCTCCTAAATAGCCACAAGTTCTTCTTACAACTGTAAGTTTACTATGGTCTTTATTGCCACAATTTGGGCATTCCCATTCTAAATCCTTATTAATTTTTATTTCTCCGTCAAAACCACATACATGGCAATAATCTGATTTAGTATTAACTTCTGCATATTGAATATTTTCATATATATATTTAATTAATGTTTCTAATGCTGGAATATTATTTTTCATATTTGGAATCTCAACATAAGAAATTGCTCCTCCACCAGATAATTGTTGAAATTCTGACTCAAATTTTAGTTTATCAAAAGCATCTATTTTTTCTCTAACATCTACATGATATGAATTTGTGTAATAACCTTTGTCTGTAACATCTTCTATTGTTCCAAATCTTTCTTTGTCAATTCTTGCAAATCTGTAGCATAAACTTTCTGCAGGTGTTCCATATAAAGAAAAGCCGATATTTGTTTCTTTTCTCCATTTAAGAGTTTTATCTTTCATATATTTCATAACTTTTATAGCAAAATCATGTCCTTCAGGTGCAGTATGAGGTACTCCTTTCATAAGTTTTGTCATTTCATAAATTCCAATATATCCAAGGGAAATTGTAGAATATCCTCCATAAAGAAGCTTATCTATTCTTTCTCCTTGTTTAAGTCTTGCAATCGCTCCATATCTCCAATGTATTGGACTTATATCTGCCTGAGTTCCTACTAATGCATAATGTCTACACATTAATGCTTCTTTACATAATTCTAGTCTTTCATCTAATAATTTCCAAAATTTTTCTTCATCACCTTCTGAAACAATAGCTACTTGTGGTAAATTTATACTGACTACTCCTTGATTAAATCTACCTTCAAATTTATAGTTTCCATTTTCGTCTTTCCAAGGAATTAGGAAACTTCTACATCCCATTGGGCTAAATACATTTCCTTCATAGTTTTCTCTCATTTTTTTAGCTGAAATATAGTCTGGATACATCCTTTTTGCAGAACATTCTACTGCAAGTTTAGTTAAATAATCATACTTTCCACCTGTTAAGTTATTACATTCATCTAATACATACACAAGTTTTGGAAATGCTGGTGTTACATATACCCCTGCACTATTTTTTATTCCCTGAAGTCTTTGTCTTAAAACTTCTTCTATTATCATTGCATTTTCTTCTATATATTCATCATTAGGGTCTATATGTAAAAATAGTGTTACAAAAGGTGCTTGTCCATTAGTTGTCATTAAAGTATTTATTTGATACTGAATTGTTTGTACTCCAGCTCTTAATTCCATTTTTAATCTTTTTGCAACTAACTTATCTACTACTTTTTTGTCGAAATCTTCGTCAAGTTCTTCTATTATTTCTTTTTCAAATTTCTCTTTACTTTTTCTTAAATATTTTCCGAGATGAATCATATCTATTGATTGACCACCATATTGATTACTTGCAACAGTTGCAATTATCTGTGATGTAACTATACATGCAACTTGGAAGCTTTTAGGCGAGTCTATCATCTTACCATTCATAACAGTTCCATTGTCTAACATATCTGCTATATTTATTAAACAACAATTAAATATTGGTTGTATAAAATAATCTGCATCATGAAAATGTAATATTCCATCTTCCCAAGCATTTGTTATTTTTTCTGGTAGTAAAATTCTTTTAGATAAGTCTTTTGAAACTTCTCCCGCTATTAAATCTCGTTGTGTTGATGCAATTATTGAATTTTTATTTGAATTTTCATCCATTACCTCTTTATTGTTTCTTCTAATAAGTCCAAGTATTGATTCATCTGTAGTATTACTCTTTCTAACTAAAGCTCTTGTATATCTATATACAATATATCTTTTTGCAAGCTCATATTTCCCAAGTTCCATTAACTTTGCTTCTATTATATCTTGAATATCTTCTACTAATATTCTTTTTTTACCTAATTCTTCTATATATTCTGTTATAGTTTTTATATCTTCTATTGAGGCCTTCTCTTTTTTTGTTACCTCTGTGTTGGCCTTTTCTATTGCTATTTTTATTTTTGTTTTATCATAATCTACAACTCTTCCATCTCTTTTAATAACTTTCATATTTTTCTCCTCTCTGGTGGTGGAAAATGGGACGGTTCTCTTTTCCACTTTTTTTTGGAAAAGAGAACCGTCCCATTTTCCATTTTTTTCATTATATCAATAAATTTTAAAAATTCTGTTGCCTATGCAACAAAAATATGATATATTTCTGTTAGAGGTGATAAGTCCAATGCAATCAAATTTTACATATTCAGAGTTTTTAAACTCAATGGACTCTAAGTGTTCAAAAATCACAAGGAGAAGCTTTAATAAAGGAGAAACAATTACAACTTATCTTGAAAAACGTGATCAGCTTTGTGTTCTTTTAAAAGGAGAAGCGGATTTAATAAGGTATGATTTTAATGGGAATAAAACAATTATAAATCATTTTATTCCAAATACTATTTTTGGTGAAGCTCTTTATCCTGCAAATACAAATAATGAACTTTTTGTTCTTGCCAAAAAAGACTGTGTTGTTTTGTTTTTTACATATAATGATTTATGGGTAAAATGTAAAAATAATTGTTCTTTTCATAAAGAATTTTCTGAAAATATAAATAGACTTATTACAAGTCAAGTTGTTGAATATAATACAAGAATAGAACTTTTAACTAAAAAAAATATTAGAGATAAATTATTATCTTATTTCGAAATCTTGTCTAGCAAAAATTTAAGCAAGACATTTACAATTCCATTTTCTTTAACAGATCTTGCAGATTACTTAAGTGTTGATAGAAGTGCTATGATGAGAGAAATCTCTCATCTTAAAGAAGAAGGATTTATAGAAAAAAAAGGAAAGCAATTTAAATTATTATTTGAATAAGAAAAGTTGCTTCGCCACATATGCAGGTTGCTTTGCAACCACACGAATCAAAGAAACTTAACCTTGTTGCTTCGGAAAAATCATACGATTTTTCCTATGCAATAAGAAAAGAACTGCCACAAAACAGTTCTTTTTATTTTAAGCACGAGGATGTGCTTTTTTATATATATTATTTAAGCCATCATTTTGAAATTGCATATAAACTTGTGTTGAAGAAATATCTGAATGTCCAAGCATAGTTTGTATCGCCTTTAATTCTGCACCATTTTGCAATAAATGTGTTGCAAAAGAATGTCTTAAAGTGTGTGGTGTAATGTCTTTGTCTATATGTGCTTGTTCTTGGTAGTATTTTATAATTTTCCAGAATCCTTGTCTTGTTAATCTCTTTCCATTTAAATTAACAAACAATGACCTTTCTTTATCTGATTTAACCAACACTTCACGCGCTTTACTTAAATATTCTTTTATAGCATTTAATGCCATTTTTCCAAGTGGAATTTCTCTTTTTTTGTTGCCTGTTTTACACTCTACAAATTCTTTCTCTAAATTTACATCTTCTACATTAAGTGAAATTATTTCTGTAACTCTCATTCCTGTAGCATAAGCAAATTCAAGCATAGCTTTGTCTCTAATCCCCTTTAAATCTGCATCTGTAGGTTGCTCTAATAAAAGCTCCACTTCTTGTGTTGTTAAAACACATGGTGCTTTTTTCTCTATTTTAGGAGATTGAACATTTTCTGTAGGATCTGCAGATACCTTTTTATTTTTCATCTCATATTGATAGAATGAACGTATTGAAGCTATCATTCTAGATATAGTTGATGGTTTCTTATTTTCTTCTTCTAATAGGTATTTTAAATATTCTTTTATTTGTTTTTCATCTACTTTATTATATTTCAAATCTTTTGTTAATAAATAATTTCTATATTGAGCTAAATCTCTTTTATAAGATTGTAGCGTATTGTTTGATACTTTTTTATCATTTTCTAAAAATTTGAAAAATTGTTTTAATTGTTTTTCCATTGCTTACCCCTTACCCTATTTACATAAACTATATATGTTATATCAAACTATTCTAAAATTGTAAATAGTTTTTTTGAATTTTTTTAAAAATATTTTATAAAACTTTTTAATAATGTAATTGATATAACATTTTCAACTAAAGATGATATAACTAAAACTAAAATCATAATTGCAGATATAATTGTATGTCTTATTATTTCCACCTTTATATTTTCTCTTCTTTTGTCCTTCATTATTGATTTATAAAGCTTTATACTACTTACTCCTAATGTTAATACTGCTGGTATAAAAAGTATATTTTGCAAAAAGATTGAAATTAAGCAAAATATTATGCCTTTTGAAGCCCCCAAAGTTAAAGTAACTGCTGATATAGTATATCCTAATATAAGTCCTCTAAGCAAAATTGCAATTAAAACTATTGGCAAGCCAATTACAGTTGTTCCAGCAACCCAAATAATTACTGCTAATATAATGTTATTTTTTATAGAAGTAAATATTAAACTTGTTTTGTTAATATTTTGTATTCCTTTAAATTTAGTAATAAATTCGTTTAAATATGTTGTGATTTCAGAAGACTGTGTTTCTGTGCTATTATTTATTATCATTACACCAATAAATAATCCTATAATAAAAATTAAGCTTGTTAATATATATTCTTTGTAATTATTTTTTACATAATTTTTTAAAACTAGTTTCCATTTTGAATCTTGCATTGCGAAATAAAACTCCTTTACATATTCTATTACACAATGTTTATTCACTATTTTTTAAAATTATGCAACTAATATTCAACTTCTGCATAATCACTTGGTATTTCAAATAATCCTTCATCTACATCATACTTTAAATCTACCTTTATTAGTTCTTCTTGGCTAAAATCTTCACTCGTTACAATATTTTTAATGTATACTATTTTGTCATTATCAAAATAAAATCTAGTTTTTACTCTAGATGTTTCATTAGTATTAGCATATATAATAAAATCTGTAGTTTCATTATCAAATTCTTCGTAATAATATGATTTTCCTAGTATTTCTTCTCTTCCTGAAGTATATTCTTTTTTTGTCATATTATAGAGTCCACTTAAAACAATATCTGATTCTATTTCTTCATCTTCATAATTATAATATTCTTGTTTTTCATGCATTATAAAATATGCTTCATTCTGATAAACAAGTGTAGTTGTATGCTCATCGCTTGAAAACATATCTATGCAGACATCTGTGCCTTTTTGTGCCATAACAACTTTATAATCTATTTCATCTGACTTCTCTTCCATTGTAAAAGTAAAATTTTGACTATTTCTAATTTTATCATACATATTTAGGACTTTGTCTTTCTTTTCTTTTTTAAATATACATACTAAAGCTATTATTATTAAAATAATTATTATTAAGCTAAATAGTATCATTGATTTTTTTGACATAAATCTGCTCCTTATTAGTCTCCCAAAGAGATTCCAATATCTCTTGCTGTTTTAACTAAATCATCATCCATAGTAATAACTTTCATATTACTTTCTTTTGTACCACCTTCTACTGCTCCTATCTCTTTATTGTTTCCTACAACTTCTTCTAAAGGAACATAGTCTAATTTTCCATTTTTTAATACAGTTAATACGTTGAAGATTCCTTCCATAGCAAGTTCCATAGCTTTGGCACCATATTTAGTAGAAAGAACTCTATCTGTAGCAGAAGGTGTTCCTCCTCTTTGCATATATCCTAAAGTAGTGTTTCTTGTTATAATACCTGTTCTTGCTTCAATCTCTTTAGCTACATATTCTCCAGCTCCTCCAAGTTGAACATTTATTACTCCAGAACCACCTTCTCTTGTGTTTTTAACAGACATTGTTCCACCTTTTGGATATGCACCTTCTGAAACAACAATAATACTAAAGTTTTTACCTGCATCTTGTCTTTCTTTAATCTTTTCTATAACCTTATCTATATCATAAGGTATTTCTGGTACTAATGCTACATCTCCTCCACCTGCTATTGCTGACTCTAATGCAATCCAGCCGGCATATCTACCCATTACTTCTAAAACCATAACTCTATTATGTGTTTCAGCTGTTGTGTGTAATCTATCAATTGCTTCTGTAGCAACAGATACAGCTGTATTATATCCAAATGTCATATCTGTACATGCAACATCATTATCTATAGTTTTTGGAACCCCTATTACTTTAACTCCTTTTAAAGTAAAATCTCTAGCTGATTTTTGCGTACTATCTCCACCTAATGTAAATAAGCAATCTATGCCATCATCTTTTAGATTTTGAACACATATATCTGATAAATCTTTGTAAACTTCTTTTCCATCTTCTATAACTTTGTAGTTAAATACATTGGTGTTTAATGAAGATCCTAATATTGCTCCTCCTTTAGGCAAAATTCCTGATGCTATTGGCTCTCCGTCTAGTCTTATATATTTATTTTCTAATAATCCTTTAAATCCTTCTATAAATCCATAACTCTCAATTCCATTCGCTTTTGCAGTTCTTACAATAGCTCTAATTACTGCATTTAGTCCAGGTGCATCTCCACCATTTATTAAAATTGCTACTCTCTTTAAATCTGACATAATTTCTCTCCTTTTTTCTTATTTACATCATTTATTATACCATTTAAATTTTATTTTACAAGTAATATTTGAAGAAAATTTAAATATTTGTTACTATTCAGACTTCAAATTTTTTTGCCCTGCTTAAACGTGGTATATATAAATTTTTCCGGTTCCTCCTAAAAGGCGACCGCCCGAAAAATTTATATATAACCACTTGCG
>OCTW011550192.1_pt1 | contig 11615 bp, 8 predicted proteins | sample 1539671 | NCBI WGS metagenome assembly OCTW01 (sample SAMN02144230, study PRJEB22623) | gut metagenome | biome: sheep rumen | host: Ovis aries | place: New Zealand | reverse complement strand
TTATATGTATTTCATCTTTATCTTCTATTATTAAGTTATTTATTATGCCAGATATATTCTTAATATTCATATTTAACCTTCGTATTCTTTAAAACCATTTTTAGATATTTCTTTAGCTAAAGATATATCTCCAGATTTTCTTAATAGTTTGTTAGATATTACATGGACATAGTCTGGGTTTAATATGTCTATTAGAGATTGTTGGTGAGTAATTATAAGAATAGATGCATTAGTATTTTCTTGATATTCAATTAAGTTATTTGCTATTACTTTTAGAGCATCTACATCTAGTCCTGAGTCTATCTCATCTAGAAGAATTAGAGATGGCTTTAACAGGTTCATGTGTAGTATTTCATTTTTCTTTCTTTCTCCACCTGACATGCCTACATTTACATATCTATTTATAAATGATTTATCCATTTCTAGTTTATTAGTAATAGATTCGCATTCTTTTTTAAATTCAAAGATATTATATTTAATTCCTTTTTCTACTAAGGCAGTTTTAATTAATTCAGCATTAGTTATACCTTCTACTTCTATAGGAGATTGAGATAAATAATAAATACCTTTATTAGCTATTTCATTAGTAGGTATATTAGTTATATCTTCGTTATTATATAAAATAGTACCGTCTTTTTCATATTCTTTATTATTCATGATAGCTTTTAATAAAGATGATTTACCAGTTCCATTTGGACCCATTAGAACATGTGTTTCTCCATCTTTAATAGTTAAGTTAAAGTTATTTAGAAGTTCCTTTCCATGAACTTTTATATTTAAATTTTTAATTTCTAGCATAATTTGTCACCTCTTTGGATTATAGCAAAATTATAGTAAATAGTCTATATTTCCTTTAATTTAGGGCATATTAAAAGAAACTATTACTAGTTTCTTTTAATACTTGGCATATCTATTGTATATTTTATTTTCTTTGATCTTTTCTCTGTTATACGATAGTCTTCTAATATTTCCATTAAGCTACTTAGTGAAGTATCTGAAATTGTGTCTAGATTAAGGCCATCTATACCTTCAGAGAAGCCTTCTTTTTTAGAAATAATAAAAGCATATTTATAATCTGTTACTCTTTGCCAATAGCCACTTTTTAGAAACATAGTGGCATTACGAGATATTTCATTATCTTTATTATCACCATGCAAATATGAGTTTTCTTTTATATTTGTTCTAAATTTAGCAGTTAAGTAACTTGTAATCCAGTTATTAACATCTTTTTCTTCTAAGCCTTTATTAATACCCATAGTAGTCATTAGATTATCTATATCTATTATAGGTTCAGCGTTATTAGGTTCTTTAGCTTTTATAATTTCAGAGAACATATATAAGAATTCTGTCATATTTTTAATATCTTTAGTTCTTTCTTTAGAAGTGTTATAAAGCATTGAAGGAATGGCTTTACTCTTTCTTAATGCTTCTTGATATTCATTAAAGATAGAAGCCGTTTCTATATTAAATCCTTTTATTTTATTAGAATTAATTATTTCTAAGTTCTTATTATATTCATCTTCAGGGATATCTATTACTAATTCAGTAAGTAAACCTTCTTTAGTTTTTAGAATACCTTCTTGTTTAAAGTAGTTAATTTCATCTTCTAGTAAGAATTTAGATTTAGCTGCTTTTCTTTCTAGTAAGGTATTAGATGCAAGTGACCAGATACCTTGGAATACTGGAGAAGCATTTATGCTTTCTAGAGCATTAGATAATGCTTTAGGATTTACTCTTAATTCGTTAATAGATTTTTTATATGTTAAATAATAAGTAAGTAAGTCTAATATTTCTTTATTTTTATTTTCTAAGCTAGTATTTTCTTTTAACATGAGAACCCTCTTTTCTAGTTGAATTTATATATTTTATTTGCAATTCTATAACCTGGTACTGAGATTATTCTTGGTAGTTTAGTAAAACCAGATAAAGACATATTGCAGTATCTATATAGTTTTTTATTATTTAGATTTAGATAATTCCAGATATCTTTTATTTTTTCTTTAGATACTTTTGTGCCATCTACTTGTAATAATATAGTTGTTACTGTCATCATCATATCCATATAGTGAATTAAGTATTTAGATAGGTTTTTATTATCTTTTAAATAAGTAAATGGATCAAAAGAATCTATCATTAATTTTACTACTTTAATTTGTTGATCTATTCTTTTGATCATTGTTTTTTCATTTACTGATTGATCTTCTCTACCTATAAAATAGTTATAGAATGGAACGTTTAGATAATACATTGTTTTAACATATGGTAATGGTTTATATACAAAAATATTATCTACATAGAAACAGTGTTCTGGTAGTTTTAGATTACATTCTTTTAGAATAGATGTTTTATATATTACTGAGTGCATTAGTAAGTATTCATCTTTTTTAAATCTTTTAGTGTCATTCCAAGTAAATATTTTATTCTCTGGTAATGTATTTTTATAGCTAATTTCTTTTTTACCATCATATCTATCGTAGACATAGTTAACTATAACCATGTCTACTAAATTATTCTTTTTATTTAAGTCTTTTATTAATTTAATAGTTTTAAGTAAAGAATCTTTGTCTACTGAGTCATCAGAATCTACCACTTTATAGTATAAGCCTGTAGCTAGTTCTAGTCCTTTATTAACACCTGACCCATGACCTCCGTTTTCCTTATCTACTACTTTAATAGTATCAGGATACTTTTTTTCATAGTCTTTAGCAATTTTTAAAGTATTATCTTTAGAGCCATCATTTACTATTATAATTTCTACATCTTCTTTAGCTACTAATATAGAGTTAATAGCTTTTCCCATATAGTCTTCTGAGTTATAGCAAGGTATTGCAAATGTAATTAGTTTCATATTCTATACTCCTTTAACTTTAATTATAATATTTTATAATACATTCGGCAATCACTTTAGCGATTTCACTTCTATAATCAACTATCCAGTTTGCATCATCAACATTATCATGATATGCAATTTCTATTAGAGTACCATTTCTTACAAATAAGTCATTTGCTTCACCTAAGCGATCATGAGAGTACTCTACTCCATGATAGTAGGTCTCGTTATAGTTATATGGATATATACTCCAAACATTATCTACTATGTATTTAGCTATTCCAAATGTATTAGAATTTTCATTATCTATGAATATTGTTGGCCCTTTATTTTGACCTTGTTTATTAGATGATGAAGCATTAGAGTGAATTGCTAGGTGTAAGTCAGCTTTATAGTAGTTTGATTCAGAGTTCCAATAATTTATGTCTTTATTAGGATTATTTCTATATACAGTTATATTATTAGCTCTTAGTATTCTTTCTATTTCATCTGTTAAGAGATTCATTTGATACTTTTCTGTACCATAGGACTTTGTTATACCATAGTTGCCATCTTGGTTAGATGGAGATAAATAGATAATAGGATTTGATTCATCTATATTAAACTTATATGTTTTAATAGCTGAGTCATATCTATTATTTGATACAGCATATGTTTTTAATATCATATTAGAATCTATTTCTATGGGTTCAGTATATAAGAATGATGAAGTGTTTGGGTTAGATCCATCTAAAGTATAATAGATTTTAACTTCATCAGTCTTTCTTGTTATAAGACTTACTTTAGTACCATTCTTTATCTTATATGGATTATGAGAAGGTATTGGAGCATCCATAGACTCTTTTATACCCATGTTTATATTAATACTAGCTTTAGAAGATATTTCTTCGTAGTCTTCATATATTGCGTGTATTTCTATATTATATGATTTGTTTTCTTGAAAATTATTAGATGGTATTAATATTTCATCATTTATTCTAGATACAGGAATAGTATTAATTATATTATCTTTCATGTTAGTTATTATAGCTTTATAGTTATTTGCATTTTTACCACCTTTTAGATTAATTCTTACATCGTTATATCTAGTGTTATAGTTATCATTAGGACTAGTAATATATAGATTACTTACTATTGGAATATTAACATAGAATGTGAATGATGATGTAACACGGTTATTAGAGTTAATTAACATAGCTGTTAATCTACCTGTATGTTTTTTTAGTTTATTAGAATCTATATAGGCATATTCACTTGTTAGTTTAGTTTCATATAGATTATTATGTCCATCTGTAATAATTAATTTATATTCTTTAGTATCTTTATAACCATCTACTTCTAAATAGAAATCTTTATTAGTGTCTGGGTATATTTTATTAGTAGAAGCAAATGTAGCGTCGTTATAAAGATAAGTGTTTTTATTAGAGTTTAGTCTAGTAGAACCATAGATATTATGTGCAGTTACTTTAATATCTAATAAAGAGTTATATGGTACATCTAAATAATCTATTTCTACTTCTTCTTTATCAGATATTAACTCTTTTATTATTTCATTATCTTTTATTATATCTATAGTGTATGATTTAGCATTTTTAGATTTAGAATAACTTAATGTTAAAAAGCCTTTAGTGTCATCTAGAGAAATAATATTAAAATCAGATAGATTTTGAGTTTTAATATTATATGTAATATATATAGAAAACATTAAAATAATAACTCCTAAGGGAGCTATTATTTTAAGTTTATTAGTACTCTTCTTTTGCATCATATAAGTCTTTTATATACTCAGAGATTTCTCTATTGGTTGTGTTTCTAAAGAAGTTTTCTTCAAAGTATTCGTTGTGTATTAATTTATATAAGTTATCTTTATCTAAGTGCTCTAGAGTAGCTATATATGGGCCATGACTAATACTTTTAATATTTAATAATTTATTTCTTTGATTGATTTGATGTTCTACTCTTTTTTTTGGATAACCTACTCCATTTATTCCTTTAAATATTAGTTCAAAGATATGTTCTAGATTTATTTCATATCCTGGTTTTAGTGAACCAAAAGGTATTGAAATAGCGTTACCAGCATTTATTCTTAAGAATAGTTCCATTGATACTGGATTATCAATATAACCACATATAACACCAGGCATGGAGTTAGATGATATTAATACACCTTCTCCAGTCATACAACCAGTTATAACGAAATCTGCAGCACCTGAGTTAAGTAATAAAAATGTTAGTATACCAGCGTCTATATAGTCTATATCTTGGTTATAAGTGTTAGTAGTACCATAGGTATAACACTCCGCGTTATACCTTGATGCTACTTTATTTAAAATATTAAATATTAAATCACTTTGTTTAATTGAAGTATGTTCTAATACTAATGCTATTTTCATATTTGTAGTCCTTTCTAAATTAGATTCTACTGAGTACAGAATGCGGTATCACATCCTGCATTTTCACTTGGTTCATATCCATGTAAATCTTCTGGGTAAATATATTCTCCATAGTCACAGCCACTTAGACATATCATATTTTTATCTTCAAATGTATGACCAATAAAACTAGATAGATTTATATCTAAGAGTTTTTTTGAGCCTCTAAACATTTGTGAAGCGTCTTGTAATCTATCAACATTAAAACCAGATAGATCTAATAATGTTAGTGACTTGCAATTCATAAACATTTCACTCATATCTGTTACATTTAATGTGTTAAAGTTTGATATATTAAGAAATTGCAAGTTTTCTAATCTTTCAAACATTCCTTTCATATTAGTTACATTATTTGTATCAAAATTTGATAAATCTAAGCTTGTTAAATTAATATTACCATAAAACATATATGACATATCTGTCATTTTACTAGTTCTAAATCTTGATAAATCTACACTATCTTCTAAGCGATATGTATTATTAATATCTCCATTCCTTGTCCCAAAACCATCATGCTCATTAAAATAAATATATGGAGCGTCTGTATAATAATATAAAGTATGATCTTCATACCATGCATATACTGGTGTATATCCTTTTTCTTGCAATTCTATGGCATTTCCATCTGTAATCCATTGGGTTTGTATAACATTGTATCTTGGATTTGGAGTAAAACTGTGTGTTACTAGTCCAAGTGAAGTAAAATTGCCTTTATAAAACTCAATATTATGAATAAATGTTTTATAATATGGAAATTTAAAAAAAGCATCTGTTTTAAGTAATGTTCCTTCTAGCCATTTTGCATTTAAAATTTGATTGTTATTTGTCTTAACAATATCACTTTCTAATACTTTATTATTTTCATCATTTCCGTAGTACCAATAATCAAATACGTATCCATCTTTATGTGGTGTTGGTAGTTCGCCATACTCTTGCCCAACTTCTATAATCTTATCAGATTGGTCTATTTGTTCATCGCCAGAATTAAATTTAATATTTGTTGCATTAATAGGATTACTATTTACTATGATTTTGCCTTTCCATGTTTTATTAATTACATTTTCATTATTGTTTAGTGCAAAGTTTAATCCCATTGATAGTGAATATGCATGAGTTTCATGTGGATTAATCTTTACACTTACTAATTTATTAGAATATAATGCATTATCTAACGTAGTATTTGTATTTTCAAATTTATCTAATGTAGTTTCTATGTTTGCTATTGGTTTTATATTTTGACTGTTATTGGATTCTAGTATGTTTAAAATATCTTCATAATTATTAATTGCATTATCTGTGTCTTCAAAGCCATAGAATAATACCATTAAATATTCTTTATTAATATCTGTTTCTTCAAGTGTTTCTAAATTGATATTATATTCAACATTAGATTCACAGGTGTTAGTCACTTTGAAGTAGTAATCATTATGATTGTTATTATCTTCATCGTATATTGTAAAACTACCAGGAGATGTTCTAGTTAACGTTATAGGTCCTGATAATTCATCATAATCGATTCTTAAGCATGTAGATGAAACAATATTTGGATTTGTAACATGTTTAGATTGCCATAAGGCATAAGTAATGCTTACTCCAGTTACTATTGCTATTAATAATATTAATATTGATAAAATTAAAGTCTTTTTCTTGCTATTCATATTATCACCCTACTTTATTAATTATACTTATTTATTATATGTTTTACAAACTAAAAAGAAATAACTTAAAGTTATTTCTTTAAACTATACACAAGTAATATTAATACTATTTATAGTTTCTATTTCTGTTTTTAATGTTGTAGCATTTTCACAGTTAATTGTTATATTTGTTAGTTTATCACATCCAAAGACTAATGAATCAACATTTTGAACAAGTGGAGTATTAAAGCTTGATAAGTCAATGGTTTCTATTGTTTCACAAAACATAAACATGCTTTCCATTTCTGTAACTTTTGTTGTATCCCAATTAGTTAAGTTTAGACTTGCTAAATCATAGCAATACGCAAATGCTCCATCCATATCTGTTACATTACTTGTATCAAAATTTGATAGATCAAGAGCTGTTAGATCACTACAAAAGTAAAACATATATTCTATTGATTTATTGCTACTTGTATTAAAATTTGATAAATCTAGAGTTTTTAGGCAATTACAGTTAGCAAACATCTGCTCCATGCTCTCTACTTTAGATGTATTAAAGTTGGTTATATCTAATGCTTGTAATAATTGGCAATCTCTAAACATTCCTCTCATACTTGTTACATTTGATGTATCAAAGCTTGATACATCCATATAGAAAGTATATGTACAACCATAAAACATATAACTCATGTCTCTTACGTTTGATGTGTCTAGTGCTGTTAAATCAAGGTTATTTAAGCCTTTTATATTAGCAAAGAATCCAGACATATCTGTTAGTTTTTTAGTGTTTAGATGAGAAAAATCTATTTCATTTAAGTTAGAATATATATTTAAGGTTGTTTCATAACTACCAAATTTATCTTCTTCATTAAAATATAATAATGGAGTGGTGGAATAATAATATAGTGTATCATTATCTAACCAGGCATAGGCATTTGTATAACCTTTTTGTGATATTATAGTTGCATTATTTAAAATATCTTCGTTTGGAGTTTCTTCATAATATTTAATATATTTAGTAGATGACTTAATATCATTGTTAATATTATTAAAGGCATTATTTTTTAGTAATGTACCTTCTTTCCATTTTGCTTTTATTGTATGTGGTGTCGTTTTTTCTACTATAGTGTTTTCTGTTATAACTTTAGTTTCATCATTATCTATATACCAATAATCTAGAATATAACCTTCTTTTAATGGTTCTGGTATATAGCCATAATTTTCACCAGTTTTAACAGAGATATAATTATTAGAGTTTTCTTCTCCTGTATCTAAATATACTTCAAATAAATCAGTACTAGCTATAGAAGTGCTATTAATAATAACTTTACTTAGCCATGTTTTTTCTTGTGCCTCTATTCCTGCATTAAGGTCTAGAGATGATATTACAGTAAACTTATGTTGTTCTCTTCCACCTAATAATCCTTTATATAGATTATTTGAATATATAGCATTATCTAATGTAGTATTTGCTAAATTATAATTAGATAATAATTTATTCTCATCTATTAGTGTAGTTTCTTCATTATTTCCTTTTATTTTAATATTTATATAATTAGAATTTAGATTTGAACCATCTAAAGTTTCAAGGTTAACATCATATGAAGCTATTGTAGTGCAAGTATTAGTTACTGTAAAAATATACTCATTACTTTCTACTCCTGGGGAGGTTCTATCTAAATATATATCATCTGTTTTGTCTTTAAATTCTATATTTAAACATCCTGATTTTAATATATTATTATTTGTTATGTGAATGGAAGACCAATATGCATAAGATATGCTTATTCCTACTACTATAGTTATTAATATAATTAGTATTGATAATATATATACTTTATTTCTATCATTCATATAAACACCTACTATATTAAGTATACATATTATTCTTATAATGTGTAAATAAAAAATAACTAAGTATAACTTAGTTATTCTTTTATATTAACAATCATGTGCAGCTTCTGTTGGAGTATAGTTAATTATTTCAATGTCCCATGTTCTTCCATCGCAGAACATTCCTTTGTCATTTGATATATTGTTGTTCTCACTAAATATTACTTTTTCTAGATTGTATGCTCTTTCAAATAAACTATTCATATATTCTACATTTGTAAAATCAAAGCTTGTTAAATCTAATTCTATTAATCCTGTTGAGTCAAACATGCTTGACATATTTGTAACATTTGAGGTATTAAAACTTGATAGATTTATTTCTTTTAAGCTATAACAAGTGCTAAACATAGAACTCATATTTATCACATTTGAGGTATCAAAGTTTGATAAATCTAAAGTTTCTATACTTCCCATCCACGAAAACATAGCTGACATATCTGTAACATTTGATGTGTCAAAGTTTGTTAAATCTAATTCTTTTATATTATATAATCCAAAAAACATAAGGCTCATATCTGTCATTTGGCTTGTATTAATTCTTGATAAATCTAAGTTTTCTATATCATGATAAATAGATCCAGCCTCACCTAACATTCCATTAATTCTATCTTTTTGCATATAAATAGTATCTGCTAAAGACCAATAATACAGTATGTGATTATCTACCCACATATAAGTAGGTGTTCCACTTTCAGATATTAACATTGTATTTTCCAAGAATTCTTGTGTTGGTGATCCGTAGTATGGTTTAATTTCTTTAACTGAGTATTCTTCTAATTTATCTCTACAATTAACACTTGTACTACCCCAACAATAATCATTAGATATTTGAGTTTCATAATCATAGAATGCATTTTCTTTTAAAGTAGATGTTCCTATAGTATTTAGATATTTAGCTATTAATTTGTGATCATAATCTTTATACAGATTTGTAGTGCTTGTTACATATTTTGTGTCATCATCAGCTAAATACCATCCTGCAAAGATGTATCCTTCCTTTGTAGGTATTGGAAGTGTTCCATATGTATCAACACTTGATAAGTATATATATTCATTTTCTTTATTATTATCATTGTAATCTAAAGTTACTTTAATATCTTTTGTTGGAATACTGTTTACTGTTACTTTAGAATACCAAGTTTTTTCTTCCTCCTCACCTTTTGATATATTCCAATCCACATTAGCTTGTATTTCATATATATGAGTTTCATTAGGTTTTATAACATATTTATTAATTAATCCTGCTTTAATAGCATTAGATAGTGTTGGCGTAACTTCTTCTAAATCACTCAAGTATATTTGATTTTCAAATGTGTCAGAATCTATTATTGAATCTTTTTCATACTCAAATATATTATCGAAAAAATCATTTAGATCTTGTTCATTATTTATTGTATATTCATGTGCATTGCTACCACTGTAGTAAAGATCTATTTTGGAAAGATTCATTGTGGTTCCTTCTAAAGTTTCTAAATTGACTTGGTAGTTTATTGCTGTTGTACATGTGTTAGTGATTGTAAAAGTATAACTTCTATTTCCTCCGTAAGATCCAGGACCAACTCTGTTTTCTGATATTGGATTTGATAAATCTTTAAATTCCATTTGTAAGCATCCTGATGATACAACATTATCGTTATTCAAAACGAGTTTAGATGCCCAATAAGCATAGGTAATACCTACTCCTGCTACTATTCCTATTAATATAACTAATATACTTAGAAATAATGCTTTCTTTTTACTATCCATCCTATCATCATCTTAATGTAATTATATATAATTAAAAAAGAATAAGCAATAATGCTTATTCTTATTTTTAAATAATTATTTTACTATGTTGGTGGTTCACATTCATATGCTTGTTCTGTTGGTGTATATCCAATTACTTCTAAGTTGCTACCTGTACTACATAACATGAAAGCATCATTTAAATTTTCATATACAGTACCATTAAATGTTATTTTTGTAAGATTACTTGTAAATTGTAACATATCTTTCATACTTGTAACTTTAGAAAGATTAAAACTTGTTAAATCTAGTTCTTCTAATTCGTAGCATTCACTAAACATTTTTGACATATCTGTAACGTTTGAAGTATTAAAGTTACTAATATTTAATTCCTTTAAATGATATAAATTCGAGAACATTTCTGACATATCAGTTACTTTACTAGTATTTATTCTACTTAGATCTATTTTAGTTACTCCTTCATAAGGTTGCAGAGAGCATCCTTCAGCTAAATATTCAAATCTTTCATAAGTCATATAGATTTCTTCAGCAGTTGAATAATAATAAGCTATAGTGTCATCTTTCCAAATATAAGTTGGTACTCCTTCGGAAGACATTATTCCTGCATTATTTATTATATCTTCAGTTATTTCGCCTTCATATGGTAGTATTTCTTCTATATCATATAATTCAATTGTGTTTGTAAAAGAATATGGATTTAAAATTGATATTTTGCTACCATCAGAATATTTTGCAATTAGTTTATGATTATTATATAGTGGTTTATCATAGTTATTTATTGGAGTAGATTCATCACCTTCTAAATACCAGTATTCAAAGATATATCCTTCTTTTGAAGGTTTGGGTAGTACTCCATAGTCATCACCTTCTGTTAAGTATAAGTATCTATTTTCTACTGTTCCTCCGTCTGGGTCTAAAGTAACTTTTATTTGTCTAAAAGGAACACTAACCACTGTTACTTTAGAATACCATTCTTTATCTTCACCTTCGTTATCTTCTAAATCATATCTTATATTGGCATATAGATCATATACATGAGTTTCATTAGATTTAATTGAATAACTATAAATCTTA
>OCTW013430082.1_pt1 | contig 11616 bp, 10 predicted proteins | sample 1539671 | NCBI WGS metagenome assembly OCTW01 (sample SAMN02144230, study PRJEB22623) | gut metagenome | biome: sheep rumen | host: Ovis aries | place: New Zealand | reverse complement strand
GTTCAAGGGCTGAATCCGCGCTGCTTTTTCCGTGGTAGGAGTAATCTCACTCCTCACTCCACCCTCCTCACTCCTCGGAACCCTCCTCGAAAACCCTCTCCTCGAAAACCCTCTCCTCGAAAACCCTCTCCTCGTCTAAGGCTCCGGCTCTGGATCAGGACTCTGCTCCTCCTTCTCTTTCAGCCACTGCTCGATGTTGATGAACTCGGCCTTCTTCAGGAACTCGCGGCTCGAGATGTTCTGCTCGGCCTCCTGCTCGGGCAGGAATCGGATGTGGAGCGCACGCAGGTGCTTGTTCACGTTGAAATCCTCCTTCTTCTGGGCACCGCCCTTGGTGTTCTCCAGCGTGCAGTAGAACGTGCCCAGGCCCTCGATCTTCACCTTCTTGCTTTCCAGCAGCATCTCAATCAGACACGAGCGGAACTTCTCCAGCACACCATACACCACGTCGGGGGTGTAGATGCTTCCGTGCTCCGAGATGTGCTGCGCCAGTCGGCGCGTGTTCAGCGTTTCAAGCGTCTTGATCCTTGCGAACCACTTGCCGAAAGCAGTCGAGTCGTCGTTCTTGTTCTGTTTCACTTCGTACAAAATCTTTGCCATAGTCTTTAAATGTGTTTTTCGTAGTATTAGATTCACTTGCGGCTGACTACATCGGGCAGCCGACATCCCGCTTTGTCTCTCATTTTGAGTGCGCGCCTGTCTTCTGATTGACAATGCAAAGGTACAACATTTTTCGTGCGATTCCAAATTTTACCCCTCGATTTGGGGCGATTTTCAGCACGAATTCGCTGAATTTGAACGAACCGTAATTTCGAGCCCTCGAATCCGTAATTTTCGGCCATCGAAGATTACTTTTCATCGCTGACGCTCAAGGCTGCGAGCATCGTTCTACTCTCACAATCGTCACATTGTAACAATGTAACTTTGTAACATTAAGCCCATGCCGAATGCAAACTTTAATAATTAGAATATATAATAATTATAATTATTATATATTCTAAATCAATAATGCCATAAATTGAAAATCCTTATTGTTACATTGTTACAAAGTTACAATGTGACAAAAATAATAAGAAAATGTATTGCTATATAAATAAAAAGTATTATCTTTGCAGTCGAAAGCAATTAATTGTATTACAAATATGGCAACAACAATTATCAGAAAATCTGCCTCATTCCGATTTAGAGCCGATTTGTTGGAGAAACTGAAGAGCAACGCAGTCAGAGAAAACAGAACCCTCAACAACTACGTGGAGAGTGTGCTGCTCGACTACATCTTTAATGAACCGAACGAAACGACAAAGGCTGCCATTCGGGAAGCCATGTCGGGCCGTAACCCTAACAAGGTCTACGACAATGTAGACGATATGTTTGACGACATTCTGAACGAAGAATGAAGAAACTACAGCCTACTAGCCAATATAAGAAAGACCTGAAACGGTATAGGAATAATCCTCAGAAGTTGGCCGATCTGAAAGAAGTGCTTAAAATGCTTCAGAACGAGCAGCCCATTCCGGCAGATTATCTCCCGCATCCGTTAAGCGGGAAATATAAAGGTTGTTTGGAATGTCACATCAATGGTGATTTTCTGCTGATATGGTATGACAAGAATAGAAACGTTATCGAATTGGTACGACTGGGCAGCCACAGTGAGCTGTTCAGGTAATGAAAAAAGCTGTCCTCGGACGGCCATGTCCATTCAAGAAAGAATGGCGGAGCTTTAATTATCTGCTGCAAGGATAGGCCTTATTTTCGAACAATCCAATTATTTTGAGATTTTTTTGTAGAAAAAGCAGAAAATCGAAGTTTATATCGGATTTTATATGTATTTTTGCAATCGAAATGCGGTTCGCCGCATGTTCGAGAGATCTTTTTTTATGATATAAGCGTTTGCTATTGATCTATCCACATTAGAACCTAGGAAATTCTGAAAGAATAGACGAGAAAGTAGACAAGTTGGTAGCGCACTCGTTACGAGTGGGCTTACTTGTCTTTTCTCGGGTTTTCCTAGGACCTTAATGTGGGGCAGGTAATGACCCACTTTTTTGTGTCCTCAGGGGAACAGCTATTTAGGGAGAGAAAAGATAGTGACGCCTAAATAGCAAACAAAATGGCAAAGAGCTATTGGAGTGAAGACAGATTTGTAAATGCTGTCATCAAGGGTGATTGTATCAATGTGATGCAACATCTCCCTGATGGCTGTATCGATATGGTACTGTGTGATTTGCCATATGGCACTACACAGAATAAGTGGGACAGTATTGTTCCACTCGATAAATTGTGGGCAGAATATAGGCGCATCGTTAAACCTGATGGTGCGATAGTGTTAACTTCGCAGGGCTTGTTTACAGCCGCGCTGATTATGAGTCAGCCAAAGTTGTTTAAATACAAGTGGGTCTGGGAGAAATCAAAACCTACCAATTTCCTGAATGCAAAGAAGCAACCGTTGAGAAAACATGAAGACGTTTGTATTTTCTACAACAAGCAACCTGTATACAATCCGCAGATGACTGAAGGGGAACCCTACGATAAAGGTGTCCGTAAGAAACAATTGAGTGGCAGCTATGGTGACTTTCAGCCAGTCCATGTGTATAGTGATGGCAAACGATACCCTACCGATGTTGTGTATTTCAAGACTGCAGAAAGTGAAGGTGAGGTGTTCCATGCTACTCAGAAACCTGTGGAACTGGGAAGATATTTCGTTCGCACTTATACCAATCCTGGTGATATCGTTCTTGACAACACCAGCGGTAGCGGTTCCTTCCTTGTTGCCGCTCTGATGGAGGGTCGCAACTTTGTTGGTATTGAGAAGAATGCCGATACAGAACTCTTCAAGGGTGAGAAAATCGACTACATCAAGAAGACGAAAGACAGACTAAAGGGTGCTTGGCAACATCTTGACGCTGAAAAGCGGGAAATCCTTCGAAAATGTAATGTGATAAACGACTTTTAAAAACTTATGCCTATGACTACTATCCGAAAAAACGAAAGAAGCTGGGCCATTGAGCTTATATCACAGATTAACCAGTTCTCAACAGACAACGACCTGATAATAAAAAGAGCAGGAGGTGAGACAACGGTGAGTGAACATCGAGGCCAGAACATGTTTCCTGATGTTATTCTGTATGGTGACCATGATCTTTCGAGTATATTACAAGGTTGGGAGTTGAAGATGCCAGACGTGCCTATCAATGATGCCGATTTTGTGCATGATGCCCAACGTAAAGCCAGAGCTTTAAACTTGAATAGTTGCGTGATTTGGAACTTTACTCACGTGAAGTTGTTTGTCTACGATTCGGAGACTCACGAATTTGCAGAAAAGAAGAGGTGGGATAATGCCACTATTAGGACACGTGATGATGTTCAGAAATATAAATCAAGATGGGAAAAAACACTTCAAAGTGTACTAACCTCTGTCAACGAGTACTTGATTTCAGGTGAAGTCAAGAAAGCCTTCATTGGTGATGTATTGACTAAAACCTCCATTTCGAATCTTGTCAATGAGAACAAATTCAGTGTAGCAAGGCATTTGGAAGATGAGGCAAGACGAGATGCTATCATGGGTGCTCGAATTGAAACGTGGTGGCGTGATATCAAATCGGAATATGAAGGTGATGAAGAAAGCAAATTTGCAGCCTATGCCAAAAGTGTCATCATCAACTGGGCCAATCGTATTATCTTTGCCCACTTGATAAAGCAGAGACAAATGAGCGCTTATGCCATTGAGGAACTTGACTACAATAGTACCCCAGAGGAAGGCAATGCTATTTTTCAAACGATTACAGAGAAAAGCGATTTCTATAACATCTTTGGTGCCATGCCCTACAACGAACATCTTCCATTGAAGACATGGGCTGCATTGGTTGAACTATCGTTGTTCCTGAAAAACTCACCGATAAAACACATCAGCCAAAAAATTCTTCAGCAGGTTCTTGAAGGCTCTGTCAGCATATCTAAGAGATTGGTACATGGACAATACCCAACTCCGCCTGTATTAGCGGCTATTCTAGCACGAATGACTATCCATGATGTAACAGGTGAATGTTTCGATGGTTGTTGTGGAACAGGGACAATACCTAATTTCATCATTAATTATAAGAAAGCCAGAAGGATTGGAGCGCAACAAGCAATGGCTACCACATGGGCAAGCGATAAATTTCAGTTGCCCTTGCAGATTGCTAACTTGGCTATGACCAACTATGACACAATCAATATGCCATGCCGTTTATTCCAACGCGATATTCTGTCATTGCATCCAGGCGATGAAGTAGAAATCGTGAATCCTCAAACAGGTGAGAAGGAGAAATATTCACTACCATTGTTTGATGCCTTTGTTTCAAATTTGCCTTTCGTCAAAGCGAGTGAAATCCCAGGTGATGATTCATCATACGTGTTGGCCATTAAGCAGGCCAATAATTTATCTGGAAGATCTGACTTCAGTTATTACATTGCGCTTCACCTGAATAATCTAATAAAAGCTGGCGGCTATGTTGGTATCGTGTTGTCAAATTCATTCTTGGGAACTGAAGCGGGAAGTATTTTCATAGATGCTCTTAAAGATTACTTTGATGACATTAAGATTCACATCAGCGGCAGCGGCAAATGGTTCTCTAATGCTGACATCGTTACAGCTTTGCTTGTGATGAGAAAAAAGGACGTTGATACGGAGGAAAATACCAATATTTCTTTCTTTACATGGAAACGAAATTTGGAGAATATATCTGCAAATAGAGACTTTCAAGATGCAATCGTCAACTCATCGTTACTTGATGAAGAACAAAATGGTGAAGTTATAACCAGAGTCAGCTACAGCGCACAAGAACTGGAATCTCTGCGGAGGCTGAATGTATCATACAATTCTCTTTTTAGCAATCTTAAATGGTTGCTGGAAATTGAAGGCTATTTGGTCCCCGTAAGCAGATACCTGAAAGTGTTCAGAGGTAGCCGAAGAGGATGGGATCCTTTGTTCTTCCCGTCTGCTGACACAAACATTGAACCGCAGTTTTTGAAGGATGTGTTGATGAATGCAAGAGATACTGATAGTTATGTGGGCATTCCAACGACTGGTAGAAAAGCATTCTGTTGCAATCTTGAAATAGATGAACTTGAAGAACAAGGGCATCTTGGCGCATTGGCATGGATAGAGCGTTTTGCGAATGAAACCAACGGGACAAACAGACCTTTACCTGAAGTCTTGGCACGGGCAGGGATGCAGTGGTATGAGTTGACTACAGATGAAGAAGCTGAGATTTTCACTATGATGAATCCTGATGACCGAATGTTCTATGCAAAATTCAATGAACCCACATTTATCAACCAAAGATTGATTGGCCTAAAGCGGAAACGAGCAACAGACGATCTTAACTTATTACACGCCTTACTGAACTCCATACTGTCTCTATTCTATATTGAAGCTGTTGGCTTTGGTAGAGGCTTAGGTGTACTCGACATTAATAAAGATTCTATCTCGAAATGCTATATGCTCAATCCTGCTTTACTGAACCAGGAGCAAAAGACTGACATTATGGAGAAGTTTGAAATCCTGATGTCAAGAGGTATCGTAGATATCAATCAAGATATGGAAGACCCGGTTCGACGTGAATTTGATATGGCGGTTTTGAATGCTTTTGGTATTGGTAGATATTTTGGCAATATCATCACTAGTTTAAAAGCTATGAGAAAAATCAGAAAGGCAGTCAGACAACATACAGTAGAACTGAGACCACTCAGGGGATTAGAAAGGCAAGAGCCTCTGAATGAAATTGTTCTTGAACGTGCTGCTGAAAGTGAATTACCAAACTGAAAGTAATTTACCTTTGGTTTGTAAGGTCTCTGAGCCTTTAGAATCTTTAACTACAAATACTTTCCCGTTCATCACAGAATGAGCGGGATTTTTTGTACCTTTGTGCTCCGAAAAATATAAAGGTAAAAAGATAATGAACAACATAGATAGAATACAAGAATATATTCAGGATGCCGTCATCAGCCCTTTGGAACGACTGATGAATAGAGACAGTGGCGAGCCAGAAGTGAACTTATATGAGAAGTATTACCTGCAAGGTGGCTACCCACCAAAGGACTCCGTTTATAGAAGCATGTTGCATGCGATGATGGTGCCTTACTACGAGATGTACCTGAATGGCGACACCAGACTCTGTTGTGCCGGAAATCGGCTGGAGTTCGTTGGACGGAAGATGGAGAGCATTATTGAGGATGATGATCAGTTCGGGAACTGGGCATCAGATAAAGACTTGATTAATGCGGCTGAAAACTGGGGTGATAATTTGAAACGCTTTGAGAAAGAGTCGAGGCGTATCTATCGGTTCTTTCATGTGTTGGAGGTGCTGCTGGAGTCTGATTGCCAGCAAGACTGGCGAGACCTGTCGCAGAAACTTAAGGAGATGCTTTTCAAGTCGGAATTGTGTTACGACTATAAGACGGATGAGGTGCTGTGTGTGCTGCATGCCTTCACAATGATTATGCAACAGAATTGGCCCAAGGAGAAAAAGAAGGAGATGTTGGATCTGCTCAATCAGCACTGGCTTTTCCTGAAGCACTACTATTCGGTCATGATTCGGCATATCATCGGCGTGAAGTGGACAAGGTTTCATAAAGTGGCAGAGACCGTCATGACCTCCAGCCAGTCGTTTAAACCCCACATGCACATCTTCTATTGTGGCCTGGTGGACTGTGTGGACGAACTGCATCTTGACCGGAAGCAGCAACGCGAGATGGACAAGGTGATGCTCCAGATGCAAGAAGAGATGAACCGAGTAAAAGAACCGTCTGAACTGCTTTATCCATTGTGTGATGCCATCTTCCCAGAGGATTTCCAGCGACTGCTACGTGAGCATCGTCCCAAGAGTTATAAGGAGATTGAGGACGAAAGCAATCAGAAAGACGAGCTTATCCAACAACTGAAAGACCAAACAAACCGCACTCACAAGGAGCTGGAGAAATCGAAGGAAATCATTGAGAAGATGGTGCTTTCGTCGATTCCCATCGAGGATGTCGATGCCGAATTGGAACAGTATCCTCCTGGTACGGCGTGGGATATGCTGAAAGACCTCAATGCAAATCCTATTATCAGTATGCAAAAAGCGTGGCGTGAACATTATCCAGAATTATTGAGGAAATATCGTGCACGTCTGTTTGGCCCTATCGAGCAACAGCAGGAACTGGCTGAGGCCATTACAAAGGTGGCTGAACGTCCTACTTATGGTGCCTACTATGCGTCGGGCTCCACTCACGATGACAAGAGCAGTAAGCTGGTGTTGGGAGAAGAAAAGGAAAAGATGGTTCCACTAAAGCGGATAAGCAATGAGTAACAGCTATTATGAAAAAGGTGCCAACCATTATGACCACCACAAGGAGTTGCATATAGACACGGTGAATGATGGTGATATTGGGAAGTTGATCAGTGCTTTCTTCAAGGATGATGTTGAGGAGGCAGAGGTGGTGGAAGAAGTTAAGGAAGTAGTAAATGAATGTGATGAGCTTCTGGTTAATGACGTTTTCTCTGATGAATTGTTTACGACCAACCAACAGTTGTTGCAGTTGAGAACAATCATCAACGATGCCGTTGGTCTGGGAGATCAAAATAAGATAGACCTGAGCAAAGGGCTGGAGTGGTATTGGTTGTATCAGGCCATCTACGATGCAGGTCTGTTTGAAACACGCAACAATCGTGAAAATGTTGTGACAGTGGTTGGCTTTGTCCGTCAGATCGCTAAATGGCTCCCTGAGATCATCGATAAAGATGATGAGGAACGTATACGGAATATTTGTAAGAGTATGTCTGCCGAGCAGGGTAAGTGGATAATGAATGGCAAACCCGTGAACCTTGTAGATATCGAGGCAAACAAACGACGCATGACGGCGATGAAGCCCGCGAAAATAGAACGTATCGTCAGAGTTGCCTATAATGGGCTATATACAAAACTTATTGTCCTGAAACAGGAGATTTTGAAGGAGAAAACTACACGATAGGCTTCTTTAGGAATGCAGCTAACTCATCAAAACGCGCCAAGATCAATTCAAGGTCTGGGTGCGTTTTTTCTACGATAATAGCTCCATAGTTCGGTGTCTTATCGTCCATTACGTCCTCAACGGTACGGATCTCATATAGGTCGCGGTGTTCGTAGGTGTTGAACCAGCGCAGGAACAAGTGGAAGCGATATTTCTGCATACCGTCGCCTGTAGCACAGATATAGAGCAACACGCCGCCGTTGGCACGGAAGAACTCTTCGATGATGGCAAGGATGGTGTCGCGGAGTTTGCGGTCATTGGGTGATGGTTGGCCATTCTTATTAAGGATACCAAACTCGTAAGCAGGATAGTTCATCATTCCCTCGTTCAGTTCGAAGGAAATACCATATTTCACCCCATAATCCGTCTCAAACAATAAATCCCCATCAGCGTCTTGAACGACGTAATAGGGAGATTTTAGATTAAGAAGGGAAATGTCAAGTGCAATCATGCCATTTCTTCCTGATAGATTTCCTTTTCCAATTTAGTGTCAAGACGGTCGTACATAACCTTCTGGCGTGCCTGAAATGCTCGCACTGCTGCAAGCATCTCTTCGTTTGAACGTGGTGTGAATCTCTTGTCCATCATTTGTCCTTTCGTCTTTTCTTGGTGCAAAGATAGAATTAATTTTTGATACTTCCAAGAAAAGAGGCAAAAATCTTATTATTATACGTATTTTGAGTCTTTTTGTTAGACATCTAATTAGAGTCATTAGACAGAAATATGCCAATGAATTAGACTCGTTAGACAGGCGGGGATATAGTGCGAAAATAATTCGGAAGGCCACCTTTTTCCTTATAATTTTGCACTTGGAAAACAGAAAAGTCGAGGCGAAGTTGCCGAACCACTTAATCCCTGTGAGTACACAATTATATTATATGTCAAGAGATTTAATGCAAGGTAAGCGAATTTACGACAAGTTGAAGAATCAGGCTCGCCAGCAACTGGCTCTGATGAACAAATGTCGGATGCGCAAAACGGGAGGCAAAGGAGTGGTTGACCAGCCTTTCTATGTACAGTCTCTTAACCGCTAACAAATTTCAAGTTTAACTCTGAGTTGAGGTGAACGGAGTCTCGCGAGATTTCAATCACAAATCGAAAGGTGGCCATCCTTCTGAAGCTTCGCTCAACCAAAATTCAGAACAACAATGAATCCACAGAAATTTAACGAACAGATTTTGAACAACGCAGTCCAGATGGACGCGAGTGTTAACTTCCAGTTGAACGGCAACATGCTGATAGTGCCGTGCCCGTGGGAGGATGACAAGGAGGTGACTAACGGTGAGCGTGTACGTTATCGTGGTGGTATCGAGGTGGATGCCGACGGTCGCACCAAAGTGAAGCGTTACAAGGATGGCAGCAAAGGGCCACTCCACGAGACTCTTTACGAGACAGCCCACGGAGCGGTGAAGATGACCCGTCCGCAGATACGTCCTTACAACGGTCGACGCCGTATTGACGAGGAATACGTCTATGTCACGTTCAAGTTCCCGAAGAAATACGGGCTGGCTCTGACCAAGGCTCTCTATCAGGAGGAAGCCGACGAGATTATGTCTTACTTTAAAACCAGAAAGGAGGAAACAATATGGAAATGATTTTGGAGCGATTGATAGCACTCAACGCACGTCAGACTAAGGAGCAGACCAGGGCATTCGTAAAAGAATGCCCGCTCAAAGACTACGATGCACTTACTCAGTCACCTCGACTGAAACAGATGGCTGAGCGCATCAATTCAACTGATGATGACGAACAGCAGAGGAAGTTGAAGTCGTGGTTGCCGTTCCGCTGTCCGCACTATACCAAGTTCCGTGATGACTATCGGGATCGTGAGCACATCGTGGCGGAGAGTTTCACTTGGCAGACGTGTATCGACATTGATGACCCTGAGTTGGTGGAGAAGGCCAACGAGATGTCTGAACGGCTCGATATTGAGATAGGTGGTCGTTGGCAGGGACTGATGCTTCATAAGGATTACTCCATCCGTCGCAAACTTCACATTGATATTCGTCTGCCATTGGGTATGACTGTTCCCGAGGCTCAGCGTGAGTATTGTAAGGCGCTTGGAGTTGCTTGCGACACATCATGCTTTACCCCGGAGAGGTTCATCTATATTTCGCCAGCCGATTTTGAAATCTATCGTGCCGATGGTTGGTACGCTCAACTTTCAGATGAAGAGGTGGCTGCGAGGAGAAAGGCCTATACAGATAGAGGACTCTCGATAGATGGTCGTACTGAGGATGGCTCGTACTATGACTCGGAGGTAACTATTTCCTCCCCTAAGTTAGGGGAGGTTAGGAGGGGTCTGAACGAGGGATCTTCAGCTGGCGAATCGGTTGTTCAGACCACCCCTACCCCTCCTAACTTAGGAGGGGAAAAAGTTACCAAGTTCCCCTGCGAGTTCAAGAGTATCGCCTATACCTCTATCATCAGCGAGTACTGGCGCAGAACTGGAGGTGAGCCTTCAGAGGGTGAGCGTAATAAGCGGCTCCATCAGTTGGCGGCTAACCTGCGAGCCATCTGTGATAATAACGAGGAGTGGCTGCTGGAGGTGATGCCTCGATTCGGACTCTCGGTTCAGGAGATGCACAGTATTATCCATTCCGCCTGCAAGGAACCCACCAAGGGCTCACGATTGATAGACCAGATAGTGAATGCGCTGGAAATGGGGATTTCCTCAGATGAAATCGAGGATGCCGAGGCGGTGGCTGCTGAGACTGGCGTGAAAGTCAATGTCAAAGCCTTGCCAATCGGTTTGAAAGAATCGCTGGCAGGTGTGCCTGTGACGATGCACATGCCCGTGCTCTGTGGTGTGCTGCCGATTGCAGCGGCCTATGCCGACCAAGTTCAGATAGAGTATTGTGACGGCAACTTGCAGCACTTGGGGTTGATGTCTATCATCCGAGGTGAGCAGGCTTCTAATAAATCTGTAGTGAAAAATGCCGTTGATGTCTGGAAACGCCAGTTCGACGAGGAAGATGCCCTGGCACGCAAACGTGAAGAGGAATGGAAGGAGCGCAAGAAAGGCCGCAAGGCCAACGAGAAGGCTCCCGAAGACCCACACGTTTTGATAAGGATGGTGCCTGTGACGGTCTCGTGTTCTACTTTGCTCAAGCGTTTCAAGAATGCCCAGGGGCACACTCTCTACAGCTTTGGTGAGGAACTCGACACTCTCCGTAAAACCAACGGTGCCGGCAGCTGGAGTTCGAAATATGACATCTATCGCCTGAGCTTTGACAAAGGTGAGTGGGGCCAGGATTACAACTCGGATGCCGCAGAGTCGGGAGTCGTGAAGGTTGCCTACAACTGGACGCTGCTCGGCACCAACGGAGCCATGCGGAAGTGCTTCAAGTCGGACAACATCGAGAACGGTCTTTCTTCTCGAATATTGGTAGCCGAAATGCCTGACAGCAGTTTCTCGAAGATGCCTAAGTTTGGCCGTCGTTCAGCAGAGGATGAAGCCAAGATACAAGAAGCCGTGACCCGCCTGCGTTCGTTCTCTGGTCTCGTTGACACCCCTCGTTTACGTCGTGCCATCGAAGAGTGGGTAGAAGCCAAACGTGTAGAAGCAGCCAAAGACATCGACCACGT
>OCTW011618721.1_pt1 | contig 11618 bp, 7 predicted proteins | sample 1539671 | NCBI WGS metagenome assembly OCTW01 (sample SAMN02144230, study PRJEB22623) | gut metagenome | biome: sheep rumen | host: Ovis aries | place: New Zealand | reverse complement strand
AGCGAGAGCGGATGACGAGAGCCCAGCACAACAGGGTCGGGCGTGCGAGTAAGGTCTTGCTTATCTTGAAGCTCTTTAGCCGCTTCGAACTGAGCACGCAACTCTTCTATTTTCTGCTGGGCAGTATTCTTGAGCATGTTGAGTTGCTGTCCAAGATCTTTCTTCTCATCAGCTGCCACATTCCTAAACTCTGAGAACAAAGAGGTGATCTCACCTTTCTTTGAAAGATATTTGATGCGCAGAGCTTCCAACTCGTCAGCACTCTGCGCTTGCATCTCATTAACCTGAGCCAAGAGTTCTTGTATTCGTTCTTTCATCATAAGTCTTAAGTATATTTCTTGTTGTTTATTGTGCCCAATAACTTAGAGCCTGCAAAATTACAAATATTTTTTGTTTTGCGCAAACCCGTCACTTCTTTTCTAAACCAAGATAATAAATCTCGAGTAAGAGCGTTTGTTCTTCTGTCGATAGTTTTTCGTTGAGCGTCGGGCATAGGCCTGCCAACTCAGACATCACGCTATCAAACAAAGCAACCATATCGTTTCTCTCGCCCCGCACTTTCTTATAGCAATCAACGGATTGTTGTATCTGACCGTTGATAGCAAAGATATGTCCGGCAAGCACATAGTCTCTGTTATCTAAATCATCCATCTGCATGAGTTTCTGAGCGTATGTACATGCTTGTTCAAACTGCGAGTTGACGAGCAACAGACGTGCCAATCGCCTGCACGTCTCTAACGAATCGCCAAACAAGAAGACTATCTTATAATAGGTGCGACTGGCATCATCGTATCTTTTTAGTCTCTCCAACAAGTTGGCATAAGCAAGCAGGTACTTGTTCTTCTCGCCAAACAGCTCCATTATTCTCTCAAGAGTGTGAGCTGCCTTGTCCGGATCGCCGGTGTTGTCATAGCACATGCATATATGCCACAGCGTCCAACGCTGGTCCGGTTCGATGATGTCGGCTTTCTGATAGGACTTAAGAGCCTTGTCATAGTCTTTCTCTTTCTCATAGCAATAGCCCATCTTCTGATATGCAGAGGCTGTCAGCGCGTTGGACGAGAGCTTATTATATAGGTGTAAGGCATGACGTGTCAGACCCGACTTGACAAACAAATCGGCAAGTTCACCCGCCTCTTTGTTAACGAAACCAAACCAGGCAAAACTATCCAAGTTCTCCATCTGCTGTATCACCTGAGGAAAAGCATCAGGATATTGCCATTCATTGAGCTTGAAGAAACGATATAGAGTAAGTATGATGTTGCGGGCAAAGACATTGAAATCTTCGAAGTCAACCTTCTCAAACTCTGCAAACTGCGAACCCACAAGGCGCATCTGCTCATCATTCACGTTCTGATAGACCGAGAGCTGATGATACATGGTATAAATGGTGTACTTATCACTCTCACATAGACTTGTCGGAGCTAACGACTGGAAGAAATAATCTTCGTTCTTCAGTTTATAAGTCTCAAAAAACTCCTTGTTCTCTTTAGTGAAAGGCACAAACCAATTGAACATACCATGACGGAAGAAATTATTTTGTCGGTATGTCTTCAGATTGCCGTAATTGACATCTACTCCGTCTTGAGCTAACTGCGATATCGACTCCACCGAGTCGGACATCTTCTCCGACAATTCTTCTAACCATTGCGGTATATCTTCTCCTTCTTCTAAGACTACTAACGGATTAGACTGAGGTGCCTGTTTATTAAACTCTTTGTATAGCCGCTTCTGCATTTCCAGCATGAAGTCTTCTGCCTCATGTGTGCGCTCTGTCAATGCGATGAGTCGAAGGACGGCATACACCTCTCTTTGTCTATCAACACTTAATAACTCTAATCGCTCGTTGATGCTCTTATATAAAGGTATGCGATAGCCATAATAGAGAACAGAGAAGATTGTCAAGGTAAGAGCTTGGGTTGCAACCATGTCGTTGCCTTGACTATGTTCGATGAAGAAGAGAAGGATTTTCTCGGAGAACCGACGCATCAAGTTGAGCCACAAACCATAGATAGACACAATCTTATAATCTGTTCTATCTGTTTTGAGTATCTCGGTCAAGAAATCAAAATCCACCTGATCAATATTGGTCTTGAGCCAGAAATAGTTAAACAGATTAGTCGCATTCCAACCATTAACATCTCTTATCTGTTCAAATCGTTGTGTGTTGGTGCTTCTGATGAGAGCGAACTCTTGCCGTTTATTGGTTAGCACGCGCATTCGCTCATAGACCTCGTCAATCAAATCAAAAGAACGAAGAGTGAGCTGACCTATGAGCTGTGAGCGTTGAGGGTCAGAGACGGAGTTAACGAAATACCCGGCAAGCCTGCGATAGTCCTCTCTAATCGACTCCAGCTCATCATTAAGACGACCGTCATTAAGCCGCGTAAGCCATTTGCGCTGGCAGGCTAAACCCTCGATTATCCTATTTGAAAGAAGCAACTGGGTGCTTTGTTGATATGCGTTTGGCATGGTCTTATCCTAATCGGCTGATGCGTATGAGCTGTTCTTCATCAAGAATCTTAATCTTGCGTCCGTCAAGCGCGATAATGTCTTCATCTACAAAATTGGCAAGTGTGCGGATGGCATTGGCTGTAGTCATGTTCGACAGATTGGCTACATCTTCGCGCGACATATACATACTGATGGTAGCACCATCTTCGTCTAAACCATAGTTCTGCTTGAGCGACAACAATGCTTCTGCTAAGCGACCGCGCACATGTTTCTGAGTCAGATTGACGGTGCGACGGTCAGAATCGCCTAAGTCGCGAGCCATCATTACAAGAAACTGATAACAAAGCCTACTATTACGCTGAATAATATCTAAGAAGACATCTTTGCGAACCATGTATATCGTTGATGCCTCAAAGGCGCTTACCGAGGTGTTCGAACGCTCATTGGCAAGCATCGAACGATATGAGAAAAAATCGCAAGGCTTGAGCATCCTGATGATCTGAGGCTTGTTGCCGATACCTTCTTTATAGACTCTTACCTTACCCTTGGCAAGCATCATCATGTGAGTGGGTATATCGCCTTCTTTGTGGATAATCTCGTTCTTGCGAAAATTGACCACTGTACAGTTGTCGTCAATATACTCCTTCTCTTCGTCTGTCAGCACATGCCATACATCGTTCAGTTCCCACAACTTAGGCATGTCTTTCATCGTTTGCTTTGTCATTACTTTTACATTTAGCGTACAAAAAGTACATTTTAAGGTACAATAAACGTACAATATCAAATACAACCCGCAAAGATACACTTTTATTTCGAACCTTGCAATAATTTTCAAAAAAACAACCTTAAGTTTTGTCAGTATCGAGCGTTTTTGTACCTTTGCACTCCTATTAAGAATAACTGATCGACCTTATGGCAACAACACAATCTTCAAGACAGAAAAGCAAGAAAAACAGCAACATGGAGCTTGCTCCTCTTGCCGACCTCGATGGCAAACGCCCCCCACAAGCCTTAGAGTTTGAGGCTTCGATACTCGGAGGCCTCATGATTGACGCAGGTGTTTATGCCGAAGTGGCAAACATATTGTCGCCTGCTTGTTTCTATGACAACAGGCACAGATATATCTATGAGGCTATCGTCAGTCTGGCAAGCAAAAACATGCCTATCGATATCCTCACGGTAATGGAAGAGCTCAAGCTGAAAGGCAATTTTGAGGCTGCCGGCGGAGCTGCAATGCTCTCGTCGCTCACCACCAATGCCGTCACCACTGCCAATATCGTCTATCACTCGAAGATAGTGGCTCAGAAGGCTCTTGCACGCGGACTCATACGCATGTCGAACAATATCCTGCAATTAGCCTATGACGAGACCAACGACATCAGCGATGTTATGCACACGGCTGAAGGTAGCATCTTCGAGTTGTCGCAGACAACCCAACAACGAGACTATCAGCAGATCGACCCTGTCATACGCGAGGCTATCGAGCGTATAGAGAAAGCATCACAGACCGAGAGCAATATCTCAGGTATCCCCTCCGGCTTTAACGAGCTGGATAAGATAACCTCAGGCTGGCAAGACTCCGACCTCGTCATCATCGCTGCACGTCCGGCTATGGGTAAGACGGCTTTCGTACTGTCAATGGCAAAAAATATGGCAGCCGACTTCCATATACCTGTGGCTGTCTTCTCGCTTGAGATGTCGAAAATACAATTAGTCAACCGTCTGATGATGAATGTGTGTGAGATAGAAGGTGAGAAAATCAAAAACGGCAAACTTGATACCACCGAGTGGGCGCGCTTGGAACATAATGTGAACAACCTCTACGGCGCACCTATATATATTGACGATACCCCATCTCTTTCGGTGTTCGAGTTGCGGTCTAAGGCTCTCAGACTACATAAGGAACATGGAGTGAGATGTATCATTATCGACTATCTGCAACTCATGAACGCTTCAGGCATGAACTTCGGTAGCCGAGAGCAGGAGGTAAGTATCATCTCCCGAAACCTCAAGGCGCTTGCCAAAGAGTTGAATATACCCATCATCGCCCTTAGCCAGCTGAACCGTCAGGTGGAGACGCGCGGCGGTAGCGGTGTCGAGGGCAAAAGGCCACAACTGAGCGACCTGCGTGAGTCAGGCGCCATAGAGCAAGACGCCGACATGGTATGCTTCATTCACAGACCGGAATATTATAGGATATATGCTGATGGTGACGGGCATGACTTGCGCGGGAAAGCGTATGTTATTGTGGCTAAGCACCGTAGTGGTAAAACAGGCGATGTCCTGCTGAGATTCAACGAGTCATTTACTAAGTTTATGAACATCGACGACATCTCAAGCATCGACTACAAGGCTGACGACTCAGCTCAGAAATCTACAAATAAAGAAAACATACCGTCAAAAATGAACAACATGGAGGTGGACGATGGCGGCGACATGGATCTGATGTAACATCCGGCGGTTGCTGCACAATTTATTTGTCGGTTTGAAAAAATAATTGTACCTTTGCGGCATAATGTATTATCACAAAGTAAATCATACAAAACAATAATGAAAAGAACAGAAATAAAAGAAGTTTTATGTTGCTCTGAATATGGCAAGAGCATCAATGTGAAGGGGTGGGTTCGCTCACGTCGTGGCAACAAGAATGTGTCGTTCATTGCTCTCAACGATGGCTCAACAATAAAAAATATCCAGATAGTAGCCGATCTTGAGAAGTTCTCTGAAGATGACCTCAAGCTCATCACCACAGGTGCGAGCATCTCTGTTGACGGCACCTTGGTGGAGTCGATGGGTAAGGGTCAGAACGTTGAGATACAAGCTGAGAAGATTGAGGTTTATGGAACTGCTGATCCTCAGACCTATCCTCTCCAAAAGAAAGGACACTCGCTCGAGTATCTCCGTGAGATAGCACACCTGCGTCCCCGCACCAACACTTTCGGTGCTGTCCTGCGTATCCGCCACAACATGGCTATGGCCATCCACACCTACTTCCACGAGCATGGCTATTTCTATTTTCACACGCCTCTCATCACTGCCTCCGATTGTGAGGGAGCCGGACAGATGTTCCAAGTTACAACCAAGAACCTCTATAACCTCAAGCGCACTCCCGACGGACAGATTGACTACTCTGATGACTTCTTTGGTAAGATGACCGCACTCACCGTGAGCGGTCAGCTCGAAGGAGAGCTCGGAGCTATGGCGCTCGGGAAGATCTACACTTTCGGACCCACTTTCCGTGCCGAGAACAGCAACACACCGAGACACCTTGCCGAGTTCTGGATGATCGAACCCGAAGTGGCTTTCATTCAGAAAGATGAGCTCATGGAGCTGGAAGAAGATTTCCTTAAGTATTGTGTTCGTTGGGCTCTTGATAAGTGTCAAGACGACCTGCAGTTCCTCAACGACATGTTCGATAAATCGCTCATAGAGCGACTCCGTGGTGTTGTCAATACCGATTTTGTGCACCTCACTTATACCGAAGGCGTTAATATCCTTCAAGAAGCTATTAAGAACGGGAAGAAGTTTGAGTTCCCCTGCAACTGGGGCGACGACCTTGCCTCCGAGCACGAGCGCTATTTGGTTGAAGAACACTTCAAAAAGCCTGTCATCATGACCGATTATCCCAAAGAGATTAAAGCTTTCTATATGAAGCTCAACGAAGATGGCAAGACCGTTCAAGGAACAGATGTGCTCTTCCCCGCTATAGGTGAGATCATCGGCGGTTCAGTCCGCGAAGAGAACTACGACAAGCTCATGGCAGAGATCGACCGCCGACAGATACCCATGAAAGATATGTGGTGGTACTTAGACACACGCCGATATGGCTCTGCCCCGCATGCCGGATTCGGACTCGGCTTCGAAAGACTCCTGCTTTTCGTTACAGGAATGCAAAACATACGCGATGTCATTCCCTTCCCACGCTTCCCCAAAAGTGCAGAGTTCTAATGATACAGAACGACTATTCATGCGAATAGTCGTTGTCTGTTTATACATGGCTATTTATTAACTACTTAATACTATCTAAAACATGCGTAAGATTCTTTACACTATCTGTGCCCTACTCTTGCCTCTAAGCATCATGGCACAGACCTCACTACGAGGGAGAGTGGTAGCAGAAAGTGATGCCACACCTGTCGTAGGCGCAAAAATCACCCTCGGCAATCAAGATATTGCCACCACCACCAACCAGAATGGTGAGTTCAATCTTGTCTATCTCGACCCGATTAACGAGGAAGTGATTGTCGAACAAAACGGTTATCTCACCAAGGTCGTTCTCTTCGCCCTCATGGCAGACCAAAGCAACGACATGGGCACTATCGAGCTCAAGGTTGATATGCAACAAGAGATGAGAGACGAGGTAACGCTGCAACTCTCGGAGATGGACCTCAACGATGACGAGGGCAAGTCGCAATCAACCTCATCAGGTTCCAACGCCTCAAACGATGTCTTCAACTCCAATACCGGATATGCTTGGTCAACCGTTAGATATCGTGCTCGCGGATTGGAGCAACAAAACGAGTTGACCTATATCAATGGTATCAACTTCAACGGTATGGAGCGAGGCAACTTCAACTATTCGATGATTGGCGGACTTAACGACGCCAGCCGAAACAAAGATGAGGTTAATGGTATCGAATCAAACGCTTTCACTTTCGGAGCCTTTGGTAAGTCTACCAACATCCTCATGGATGCCTCACGATATGCTCAAGGATGGAAAGCAGGTCTGAGCCTTGCCAACCGCAACTACAAAGGTCGTGTCTATCTGACCTATGCCTCAGGACTGCTTGACAACGGATGGGCTTTCGCCGGTTCGGTAGCTTGGCGCTATTCACCATATATCGACATCAAGGGTATCATAGGTGAAGGTATCAACTACAACTCTGGAGGCTATTTCTTCTCAGCAGAGAAACAGTTCAATCGCAACCACCGCCTCTCTATCATCACTTTTGGCTCGCCCACGATGAGAGGTCAGTCGGCTGCTGTCACACAAGAGGTATATAACCTCACCGGCTCTATCAACTACAACCCCTACTGGGGCTATCAGAACGGCAAGGTGCGCAACTCACGTGTAGTCAAAGCTTTCGACCCTGCAATCATCCTCTCCTACGAGTGGAAGATAAACGAAGAGCAGACTTTCAAAGTAGGACTCGGCTATCACTACAGCCTCTATAGCAACTCCGCACTCACCTTCTACAACGCTCCTGACCCGCGTCCCGACTACTACCGCAACCTACCCTCTTTCCTCTGGGACGGACAACTCGACCAAAACGGTAACTTCATAACCAAAGACGGAGCCGGCAGAAACATAGGTACGGATGTCTTCTGGGATCCTTATGCCGATGCTGTCTATACCGACAAGAACGGCAACCAATACGATGGTCGTTGGATAGGCTCAAGCGTAGATAAAGATGCTTATCAGCGCTTGACCAACGCATGGACCTCGCGCGACAATGCCACCACCCAAATCAACTGGGACGCTATCTATGCCGCCAACTATGCTTACGACATCAATAACCAATCAGACCCTCTCCGCTCAAGCAAATATATGCTGGAGCGTCGCCATAACGACATCATGGAGAGTGCCGCTAACATCAATTATCAGAACACCGAGTTCCAAAACCTCAAGATCACGGCCGGTTTCGAAGCTAAAGAGTCGCAAGGTATCCATTACAAGACTATTGACGACCTGCTCGGAGGCACTCAATGGTATGATGTTGACCCCTTCGCAGAACGCGACATCAAAGAGTTGGCAACAAATATCGGACTCACTCAGGCTGACATTGAGCATGTTAAACGTAATGATATAGCCATCACCAACGAGCTTGACAGAGTAAAGAAGAAAGGTGATAAGTTCGGCTACGACTACACCATCAACATGACCAAGGTAGCTGTATGGGCTCAGAACGAATGGAACTGGAACGCAGTGGATTTATATTATGCCCTCAAGCTCACCTACTCGTCAATGAACCGCACCACGCGCATGCTCAACGGACGAGCTTGGTACTTAGCACAACTCCAACCCGATGAAGACTACTACTATTTAGGCATGCAGTACGAGCAGATCCGAAAAGGTCAGTATGCCGCGTCATATCAAGGTTGGGAACATCAGTTCTTCGATCCGAGCTTTAAGATTGGTGCCACCTATAAGATCAATGGTAGGAACCGCATCAAACTGAACGCTATGGCAGAGACGGCCGCTCCTCTCGCTCGCGATGCTTATATATCACCGCGTGTACACGACCGTGCCATTCAGACTATCTATACTCACGACCGCGCCAATAACCTCAGAGATTTCTACGCTGCTTCACAAAGGACTGTAGGATATGACCTCACTTATGAGTTCAACTTCCCCATCGTCAGAGGTCGTATAACCGCTTTCCAACAACACTTCTGGAACGGCTCTGAGCTCAACGGATACTACGACGACGAAGCACGCACTTTCGTCAATCAGTCGATCACCGGCATCAACCGTGTTCATAGAGGCTTAGAAGCAGCAGCTGCCTTCAAGCTGGGAACATACTTCACTCTCACACCAATGCTCGCCATAGCTGATTATCACTATACATCCAACGCCTACGCCGTCACAACGGCTGAGAATGGTATGGCATTGGCCGAGTCAAGCAAAGGAGCGATGTACACTCTCAACGACAGCGTCCTGATCAAAGGACTGAAAGTGGCAACCGGACCGCAACTCAACGCTTCACTCAAGCTCTCGTTCTTCCACCCCAAGATGTGGTTTGCTGACATCACCATCTCTTACTTCGACTGGAACTACCTCGATTATGCACCCGCACGTCGTATGCAAGGTCTCTTCACCGGCGTTCGTGCCGATGGTACTGCCGTCAACGGTTCGCTCGCCAGCTCCGACATCTCAAACATAGCTCTTAATAAGACCGAAGACGGCTCATGGGCTACCGACAAATACGGAACACCCATTGTCAATTATCCGTACAACATTCTCACCGACCAAGAGAGTCTGGTTAGCAGAAATGTGTGGAACCGCTTCATCATCGACGCTTCGGTGGGCAAACTGATCTATCTGAAGAACCGTCAGTCGCTCTCCATCAACCTCTCGGCTTCTAACATCACCAACAATACCCACATGAAGACCGGCGGTTATCAGCAATCACGCTTGCCGCGTCTCACTAAGCAAGGGCAACCTGATAATGTCAACTCTGTTATCTCATCGAATGTGTGGAAATTCCCTGCAAAGTATTACTACGCATGGGGAGTCAACTTCTTCCTCAACATCACTTATAAGTTCTAACACTTATACCGATGAGAAGCAATTAAACAGATTTTAATACAGCAAAACATCATTATTATGAAAAAGTATATTATCATTTGTTCTACTATCGCCTTGGCACTGCTCTCGTGCCAACCTAAAGATGTTGACGTTAATACCCTCTTCAAGAGCCAAGCGGATGTTCAGGCCATCTTAGACGCCGAACCGGAGGGATATATACTCTATGATCAAGATCATGGAGGACTCAACCAATTCGTTGCCGACTATATGACCGAAGAAGGCGACTATCAACCCGTGCGCACACGCTCCACTTATGGTAAATATCAGATGTTCTCCATCGACTCTATCCCTGTGGGCGGCAAAGGTATATATATCATGGGTCGTGTCACCACCGACGACTGGGGCGGAAACTTCTATAAGGCCTTGGTTATACAACAGATGGTTGGTAGTACTCAACATGCATTGCGCCTCTCTGTTGATGCCGGTAACGCTTCAGGTCTCTATGCAAAAGGGCAACTATTGCTTATCCGTGTCAACGGCCTGGCTATAGGCAAATATGCCAACCAACCGCAACTCTGCGTTCCCACATTCAACAACAATACCCAGGCTCAGCATGCCGAAGAGAAAGTGGGATGGGCTCCCGGACGTATCCCCGCAGCACAGTTCGCCAAAGCAACAACACTGGTGGGACAACCACAGCCCGGACAACTCTTCTACGAGAACCTCTTCATCAGAGACTTTATCGACATCCTCGACTGCGAACAAGCACGCGAATGGGATGGCAAGCTCGTGAGAATAGGTAATATCCATTTCACCAATCAATATGCCAACGCTAACGGAACGCTTGCCACATGCACCAACGGCGACCCGACCACCGACGGCAATGCCAATGTGTTTGGACCTACCACAGGTAATGTAGGCTACCCGCAAGGACGCGTCATCAGCGATGGACAACTAAACACTATCGTCTCAACATCCGAATATGCTAAGTATGCACACATGTATCTGCCCGATGCAGAGTATGTGGGGACGGTTGAAGGTATCTTAGGCTTCTATGAGGATAATGGCAGATATGCGCCCACATGGAAGACCTGGTCAATCTCTTTGCGTGACTTGAGCGACCTCAGACTCGTTAACGCTCAAGGCAAAGTATGGGAGCCTACAGAATATCATAAATAATAAGGAAGTGAGCGTTTCTAATATTATCGATATTATCATCATTGTGCCAATCCTTTATGGTCTTATTCACGGACTCATCAAAGGGTTGGCACAAGAGTTAGCCGGCATCATAGGACTGGTGGCTGCTATCATTGTGGCAAAGATTTTTGCCCCTCAGTTGTCGGTCTATCTAAGCTCGCTGGTAACATGGCAAACGGCTATATGTGAAGCAGTGTCTTATCTGCTGCTTTTCTTCCTCACCGCTTTCGTCGTAACTCTCATCGGGCGGCTGTTCACCAAACTGATGCATGCGGTGTCGCTCGGCTGGGTCAATCGTCTGTTAGGTGGTGTGTTCGGAGCCGCCAAGTGGCTCATCTTAGTGTCAGCCATACTGAACGGACTACTCCTGCTCAACAACAACTTCCAATTCCTAAAGCCGGAGGTCGTCAGCGAGAGTCGCCTTATCAGTCCTATAGCTAAAGTGGCAATGGTGGCATGGGATGAGGTCAAGGAGTTGGAACTGCTAAGGAAAGATAACACCCCACAACAGTGAGTCATTCACACAACAGTGAGTTATTGTAAGAACAGTCGTATGATAGTCGTGTTCGGCATAGGAAGCAACCTCGCAGACAAGGAGCAACACATACAGTCTGCTCTCGACTATCTGAGTCTCATCGTTGGAACACGTCTCTCGTGTTCCGACTTTTTTTATTCCGAGCCTTGGGGTTTTGTCTCCGACAATAGGTTCGTCAATGTA
>OCTW011583542.1_pt1 | contig 11618 bp, 10 predicted proteins | sample 1539671 | NCBI WGS metagenome assembly OCTW01 (sample SAMN02144230, study PRJEB22623) | gut metagenome | biome: sheep rumen | host: Ovis aries | place: New Zealand | reverse complement strand
GCCACTTGAGCGCCTTCTCGGAGTCGAGAACGATGGTGGCAGGGTTGGTGTTCGGGTTGTACGAGCCGAGCTGCTCGATGAAACGTCCGTCACGCGGGGAACGGGAGTCGGCCACAACAATGTGGAAGAATGCGAAATTCTTCTTACCGTGGCGCTGGAGTCTGATTTTAACAGCCATTGTGAATCTGTTGTTTAATTGTTTGTTAATGCGCTATGCAAGCCTACCCGAGACTTGCGGACGGCAAAGATACTACTTTTTTTCTGATTTCCGCCTGTCAATCAGCGAATTTTCCGTAATTTTGCAACCATGATCATTCAGGCAAAGGGCATTGAGAAAAGTTTCGGCACGCTGAAGGTGCTGAAGGGTGTGGATATTGAGGTGGACAAAGGTGAGGTGGTGGCTATCATGGGCGCCTCCGGCGCGGGGAAATCGACCCTGCTGCAGATCCTGGGAACCCTGTCCACGCCGGATGCGGGAACGCTGCAGGTGGATGGAACGGATGTGCTGCATCTGGGGAGCCGGGAACTGTCCGCTTTCCGGAACCGCAGGATCGGGTTCGTGTTCCAGGCGCACCATCTGCTGCCGGAGTTCGATGCGCTGGAGAACGTGATGATCCCCGCGCTCATCGGCGGGACGCCGGCCCGGGAGGCCCGGGAGAAGGCCCGTCGCCTGCTCGGGGAAGTGGGTCTGTCAGAGCGGCTTTCCCATAAGCCCTCCGAACTTTCCGGCGGCGAGCAGCAGCGCGTCGCCATCGCCCGCGCCCTGATGAACGATCCGGCCATCCTGTTTGCCGACGAACCTTCCGGCAACCTGGACAGCCGCACCAAGGAGGAGATCCACCGCCTGTTCTTCGACCTCCGCGACCGCCTCGGTCAGACGGTCGTCATCGTCACGCACGACCCTTCGCTCGCGGCCCTCTGTGACCGGACGCTTTTCATGCGCGACGGTCAGTTCGTCGATGGACAGTGACTTATAAAAAATTCCCCGGTGCGTTTGCATCGGGGAATTTTCGTCAATCGCTGACGGAAAACCGTTTAAATGTTTTCCTTCTGGGTGCCGGTACCATCGGCCTTCTGATGCTGGCGGTTGCCACGGCCGCGGAACTGCTCCTTGAGCTGTTCGCTTTGCTCCTTGAACTGCTCCTTGAACTGCTCGCTGCGCTCCTTCCACTGCTGCTTCTGCTCCTCGGACATCTTGAAGTTCGGGAAGTTCCCGTTGCCGAGACGGCCGATCTGCTGGTGGCGGAATTTCTCCTCGGCCACGTAATAGCGGGCGACCTTTTCGGCGGGGAGGGACTTCATGAGCTTGTTCAGGTACTTGGTCTCGATGCCCTCGTTCTTGTCCTTGGCATCGACATAGGCTTCCACGAGCTTCTCCATCTCCTTCCCGGTCTTGCCCTCGTTCACCCCTTTTTCCATGGCCTCGTAGGCCTTGCGCATCGCCTCAAAGACTTCGCGCTGCTCTTTCTGGAGCTGGTTGTAGATGGGCCAGAAGACCTGGGCCTCGCTTTCGGTGAGGTCGATCTGTTCGGTCAGGAAGGCGACTTTCTCGGCCCGGACGCGCTCGCGCCAGCCTTCGCCGCCCCGACCCTGCCGGCCGCGCTGCTGCTGCTCCTGGGCCAGGGCACCCGTCGCAAGGACGGCGAGCAGGCACAGGACACTAATAACCTTCTTCATAATTGACGTAATTTAAATGTTCAACGGTAATGCCGTCCGCGAGCAGGTAGTTGATGATATCGTCCTGGGAAAGGATGCTGTCTTCCTCGTCCCACGCGGCTTCGTCGACAAGGGCCGCGCCGTCCGGATCCAGGGCTTGGGAAAGGTAGGAAAGATAGGTCCATCCGTCGTCCTCCTGTGGAACGGCCGTCTGCCGGAGGATGAAGTTGCCGAGCATGACCGCGACCGCGATGCTGGCGGCGAAGGCCGCATACGGGGCGAGCCGGCGGATTCCCTTCGGGGCGGCGGATGCGCGTTCCGCTTCCCTCCGGGGAATGTCGGAGAGTCTCGATTGGAGGCTGTCAAAGTAGCCTTCCGGGGTGGATATGTCAGTTCTCTTGCTCATACAGACGCTCTTTTAGACACGGGGTTGTCGGGAAGGTTTAATCGTTTCCGTCAAAATAATCTTTCCCCAGAGACGCCTTCACTTTCTCCTGGGCGATGTGGTAGGACGCTTTGAGCGCGCCCACGGACGTACCCAGGATGGAGGACATCTCCTCGTAGGGGATTTCGTCGTAGTAGCGGAGGATGAACACCTGCCGCTGTTTTTCGGGGAGTTTCGCCACGGCCTTCGAGAGGGCCCGGTCGGCCGCGTCCCCGTCGAAGAAAGGGTCGTTGTCGATGCGTTTTTCCATCTCCGCATCCACGGAGGTGAAGCGCAGGGCGGCGCGTACCTTTTCGCGGCGGAGCCAGTTCAGCGTCTCGTTCGTCGCAATCCGGTACACCCAGGTAAAAAGCTGCGCCTCCCCCCGGAAAGAGGGAAGCGCAGTCCATATTTTCAGGAAAATGTCCTGGACGAGGTCGTCGGCGTCTTCGTGGGAGTTCACAAACCGGCGGACGTGCCAATAGACACGCTCGCTGTACTCCTTTACGATCTGGTTGAAGACGCTCTCGACATTCTCCATTATTTGCGGTCGATGACCTTCTTCGCAGCGGCGGCGATGTGCGCCGCATCCAGGCCATACGCAGCCATCAATGCAGAAGGCGTGCCACTCTGGCCGAAACGGTCGGCGCCGTTGATGAATTCCACCGGCGTAGGGACGGTGCGGGCCAGGAGGCCGGCCACGGCCTCGCCCAGACCACCGGCCATGTTGTGCTCTTCGGCGACCACGACGGCCTTGGTCTTGATGACGGACTCCAGGATGGCGGCTTCGTCGAGCGGCTTCACCGTGGCCATGTTGATGACCTCGGCGCAGATGCCTTCGGCCTCGAGGGCCTCGGCGGCCTGGAGGGCTTCCCACACGAGGTGGCCGCAGGCAACGATCGTCACGTCCTTGCCCTCATTGAGGATCTGGGCCTTGCCGATGATGAACTCTTCGTTCTCCGGGGTGAAGTTCGGGACGCTCGGACGGCCGAAACGGAGATACACCGGGCCGACGTATTTCGCGGCGGCGATGGTGGCGTTCTTGGTCTGGTTGAAGTCGCAGGGGTTGATCACGACCATCTCCGGGAGGGCGCGCATGAGGGCGAGGTCCTCCATGGTCTGGTGGGTGGCGCCGTCCTCGCCGAGGGTGATGCCGGCGTGGGAGGAGGCGATCTTCACGTTGGTCTTGCCGTAGGCGACTTCCTGGCGGAGCTGGTCATACACGCGGCCGGTCACGAACTCGGCGAAGGAGCCGATGAACGGGATCTTGCCGGTGATGGCGAGACCGGCGGCGGTGCCGACCATGTTGGCCTCGGCGATGCCGCACTGGATGAAACGCTCGGGGAATTCGGCGGCGAAGGCGTCCATCTTGAGGGAGCCCTTGAGGTCGGCGGTGAGGGCGACGACACGGCTGTCGGCGCGGCCCGCTTCGAGAAGACCCACGCCGAATCCGCTGCGGGTATCCTTCTTTCCTGTATCGATGTATTTTTTCATATTAAAAATCTCCTAAGGAAGTTTCACCTAACTGCTTGAGGGCGTCCTCCAGCTGCTCGGGCTTGGGGACGGAGCCGTGCCACTTGTGGGTGCCGGCCATGAAGTCCACGCCGTGACCCATCTCGGTCTTGAAGAGGATCATCGTGGGCTTGCCGCTGCCCTTGCCGGCCTTGGCCAGTTCGAAGGCCTTCTGGATGGAATCGAAGTCATGGCCTTCGGCGACGATGACATTCCAGTCCCAGGCCGTCCACTTGGCGGCGAGGTCACCTTCACCGGCCACCTCGGAGACGGGGCCGTCGATCTGCTTGCCGTTCCAGTCGGTCATGGCGATGAGGTTGTCCAGCTTGTGGAACACGGCGAACATGCCGGCTTCCCAGATCTGCCCTTCCTCGGACTCGCCGTCACCGCACAGGCAATAGACGAAGTTGTCGTCCTTGTCCAGCTTCTTGCCGAGGGCGAGACCGCAGGCGGCGGACAGGCCCTGGCCCAGGGAACCGGAGGTCTGGAAGATTCCCGGGAGGTCCCGGCGGATGGACGGATGGCCCTGCAGGCGGGAACCGTAGGTACGGAAGGTTGCCAGCTCGCTGACAGGGAAATAACCGGCACGGGAGAGGATGGAGTAATACACCGGGGTCATGTGACCGGCGGAAAGGATGAACATGTCCTGTCCTTTGCCGTCCCGGGTCCATGTGGCTGGATCCTGTTTCATGACGTTGAAATACAGGGTGGTGAGAATGTCTGTCGATGACATCGATCCGCCCGGATGCCCGGACTTCGCGTTGCAGACCATCCTCAGGATGTCCCGACGCACCTGCGTCGCGATCTCTTTCAGTTGATTGTTGTCGTGCATATCTTGGTATAGGTATTATCGAATCGGACAAATATACGAATTATTCTGCGCTTTATGAATTTTTTCCATTTGCGGGTGCGAAAGAAATTGTTTACTTTTGGGCGGAATTATGATGGCAAAGAAAGGAAAGATACTCGTCGTGGACGACAATGCGGGGATCCGCCGCGCGCTGGAGATCCTCCTGCCCATGCATTTCGAGGCGGTAAGGACGATTCCCTCACCGGCTACCCTGGTGTCCTCGCTGGAACAGTTCCAACCGGACGTGGTGCTGCTGGACATGAATTTCAATACCTCCATCAACACCGGAAACGAAGGCCTCTACTGGGCCGGGGAAATCAAGAAGATGGCGCCGGAGGTGGAGGTCGTGCTCTTTACGGCCTATGCCGACATCCAGCTGGCGGTGGAAGGCATGAAGCGCGGTGCGTTCGATTTCATCGTCAAGCCGTGGGACAACGACAAACTCATCGACGTGCTGACATCGGCCCGGGACAAGGCCCGGAAGGCGAAGGCTCCTGTCAATCCGAGCGAAGCGAAGGAATCTATGTTCTGGGGCACCTCCAGGGCCATGGCCTCCATCCGCAGGACCCTGGACAAGATCGCCCCGACCGACGCGACGGTGCTCATCACCGGCGAGAACGGAACCGGCAAGGATGTCCTGGCGCGGGAAATCCACGCCCACAGCCTGCGGAGCGGAAAGCCCATGGTGGCGGTCGATGCCGGTGCCATCACCGAGACGCTGTTCGAGAGCGAGCTCTTCGGTCATGTGAAAGGCGCCTTCACCGATGCGCATACGGAACATGTGGGCAAGTTCGAGCAGGCCGACGGCGGTACGCTCTTCCTGGACGAGATCGGCAATATCCCCCTGCATCTGCAGGCGAAACTCCTGAGAGTCATTCAGAACCGCAGCGTGGTGCGTGTGGGCGGCAGCCAGGCGATTCCGGTGAATATCCGGCTCATCTGCGCCACCAACATGGACCTGGAACAACTGGTGCGGGAAGGACGGTTCCGGGAGGACCTTTATTATCGGATCAATACGGTCCATATCGCACTGCCGCCGCTGCGGGAGCGCAAGGATGATATCGCTCCGCTGGCGCAGCTGTTCCTGGAGCGCTTTGCGGAGAAGTACCACCGGAGGCTGACCGGGATCGATCCGGAAGCCGTACAGGCGCTCTCGGCAGGCCCATGGAGCGGCAATATCCGCGAATTGCAGAACGTGGTCGAAAAGGCCGTCATTCTGAGCGAGACGAATACTCTGTCGGCCAAGGACCTGGGGATAGATTTCTCCACACCGCTGCGCGCCGGCCGTAATGACGGCGCCGGGCCGGTGCTTGACGAATCCAAGGTCCGTGAAGCCGTGGAACGTTGCAACGGAAACATTTCCGCGGCCGCGAAGATGCTGGGCGTGAGCCGGCCTACGCTGTATGCCAAGATGAAGAAATACGGGCTGTAATGTCCATCGGGTACATCATACTGCTTGTCGTCGTCGCCGTCGTCGCGGCGGTGGTTTCGGCCATCCGCACGCGTCGGAAGGATATCAAGAAGGTGGCGTATATGATGGATGCGCTGGAGGACGGGGAACTGAACTTCCGGTTCCAGGAAACCAACCGCTTCAACCGCACGCTCAACCGCATCCGGACGATCTTCGAGAAGCAGCGCCAGGCCCATGAGCAGGATTCCTGGACCAAACTCATCCGCGTCCTCACGCACGAGATCATGAATACGGTGTCGCCGATCGCCTCCTTGAGCGACGCGATGGCCAAGTCCGTGGACGAGAACGGCCACAGCGAGCTGGACATCAAGGCCGGACTGGAGACCATCAGCGATTCCTCCAAGAACCTCATCGGCTTCGTGCAGACCTACCGGCAGCTCTCCGGCGTAGCCAAACCCGTCCGCAAGGCGCTGGACCTGCAGGAACTGATGGACAGCGTCATCGCGCTGAACAGCGAGTTCGCGGCCGCCTGCGGCGCTACCTGCCAATATCGGCCGGAAGAGCCGGACCTCATGATCTATGCCGATGAGGGCCAGATTTCCCAGATCCTCATCAACCTCATCAAGAACGCCCTCCAGGCGGGGGCGAAGCACATCGGCATCAGCGCCAGGATGGGCCGGGACGACGAGGTGATCGTCCGGGTGGCCAATGACGGCGAGCCCATCCCCGTATCGGCCCAGGAACAGATCTTCATCCCTTTCTATACCACCAAGAAGGAAGGGTCCGGTATCGGCCTGTCCATCTCCCGCCAGATCATGCGCAACCACAACGGCAGCATCGAGCTGGTCCGGAGCGATGCGGACAAGACCGTGTTCGAGCTCATTTTCCGATAAAAAAGTGTAAAGAAAGTGTAAAGGGAGTGTAAAGCTTTACAGGTTTTACACTCCCTGATATTTTTGTTTGTGCTTGTGAATCAGCGTATTGTGTTATTTGGCACGGTGCGTGCTTGGGTTTGGCACGGTTAAACATAAGTATTGACATGAAAAACCTTTTCATTACGCATGTAGTTGTCGCCCTGGCGCTTGCTGTGACAGTCAGCGCCAGTGGCCAGACTACGGGTCAGACCGGGGTCGAAAGAGACTCTGTCATGACCTTGAAAGAATGTATGGCCTACGCCATCTCCAACTCCACCAAGATCCGGATCCAGCAGGCGGCCATCGGCGATGCGCAGATTGACCGGCGGGATGCGGCACTCCGGTTGTTTACCCCGTCGATCAACGCGAACACCTATGCGTATTACAACTTTGGCCGAAGCATCGACCCGCAGACCAATACGTATTTCAATACGACGTCGTTCCATAACAATTACGGCGTCTCCGCGGGCTACGACCTCTTCGACGGCTTCCAGGCGGTGAACAATTACAAGATCTCGAAGACCGGGATGCTCATCGCCGATTCCCAGGAGAAGCAGGCGGAGGCCGATATCTGCCTCGCCGTGATGGAGGCCTACTACAACGTGGTGTATTACAAGCGTTTGGCCGATGTCTATGAGGAACAGGTCTCTGTGGCCGGGCAGGCCCTTGTCAAAGCCCGCCGACAGGAAGAACTGGGCCAGAAGGGCCATGCCGACGTCATCCAGATGGAGGCCGACTTGGCCGACCGTCAGTATGAACTGATCAACACCCGCAACCAGTACGAACAGCAGCGGATGACCCTGGCGGACCTGATGTTCTGGCCGGTGGAGGAGGAACTGAACGTCAGTATGGAAACTGTCATTCCGAGCGAAGCGAAGGAATCTCCGGACACCATCGTGGACTTCGCCCTGGACCACAATCCGGGCGTCCAGATCGCCCAGTGGCAGCAGCTGAATGCCCAGCGGCAACTCAATACGGCCAAGTGGCAGTTGCTGCCCACCATCGGCCTGTACGGTGGCTGGAGCACCAGCTATTACACCTACCAGGGTTCCCAGACAGCCTCTTTCCGCGATCAGTTCCGAAACAACGGCGGTGAGTATGTGGAGGTTTCCCTCCAGATCCCCATCTGGAACCGCCTGAGCAAGCATTCGGCCATCAGCCGCCGGAAGCATGCGCTGGACAAAGCCACGGCCGAACTGGACCAGAAACGCCGGGATGTGGAGTCGGAGGTGCGCCGCGCCATCCAAGATCGCGACGGAAGCGCCACCGCCTACCTGCAAGCCCAGCGCAAGGCCGAGGTGCAGGCCGAGGCTTACGCCCTGAACCTCAAAAAGTTGGAACAGGGTCTCATCTCCCCGCTGGAGTTCCAGACGGCCAACAACAATTTCTTGAAGGCCCAGGCCGATGAGATGAACAGCCTGTTCAAATTCCTCATCAAGCAGGCAGTAGTGAAGTATTATAACGGAATAGAATACTTGAATCAGTAATATGGACAAGATCATCGAGAAAAAGACCGGATGGCGCGTGGCGTTTACGAAGAAAGCGCTCCCTTATTGGCTGGGTGCCTTGCTACTGGCGTTCATCGTGTATTTGATAGCCCGGCCGAACAACAAGACGCTGCGGGTGGACAAGGATACGATTACGGTGTCGACTGCCGTGAAGGGGGAATTCAACGACTATATCCGCATCAGCGGGCGCGTGCAGCCGATGACGACCATCCAACTGAGCCCGCAGGAAGGCGGTATCGTGCAGACCATCCTCATCGAGGAAGGCTCCAAGGTCAAGGCCGGAGATCCCATTCTGGTCCTCTCCAACGACAACCTGGACCTCTCCATCCTGAACTCCGAGGCCGAGCTGGCCGAGAAGGAGAACATCCTGCGTAACACGCAGATTCAGATGGAGCAGCAGAAACTGGACGTGCGCCAGAACGTGCTGGAATACGGCACGCAGGTGGAACGTCTCAAGCGCACCTACGAGCAGCAGAAGGCCCTCTATGAGGACAAGCTCATCGCCAGGGAAGAATACCTGAAGGCCGAGGAAGACTATAAACTGGCCCGGCAGAAATATGAACTGATGTCCGAGCGCTCTGTCCAGGACAGCCTGTACCGCAGCACCCAGATCGACCGGATGGAAGAGTCCCTGGACAACATGCAACTGAACATGCAGATGATCCGCAAGCGGAAGTCCAACCTCATCGTGAAGGCCCCCATCGACGGGGAACTGGGCCTGCTGGACGTGGTCCTGGGCCAGAGTATCGCCAGCGGCACCAAGATCGGCCAGATCAACTCCGTGGGCACCTACAAAGTCGAGGCCCAGATCGACGAGCACTACATCGACCGTGTCGTGGCGGGCCTGGAGGCCACTTTCGAGCGCCAGGGGGATACTTATTCCACCGTCATCCGCAAAGTCTATCCGGAGGTCCGAGACGGTAAATTCAAGGCCGATTTCAAGTTTGCCGGCGAACAGCCGGACAACATCCGCGCCGGCCAGACCTATTACCTGAACCTCCAGCTCGGCCAGCCCGAGGAGGCCGTCATCATCCCCCGCGGCACCTTCTACCAGAAAACCGGTGGAAAGTGGATATACGTCGTTAACAAAGAAGGCACCAAAGCCGTCAAGAGAGAGATCCGCATCGGCCGCCAGAACCCCCAGTACTACGAAGTTCTGGAAGGCCTGGAGCCCGGCGAGAAGGTCATTACCTCCGGGTATGATACCTATGGCGACAGTGACGTGTTAGTGTTTTAATCGATGAAAGTATTCAGGAAAACAGGCGTTTCTACGCTGATCAATATCCTAGGGATGAGCGTGGCTTTTGCCGCGGCGATGATCCTGATGGTGCAGGTGCGCTGGGATACGACCTTTGACGCCAATTTCGAGGGGCACAAGCGGGTGTTTCGTCTTGAAAACAACTGGATGGATCAGGGGCTTTTCAGCACATTTATCAGCCGGCCGTTCACCGAAAGGTCACGGGATGCCAGCCCGAATATAGAAGCCATTTGCACCTGGCAGCCATTGGGAGAAGACGTTCTGTACAAGGAAGGAGACCGGGAAAGCCCCATCACCATCCCAATGGCCCGCGTGGATTCCTCTTTCTTCTCCGTCTTCCCGGTGGAATGGGTGGAAGGATCTGCCCGGGAGTTTGACGCGGCCAGGACGTGCGTTCTCAACGAAGTCTTCGCAAAGATGATATTCGGGCAGGAAAGTGCTGTCGGGAAGATCCTGGAAAACGGAAGCGGCGAATCCAGACGCATCATCGGCGTATTCCGGAACACTCCCCGGAATTTCACTGCACATATCGGAATGCTCTCCACCCTGGGAAAGCATGATCTTGAGAATTTCAGTGAATGGTCCTATAATGCCTATCTGAAGTTGAAGGACCCTTCCATGGCCAAGGAGACGGAGGATGCGATATATACAGCTCTCTGGGAATACATATCGTCCGATGAAGAGGACCGGGCCGAATACCGCAGCGGATTCAGGATTTCCCAAATCCACGAGGCCCACTTTGAAAGGGATGTGAGGGCCAATGTCCCCAGTGCAAACAAAGCCATTACCATTACGCTGGCCGCCATTGCCATCCTGCTCATCCTCATCGCCATCATCAATTTCATAAACTTCGCTTTCGCTGAGATTCCATTCCGCATCAAGAACATCAATACAAGGAAAGTGCTTGGAGAGAGTCGGGGCTCCTTGATCGGACGCCAGCTGATGCATGCCGGATTGATTGCTTTGGTGGCTTTCGCCATTGCGGCTCTCATGATGCATGTCATCGCCGGTACTTCCTGGGCATCGTATGTCTCAGATAGTATTGCGCTGAAGGATAATATCGGCATCCTGATCCTGATGCTGGGCATTGCTCTGCTCTCTGCCGTGATCGCCGGTATTGCTCCGGCGCTCTATTCCACAGCTCAGCCTGCCGCGCTTGTGCTGAAGGGTTCCTACGCGATGAGCGTGAAAGGAAAGGCACTGCGCAATGTCCTGGTAGGTCTCCAGTTTGTGCTGTCGTTCCTCTTCATCCTGATGGCACTGTACGTTCAAGTGCAGACCAAGTTCATGATGGGAAAAGACATGGGCTTCCCGCAGGAAAATGTCCTGCAGGTCTGGTGCGGCTATTCTGCAGGTGCTGCACATAAACCACTGAAGGACAAACTGTTGCAGAATCCTTCCATCACGGATGTCACTTTCTCCGACAATACGATTGTCTCCAACCAGAAGATGGGCTGGGGCCGGACCGTTGACGGAGCGCAGATTTTCATGGAGGTGCTTCCCGTCACCGAAGATTTCGTGAGGTTCTTCAACCTTCAAATCATGGACGGGCGCGACTTCCAGCAGTCGGATAATCAAAGCGAAACGGGCTGTATGATTGTCAATGAGACATTTATACAGATGTATCCTCAGTTCCACGTCGGCAGCCTGGTCGGAGGACATGTGGACAATTCTGAAGTTGTAGGCATCGTGAAGGACTTCAATTTCAAGAGTCTGCAGCATGCGATGGGGCCACTGGTACTGCTGAACTGGGGAAAGACGCAATGGAGGGACTTCAGCTTCATGTATGTGAAGACGGCTCCCGGAGCCAACTTCAAGGAAGTTTCCGATTACATCAAAGAAGCGGTACGTACCTTTGACCCTAGCCGTGAGCCGGACCAGGTGGAAGTCCGACACCTAGACGAATGGATTGAGAACATGTACCAGAGCGAGCAGTCGCTTGGGAAACTCATCACCATCGCCTCCCTCGTGGCCCTGCTGATTGCCATCATCGGAATCATCGGCCTGGTGTTCTTTGAGACGCAGTTCCTGAAAAAGGAGATTGCCGTGCGGCGCGTGAATGGCGCTACGGTGGGCAGCATCCTG
>OCTW011521954.1_pt1 | contig 11618 bp, 11 predicted proteins | sample 1539671 | NCBI WGS metagenome assembly OCTW01 (sample SAMN02144230, study PRJEB22623) | gut metagenome | biome: sheep rumen | host: Ovis aries | place: New Zealand | reverse complement strand
CATCACCAAGCCCTACCTCTTCTGCGCCAACCAGTTCTGGGTCCACAAGAACCACGCGTTTCTGTTCAAGGCATTCCTCGAGGCCAAGCAGAAAGGGCTTGACTTGCAACTGGTATGTTCCGGCAAAATGCACGACTATCGCAATGAGGCTTATTGCAATGATTTAAAGTATTTTATACAAGACAATAATTTGCAGGACGACATCCTTCTGCTGGGCTTTATCAGCCGCGAGGAGCAACTGTGCCTGATGGACAACTCCTATGCCGTTGTGCAGCCCTCGCTCTTCGAGGGATGGAGCACTGTTGTGGAGGATGCCAAACGCCTGAACAAATTCATCTTCGTGTCGAACCTTGAAGTCCACAAGGAACAGGAACCTGTCAACTCCTCATTTTTCAATCCGCACGACACTGCCGACCTGGTCGACAAACTGCTCAACGTATCGCCGACAAACAAGCCCTACGACTATACAAACTCCGTAAAACGTTGTGCAGAAGCGTTTAACAACATCATTAACTGTTTTTAACCGCTCCTCTCCTACCCTGTCCTCCTCGGCCTGCCAACACCAGCAAGCCCTGTTCAACGTTTTTTCGACGATACTTCAACCTTATTTCTTCGATAGGCAATCGAAGAAATAACGAAGAAATAACGGCGATGTAACGAAGAAATAACGGCGATATGGCTGTGCAGGTATGGCGAAAAAAACGACGCGCCTTGCAAGAAAAGCGGGGTTATTGATACTAATATAAATATTAACTTTAATATAAACCTATAAAAACTATGTCAAAGGATAACATTAAAGGCCTGAATATCACAGGCCGTCTGAAAGAAAGCGGAATTACACTTTATGTCCGCAATGGTCAAACAGTTGCGCGCACGGCTTCGAGCTATCAGCCCAAGCGGCGCACACGCAAGCAGTTTGAAACACGCCAGCAACTGTCGCACAGCAGCCGGCTGTGGACTATGCTGAAATGGAGCGGCAAGACGCTATTTCCAGCCAAACCGACTGGCTATGCACGTTTTATGAGCCTGATGCGGCGCACCGAGGTGGTTTTCCTGCCTAAATACGGGCCGCTGTCCGACGCCACGCTGCTGCTGCCCGGAATGCCCGTAAGCGAGGGCGTTCTGCCCGTGATTGAGCAACGGCTGGGCGAGGTGGACGGCACCGCAGCGCTGATCACCAACCTGACGCGCAGCCAGTTGCGCTCGACCGACAAGCTGATTCTCTTCACGTTGCAGCAAGTGGTGGAATACGACCGCCCGAAGGTGCGCATCATTCAGCGCGAGGTGGCGACGAGCGAGATGACCGAGACGGCCGACGGCCTGGCGCTGGTGGGCGACGAGTTTGGCGACGGGATGAAAGGCTGGGCGCTGGTGCACGTGCGCAAAGAGAGCTGCTCGAGCCAGACGGCCGTAACGCGCTGCACCTACTACCGCCAGTTCACCACCGAAGAGGCCCTGCAGACGGCCGCCCAATCGTACGGTGGCCTGACGAGGGACGTTTGATAACACCTATAGCGGATTCTGTCATTCGGTTTATAGGATATTGCTATAGACCTTATTATAGATATCCCCAAAATCATTTTCTAAAATAATATATGCCGAATCGTAAGTTCCAGAGTCACAAATTAAAAGTCTTCATAATTCTTATCCGAGGAGGTTTAGGCAATCAGATGTTTGGCTATGCTTTTTTTCTTGAGATGAAAAAAAGATATCCGAATGCTGTTATTTTGTTTAAAATCGCAAACGATGTCAAACAACATCAAGGGTTGGAATTATTCAATATATTTAATATCAAGGGGAAATGGCGTTATAAATTCTGTAAGCCATCGTTGCTATGGCCATTGTTCCATCACATAAAACAGCCTAATGCACTCGTTTACGATGAAACACTATTTAACACACACAACAGATTGAACTATTTCGAAGGCTTTTGGCAATCGGAGTTGTATTTCTCGAATGCTGTAAATGACGTACGTCGATCGTTCCGTTTTAAATCAAATATATTCAACAAAGAGACTCTTTCCATTTCCAAACAAATAGGAAGCTGCAACAGTGTTTCTATTCACATTAGAAGGGGTGACTATCTGAATTTTCCAGACTGTGCAGTATGCGACGTGGATTATTACAACCGAGCTATAGCTTACATACAGAAACAGATTATTGACGCAATGTTTTTTGTGTTTTCAGACGATATTTCTTGGTGTCAAGAGAACATCAAAATAGACAATGCTCAATACATCAATTTCAATAATGGGAGAGACAGTTGGCAAGATATGTACCTGATGTCAATATGCAAGCATAATATAATTGCCAACAGTACTTTCAGTTGGTGGGGAGCTTGGCTCAATGCTAACGAACAAAAAATAGTTATAGCACCTCGGAAATGGTTCTTAAACACTGACAGAACCGACATTATACCAGATAAATGGATTGTTATATGACATCTTTATCCGCTTTGAATAGGCCTCGATTGGAATGGGTGGACTATATGAAAGTTTTAGGTATGTTCCTCATTATATATGGGCACATTTTGCTCGGCAAAGTCGACAATTTCACTTGTTTTTGGTCAAATGGGCTCAACAGTTGATTTGGACTTTCTTCTCTTCCCATTTCCGTTATAGCATTCCTGCCGAGATTGTTGCTTCTATTATTATATTGCTGATGTTTGCTCCATTCAATTATCTATACTACAATTTCAAACATAAAAGAGTACAAGAACCGCAACTGGATAGAAATTGAAAAAAAATATAAAGCCCAATACTACCTATGTCAAACATATTTTCGCCAATAACATACAAGTTGATTAAAGGCTACAGAGACCGATATATAACGCCACCTGTAGATCGGGCCAATTTTGAAAAAGACTTAATCCAAGATGCCGACAAGGCTTCTGAAATAATCATTGGAGCATTATCGTCAGACAAACCGATAATGATATCCAGATATGGTTCTAATGAACTAGACGCAACGCTCAACTACAGAAAAAAACATCCTTTATCATTTTTGCGTAGAATCTTTCCCTTTTGGATAGGAGATAGAACAAAGAAAAAGATGAAGGTAGAGGCTGGTTTCTTTCCTTCAAATGACAAAACACTTTCTCAATTTTCTGATCTAATATACCGTATCACATCCGACATAGATATTCTTGGCACCTGGATAGGCAATGAAAACCTGATGCCTCTTCCCAAAGAATGCATAAAAATATTTCTGCCACGCATAGAACCATTTTGGAGCAAAATACCCTGGACCAAATGCTTGGAAGGCAAGAAAATAGTAGTTATTCACCCTTTTGCCGAAAGTATTTGTCAACAATACAAAAAAAGAGAGTTACTATTTACCAACAAGGACACACTTCCTGAATTTGCATCTCTTACTGTCATCAAAGCAGTCCAATCGCTTGGAGGAGAAACAAACGGCTTCGCATCCTGGTTTGATGCCCTGCACTATATGGAGGATGAGATTGACAAGGTTGACTACGATGTGGCTCTTATTGGCTGCGGCGCATACGGTATGCCATTGGCAGCACACTGCAAAAAAATGGGCAAGAAAGCTGTGCATCTTGGGGGATCTCTTCAACTCCTGTTTGGCATACGGGGCAACCGTTGGGAAACCGAACAGGATATCTATATGCAATTTATGAACGAGCACTGGGTGAGACCCCTTGAAAGTGAAAAACCAGCAGGAGCTCAAGATGTCGAGAATGCCTGCTACTGGTAATAACAACTAATTACAAAGAGTACTCTCGATAAAAATTAACCAGAGAAATGAAAGTCCTTCACATTTCCACGCATCAGACCGGTGGTGCTGCATTGGCAGCATTCAGGTTGCATCGCTCATTGATTGACAATGGCGTTAACAGCCGTATGCTTACATTGGATGGAGACTGTGACGACAATAATGTAGTATATTACAAGCCTGTTTTTGCCTTTCATAAATCTAAAATATTCAAAAGCATAATTTACAGATTAGGGATAGGCATTGGCCGCTACTGGCGTATGCACGACAAGGTTCGCAAAGGGCACGAATGCCAATACACTTACCCTGTTTCTCTGTATCGCGTGGAAAGACACCCATTAGTGAAATGGGCAGACGCTATACACCTTCATTTTTGCGATGACTTCATTAACTATCCTACTTTTTTTAGGAAGGTAAAGAAACCTATTGTATGGACTCTCCACGATATAGGTATTGGTTACGGCGGATTTCACTACAAGAACGACTACAACGCACTAATTCCCTACTACAAAGAGCTGGAATCTGAATTTCTGAGAATTAAAAGTGATTCTATTTCCAAGGCTCGATACCTTTCGATTGTATCTCTCTCTCAAGAGATGTACGATTTTACAAAAACTTTAGATTATCTTCGCGACAAACCAAATCATATTGTTTTCAACAGCGTAGATTCCTCCCAATTCCTGATGTTCGACAAAAGCCAATGCCGTTCGGAGTTAGGACTTCCGCAAGACAAGACCATTCTCCTTTTCGTGAGTGAGTATGTTGAAGTCCAAAGCAAAGGCCTATCCTTGCTGAAAGAGGCCATACTGTCTATGCACAAGGAAAACATCCTACTTTGTATTGTGGGAAACCATAGTGCGGATTTACCTTCAAAAGATATTGTCGCAACACGTTATTTTGGGGAAATAACAGATTATGTTCTGTTGAGCAAAATATATTCTGCAGCCAACTTATTGGTTGTTCCATCTTCACAAGAAGTCTGTTGCCAAACACCTATGGAGTCTATGTCCTGTGGCACCCCCGTTGTGGTTTTTCCATCAGGAGCTATGAAAGATTATGTTTGTCCCGAGCAAGGCGTTGTTTGTAATGATTGTTCTTTAGTATCTCTTAAAGAAGGATTAACGAAAGCTTTGGAGAAAGAATACAATAGAGAACAGCTAAGAAATTATGCAATAGAGAACTTCTCGCCGGCGCGAATCGCAGAAGAATACATTATGGTTTATAAAAATGCTTTAGCCAATAGAGTATGACACTTTCTGTTATCACAACAAATACTGCACCATAAAAGTGCAATATTTTTCAAAAAAAGCACTTTTATAGTGCAATAATACCACCAAGTCAACGTTAAAGTCGAAAAAGAATATGAACGATATTTTTGAAAACCAAATCAGACTTCTTAAACGCGTGCCACTTGATTTTAAGCGCTATCTTTACTCAAAAATCAATTGGAACAACAAGATGATTGGTTTGGTAGGACCGCGAGGCGTTGGAAAGACAACACTTGTTTTGCAATACATAAAAGAACAAAACGACAAAAACAAGTACTTATACTATTCCGCTGATAACATTACTCATCGAGTCAAATCACTTGTCGATCTTGCTGATTCATTTTCCAAGAATAATGGTAAATGTCTGGTTATTGACGAAATACATAAATATGCACACTGGTCGCAAGAACTAAAGGAAATATACGATTCATATCCCGATTTGCAAGTCGTATTTACAGGGTCGTCAGTCTTGGATATTCATTCTGGATTATCCGATCTTAGCCGCAGAGCCTCTATGTATGAGATGCAGGGGCTTTCTTTTCGCGAATACCTATCTTTATATAAAAAACTGGATTCCGAAATCTTGACACTCGACAACATCATTAACCATAATGAAGAAATTCCAGGTGTGGATCACCCCCTGCCTCTTTTCAAGGAGTATCTCCATAACGGATACTATCCCTATGGCAACAGTCCTGATTTCGAGAACAAATTGTCGCAAGTTATAGTGCAAACAATGGAAACCGATATTCCAATGTATGCCAATATGCACGTTTCTACGGGGCGCAAACTTAAAAAATTGCTGGAAATCATTGCAGATAGCGTTCCTTTCAAACCGTCCCTGCAAAAACTGTCGGAAACAATCGGAGTCAGCCGAAACCAAATAGCCGACTATCTTTTGTACATAGAAAAAGCCGGAATGATTGCCCAATTGCGAAACGACGTTGGCGGAATACGAAATCTTGGAAAAGTTGAGAAAATATATCTGGACAACACGAATCTGTGCTATGCATTGTCGGTTCAGTCTCCAAACATCGGTAATATTCGGGAAACGTTCTTTTTAAACCAGATGCGCGTAAACTATGATGTGCGCAGTTCCGAAAAGTCCGATTTCTGCATCAATGATTTGACTTTTGAATTGGGTGGCCGCAGCAAAAAAAACAAACAAGTGGCAGACATTGACAACGCTTACATAGTTAAGGACGACATAGAGTATGGATATAGGAATGTTATTCCTTTGTGGGCATTCGGACTGACCTATTAATAAAGAACATCCATAAAAAATGACACTTTCCATTATTACCATAAACTACAACAACCGTGACGGCCTGCAGCGCACTATCGAAAGCGTTGCTTCTCAATCATTCAAGGATTACGAGTGGATTGTCATAGATGGAGGTAGCACTGATGGAAGCCGTGAACTGATAGAACGGTATGCCGACCACTTCGCCTATTGGTGCAGCGAACCAGACAAAGGAATATATAATGCTATGAACAAGGGTATTGGGCACGCGAAAGGTGATTGGTTTCTGTTCCTAAACAGCGGCGATTGGCTTTATGGCAACGATGTCCTTCAAAAAGTCTTTTCCGAGCCACACGATGCCGACATACTATATGGCGATGTTATGTACCATTGGCCCGACAACCGAGGATTGGAACTTGAAAAGAAACCTGAAAACTTGAGTCTATACTTTTTCTACAAAGACACACTTTGCCATCAAGCCACATTCTACAGGAAAGGCATCTTTGACAATCACAAATATAATGAGGAATTTCGCATCTGTGCGGATTGGGCATTATACATCCAACTGCTTCAAGAGGGGTATCGTTTCAAACATTTACCATTCTGTGTGGTCAACTTTGCACAGGACGGTATTAGCACTCATCTTGACGAAGCACATCTTGCCGAAAGGCAAAAAGTATTTAATGAATACTTTCCTGAATACCTACTTCCCGATATGGAAGAGTTAAAACGTCAAGAGGAGTTTCGAAAATATATCAACAGCCATAAATCATACTCATTCATAATGAATAGGGCATCAAAACAAATTAAGCGAATAGAAAAAATCATCACATTAATAGAAAAGCATAGAAGATATAATAAAGGCTAAATACATTTTTTTGAATTACATAAATCAAACGAATACGTATTATATTTATGAAAATTTGTTTTCAAATATAACACAAATGAATGCAAATCATAGAGGTTGCATAATATATTCTAAAGATATATCGTCTCATTAAAGATATTTATTGGATTAACAACAACTTCAATTACACCAATAATAATGAGAAAAAAATATGACATAATTTTCTGGTTTTTAACCGTTCTGATTCTCACACTCTACAATCTTACTCCACCCGTTGGTGGATTTGATGTACCGTACTATTTTCTTGCTGGCGAGCATTTATGGAACGGGCAGATTGACTGTCTGCGGACACCAGTGTATCCGTTGTTGCTCAAGTTGTTCAATGTATGGTTTGGTGAGCGTGGCGGTATCGCCGGAGTCATCATACTACAGAGCATCGTGTACCTGATTTCTGTCGCATCGGTGAAAAACATCTGCAAGATTATTATTAAAAACGATATAGTAAGAAATTTTTCATCACTACTATATGTCATATGTGTAGCACCTGGTTTGTGCAACGAAGTACTGACCGAATCATTGAGCACATCTGGTTGTGTTATCATAGTTGATTTGATTTTCCGTTACATTTACAAACCATCATTTAAGTATGCACTTAGTATTGCATTTTTAACATTGTTCCTTGTCTTCTTGAGACCATCATTCATCTTTTTATTCGCGGTTTTACCTTTTGTCTGGTTCGTACTTTGGATAAGAAAAAACAAGCGTTACATACAACTTGTGTCACTAATTCTAACCTTTCTTTGTGTCTCGTCATACTTCGCTTATTGCAAAGCATATGAAAGGGAATTTGGTGTTCATACATCATCAATTAGTTTTGTTTGCAATGATATTTATAACCTGAAACGTAGCGGTGTATGGAATCTTGAAAAGGTAACAGATCATAACGCCCGACATTTACTATCAATAATAGAAAAGGATATTAGCTATGCTTCTATTTATGAAGCCGTAGACTCTGACCACAAGTGTTTGCCTGCGATTGTAGATGGTTGCAAAAAAATGAAAGAAAACTCTGAAAAAAAATTGGCAAAGCACCAAATCGAAATTATTGCTGCCAGTTTTAACAATCGCTTCTACGCTGCCGTAAACACTCACACTCCACTTTCTGCTACGCTCTTTGTCAGTTCTCTGTTTCTTGCGCTTCCTCTATCGCTGTTTTACAGTGTTGTTGTAATTTCGGTTATTGTTCTTATTTTGTATTTCTTACGCAACAGAAGCATCCCTCTACTTGCGTCACTATTAATCCTTTTTATTACAGCTCAATGTACAGGCATTTTACTTTATGCCAGCGAAGCCCACGAACGTCTGCTTTTGCCAGTGTATCCGATGTTTCTTGTTTTACTTGGACTATACATAGAAAAAGCATTACTTTTTATCAACCGTCAATGAATAACACTTCTTCCCAAAGTAATCCTGCAAGCAAACGCATCGACTATCTAGACTTGCTAAAAGGGGCTGCAATTCTATGGATAGTGTGGTACCATCAGCCGCATCCTGCATTCGTTGACCATTACTATCACGTGCCAATATTTTTCTTCGTATCTGGCATTCTTTATAAGCAAAAAGAATTCAAACATCATATCTTAGGAATCTTATGGCATATAATCATTCCGTTCATCTTCTTCTATCTAATCTCCTATTGTTTCCAAATAGTGCGATTTTACTTTGAAAACCAATCACTTTGCAATTTTGAATGGAAACAAATATTCGACCTGTTTCGAAAAGAAAGCTATATAGACCATCTTCTAATCAACAGACCTTTATGGTTCCTCGTTTCTTTGGCTGAAATACAGATACTCTATTTCATTATTGGCAGACTGCCCAAAATAGCTATCTTATCTTTATGTCTTGCTATTTTAATTGCTAAAGAGTATATACTGTCTTGGCAAACATATTTTCTATTAAACCAATCCGTCTACTGGCTTACATATTATGCTTTAGGTGATATTGTTGGAAAACGATTAGTCAATTGTAACAATCAAATTGAAAATCCTTTATTTTCAAAATATTCTTATGCAACTTTGGATAATAAACATTCAAAATATGCAGTAATTATTTTATTAATTGCTATATATGTTGTCATTCGATTATCTCCACATTTCATTTCAAATTCGTTCTTAATAAGTATATTATACGAAATGGAGGTATTTAGTTTCGTAGTAATTTCCATCCTCACCTTCTCGTGTTTTAAAGCTAAAAGTACAATCGCTAAATGCTTGCTTTATTATGGTAAGAATTCTCTGATTGTATTAGGAATTCACATTCCTCTCACAATTATCTATGGTGGCATTCTTTTCAGATTGTTCGGTATAACTGGAAATATTTGGATTGGTCTTGCCATATTTGTTCTTGTAATCATTACTTTAATCCCATTAATTTACTTACTAAGAAAATATTTTTATCGGTGTGTTGGCGTAAAAGCATCTTAATACGCACTATAAAACAGGGTTGTGTGTGTTGCTTACAGAATACAACTATCATTAACAAATCCCTGTTATTTATATAAAGCAATACTTTAAAACTATTGAATACTTACTTCTAAACTTTTGTAAATTTTGATAGAACGAGACAATTACATTGACTTCCTTCGGTTTATCGGGTTGTCGCTTATCATTCTTGCACACGTTCACGCGCCGAACATCATCCATCAGATCCGTTGTTTCGATGTGCCGCTGATGCTGTTTGTTTCCGGACTTGCCTATAGTAACAAGGAGGTAAAAGCTTCCTGGAAAAGGTTTTATCTTCCGCGAATCAAGAAGCTTTTAATTCCAGTCTACCTTTTCGTATTGGTGGACTTGGCTGCCTTTGTCCTGACAAATAGGGCACTATCTACAGGAACAATCTTACGGGCACTTTTCCTGTGCGAAGACGGCGCCGTTGGCTATATTTGGATTTTCAGGGTGTTTATCCTGATTATGCTTGTCACGCCCTTGTTGTGCAAGATCAACAGAACACTTTCGTATAAGCAATTTTGGGTCCTGATGCTCTCGCTCTACGCACTTCAGTGGCTGATAGTGTGGCTGATGCGTTTCATAACCACAGAACCGCTGATGTCCATCTACCGCGAAACGCTCCCCTACCTTGTCGGATATGCCATTCTGTTTATGCTCGGTCTGCGGCTAAGGCAGGCCGACAGGAAACAGGAGAATATCCTTCTGGTTGCAATCACCATTGTCTCATTGGCCGCAGTGACCATTTATTACGCTAAATATCACGCAATAATAGAGCCCACGCCCTGCTACAAGTATCCGCCACAATCGTACTATATACTATACGGCCTTTTGGCATCCGCCGCCCTGTGGAAGCTGCGCCAGACGCTCAATTCGCTTGCCAACAGCAAATTGGTTCTCTTTATCGGCCGGAACACAATATGGATTTACCTTTGGCATATAGTCTTTGTCACCATTGCCAATCATCTGTTTGAAAGCTGGTTAGTGAAATACATCCTGACTTACATATTTGCCCTCTTGTTCTACTATCTGCAGTACACCGTAATCACAAGGCTCAAGCAAAAGACACAGCGCGATGCCCTTAACGTGTTTATCGGCTGACAGGCAGATATGCTTTTCCATAGTCCCGTTTTATGAAACTTTCCATCATAACCATCAATCTTAACAATCTGGACGGGTTGAGGCGCACAGCCGAAAGTGTTCTTGCCCAAACGTTCACCGACTACGAGTGGATCATCATCGACGGCGGAAGCACCGACGGCAGCCGCGAGCAGATTGAACGCTATGCCGACCGCACGGCCTACTGGTGCAGCGAGCCCGACAAGGGCATCTACAACGCCATCAACAAAGGCATCGCCCACGCCAGTGGCGATTATATCCAGATACTTAACAGCGGCGACCGTTTCTTTGCCGACACGACGCTCGAGCATCTGTTCAGCAACGAATACCCCGACGCCGACATTCTCTATGGCGATGCCTACTTGCTCTATCCCGACGGGAAGCACATCGACAAGCACTATCCCGACACCGTCAGTCTCAACTATTTTATCCACGACGTCATCAACCACCAGGCATCGTTCTTCCGCCGCGAGGTCTTCGACGGCCACCCCTACGACGAGCGCTACCTGATAGCCGGCGACTGGGCCTACTGTCTCGAGGCCGTCTGCCGCGGGCTGCGCTTCCGCCACGTTCCGCAAACGATTGTCTATTACGACAATGACGGCATCAGCGCGCAATGGAGCCAGCGCCAAATCAAGGAACGGCAGGATATACTGGACCGCTATGTCCCGCCGCACCTGAAACCCGATATGGAAGCCATCGACAAGCTGAGAACCTTGCGGCGGCGGCGTTCGACATCGAAGCTGCTCAACTTCAGCCTCCGTATGTGCCAGCGCTGGGAACGCCTGATGCAGCGGATAGAAAAACGGAAACAAAACTGATTCTAAACATTTAAACTACATACACCTTGCAAGAAAACAATTCAAACCAAGAGCAATGGACCGCGATACTTGAGCCGC
>OCTW013433243.1_pt1 | contig 11621 bp, 9 predicted proteins | sample 1539671 | NCBI WGS metagenome assembly OCTW01 (sample SAMN02144230, study PRJEB22623) | gut metagenome | biome: sheep rumen | host: Ovis aries | place: New Zealand | reverse complement strand
AAACAAGTCTATCATTTTTTCCGTATTAGGTGAGAAAGAAAAGGCCTGGCTTGAAATGGAGAAATCAATGCAATTATTAGATGAAAACAACATTGAACGTTTGAAATTCAATTGTGTAAAATATTTAAGACTGCATAATAAAGACTCTATTGGGTATTATTTTAAAAAAGCTTTCACTGTCTGTGAGAACAGACTATCATCAGGATGGAATGAGCATGATGTATTATCCAAAACGGAATTGATGCTCTATCAAGGTAAGCATGAAGAGGCTAAAGACTATTTAGAAAAAGAATCCCACAAAAAACCAAATAATAATGTGCTTAAAACTGCTATAGAGACATGGGATGAATGGAGTGAAATTACAATAGATAATATTGAGGGTAAATAAAAAAGTTACCGTGTCTCTACCCGTTCATCGGGATATGTTATCCCGATGTCAGTAATGGCGGATATGCTATCCGCAAATAACCTGAATAACAGAAATAGCTAAGATGCATAATAAAAGCAATAAGCATGGAGCAGCAAACGGTTACGAAAAGATTTTTTTGCGGATAATATATCCTGATATTCATCTTCGGCGGATGACATATCCGCTGGAACAGAAGTTACAAAAATAGGAAGTATCAGCATCCTGTAAATCCTAACAAACGAAAATAACAATGAACAAAGATTTAATATACTATATTAAAAGAAGAGAATTCACAAAAGCAAAAAAATACTTACAGGATTCTCTTGACCATACTCCAGATGACGTATATCTGTTAGTACAGATGGCCAATGTGGAGTGGAACCTTTATCATGAAAAGGAAGCATTGTCATATATATTAAAAGCTGAGAGCATCAAGCCCACAGATCCATTGCTTTTATATACTAAAGGAAGAATCTTATGGTCGTTGGGTAATTATGATGAAGCTATAGTGCCATTTGAAAAGATAATACAATCTGATATTGAAGGGCTATCCATGAACGGCTTTGGGAAGAAATGGGCACTTTCTCTTCAAAACGATTCCAGGTTCTACAAGGCAGAGTGCTTTTATTTTATTCATCAAGATTCTGACGCATTATCATCTTTAGAAGAACACCTAAAAAAAAGAAAAAGAGGATTGGAGAGTGAGTTTTCCTTAAAGGAGGTAAAACGACTTTATAATATTCTAACCTATTCCATAAAATATACAAATAAGAAGTATAAAAAAGAAAATGTTCCATCTCCTTCTCAGAATAAACAAATATGGAGACATGTGGAATCATTAGAAAGGCAAAAGAAGAACGATAAGGTAATTCCATATCTTAAACGAAAAAATAAAGAATACCCTGACGATTACTTTATACAGACTACGCTATCAGAGTACATGATTAACAAAGGAAATTATGAAGAAAGTCTCCACTATGCATTCCAAGCATATGACTCGGAACCTTCCGATATGTTAACCGTATATAATTACGGTAGAGCTTTGTTTTTCTGTCGGCAGTATGATGAAGCTGTTAGTATCCTTTCTATTATCGAAAAGAATGGTATGGAATATGCAGCATATAGCGAGCACGGAGAAGGTTTGCGTTGGGCAAAATCTCTCCTTAAAAGGACCCGTAATCTGATAAATAAATGTTATGATCAAAGCGGTTCTGGAATGATCTGTTTGAGTGATAATTGAACACCCACTTCTTCCGCAACTTAATAAACTTCTCAACAATCCATATAATTATTTATGAAAATGAAAACTTTAAGTATGACTCTTATCATGATTATGATGAGTCTGACAACCATGGGACAGTCGGCTGTAACTTCAACATCCTATGAACAAAAGACGATGAAAGGAAAAATGGGGTACTCACTCAGAATATCCCCCCAGTTCGGTATGACTTATGCCGACTTGACCATTGGTTACCACCTGACCGACAAGAGTCTGTTGGGATTGGCATTAGGACATGGTAGCGGATACGACGATGCTGTTCCTGCCGACTATTATCATTGGCATATTATGGCATTTTATCATTATGGCAAACAGATAAAAAAGAGTCGTTTCTCTTTATACAGCGATATCATGGTTGGTGGCGCATATTATTATAAAGTAACAGCGGATACCGATATGGCAAAGAAAGGGGATATTGACCTGGCCATCAGTTGGCAGCCAGGTATAGCCTTCCGCCTGTTTAAAAATGCAAAAATCTTTCTAGGGCCTGCCATCCTGCCAAATGTGGGAATACATGCCGGAATATCATACGGCATGTAAAAGTGACTGAAGCTAGAATGTGGAGCCGAAATGATCCATCAACGGGATATATTCTGATGAACAAAAAAGTAATCATTTTCACACGAAGCAATCATTATCTTGTGATCAAAACAAGTTGTTTTGGTTAGGAGAAGGTGATATAATCCCATGGGAAAAGTTACTTTATCTAAAGCAAAACAAGTTGTTTTGGTATTATGAAGGCCTATGAAGGCAAAAATTTTGCCTTCATTCGTACAATCCATTGACTATTAGCTCCTTATACAAAATATGAAGGCAAACTCAATTTTGAGCAAAAAATACGGAATGAAATAAAGGATTAATTTCTTTGCGTTTCACTCGCTTAATTGTATCTTTGGCTTTGCCGAAGATACTCACACTCGGTATTGCAAAGAAAAACTGCGCTTTTCTTTGCGTTTCACTCGCTTAATTAGATAAAATCTTCACGTTCGAGAAAAGAAACAAGTTTCCTTTCTACTCACTCAATCAGATTTTTCGTATCTTTGCACAGTGAGACAAACCTTAAAATAATAGAAATGGAGAATCGCGACATACGAAAGACAGGAATGATCGTGGCATTACTCGCCGCCTTGACGATGCTTCCCTTCCTGGGAGCCACGGAGTTTTACACCAAAGGAGAACCGAGAGAGGCTATCGTGGCCGTCACGATGCTGAAGGATAACAACTGGATACTACCGATGAACAATGGTGGTGACCTGGCGTATAAACCCCCTATGCTGCATTGGTGCATCGCCTTATTATATAAGGTGACGGGCGTGATGAACGAGTATCTCTCACGTCTTCCCTCCGCCTTGTCATATATCGCCCTGATCATTGCTACGTTTTTTTTCTTTGCCAGACATAGTAACAGAGAAAAAGGACTATATACTGCCCTGCTCGCGCTGACAGCCTTTGAATTGCACCGCGCGGGAAATGTGTGCAGGGTGGATATGATGCTGACCACCTTCGTCGTGGCGGCTATCTATCTCTATTACAACTGGTTTGCCAAAGGATGCAAGGGGTGGCCCCTGTGGGCCGTCGTATGCATGAGTGCCGCAACCTTGACAAAAGGGCCAGTAGGTATAATCCTACCCACGATGGTCATCGGTGTCTACCTGCTGCTCTACAGACTGCGGTTCGTGCCGATTCTCAAGGTGGCGATATGCACGCTCCTCGCCCTGATACTACCTGCACTATGGTATTGGGCAGCCTATCAGTCAGGGGGCGACACCTTCCTGCAGTTAGTCATGGAAGAGAACTTTGGTAGGTTCACCGGTCAGATGACCTACTCCTCGCATGAGAAACCGATATGGTATAACTTCCTGACACTGGCATGGGGATGGTTGCCGTGGACAGCAGCACTCTTAGTGTCTCTGTTCTTCCTTCCCAAGGGAACACTCTCATGGCAACGAACCAAGGCATTCATCGCAAAAAGGCAGTTGCCCGAGCCATCCGTCACAAGCTACTCATGGTTGGCCTTCCTGCTGATTCTTCTCTTCTACTGCATCCCCACCAGCAAGCGCAGCACCTACCTGTTGCCCTGCTATCCCTTCATGGCATTCCTCTTGGCGAAATACCTTATCTATATTATAAAAGAGTTGAACCTGTCGGTGAAGAAGATCAGATGGACATTCATCGGTGTGATAGGTATCTACATGTTGGTAGACGGCCTTATCGTGCCACTATCCGTCAAGAAGAAATACGACCGTCCGCTGGCTAACTATATCCAAGCGACATTCCCTAACGAAGAGATATATTCATACATATCAGATCCCTTCCTGCGTTTCTTCTGCACAAACTACTACCTGCACGACCGTATCCTCTCGTTCGAGAAGAAAGGACAGACCGCTGAACAGCGAAAGAATACCAAAATGCCTGCTGCAGGTATCCTGATGATCGCAGAGAAAGAACAAGAGGCGTTTAATAAGAAATATGGAAACAAGTATCAGCTTGTTCCCATATCTCACACGGTCAATAAGATGACCGAACAGAAGTCGCGTATCTTCTTCTATAAATTCAGGGAGCGGTCGACGAAATAAAGCGGGCGCCGCTTCACCTCTGAATAGATCTTTCCGATATAGGTGCCGATGACACCTAAGGCTGTGGTTACCACACCACCGATGAACCACAGGGATACGAGGATGGAGGTCCATCCCTGTATGGTATGGTCTTTGATATACTCATAGACGGCCCAGACAATGGCAAGAACAGATACCACCATCATGATCAGTCCGATGATCGTGATGAACTGCAGGGGAGCTACAGAGAAAGAGGTAATACCGTCGAACGACAAGCGGATCATCTTACTGAGCGGATATTTCGTGGTGCCTGCCTCACGCTCTTTACGGTCGTAATACACGAAGCCCTCCTTAAAACCGACCTTCCTGACCATTCCACGAAGGAAAAGGTTACGCTCAGGATACTGCAAGAGTGCTTTTACGGCACGCTTGCTCATCAACCGGTAGTCGGCATGGTTATAGATAATATCGTTGTCGGCTTTTTTCATTAACAGGTAGAAAGCCTGTGCCGACCAACGTTTGAAGAAACTGTCGGTGGTACGCTGTTTCCTTACGCCGTACACCACATCACATCCCTCCTTAAACTGGCGCACCATGTCGATGATCGTGTTCTCATCATCCTGCAAGTCGGCATCGATGGTAATCATCGCGTCGAACTTCTCCACGGTCTCAGAAAGACCGGCCCATACACAGCGCTGATGCCCCACGTTACGAGACAGTTTGATTCCCGACACGTGTGCATCCTCCCTGCACATCTGTTCGATGAGCTGCCAGGTCTTGTCACGACTGCCATCGTCGACAAATACAAGATTTGTCTGGGCATCCTCCTTACTGAGTTCTACGATGATTTTCTGCAGTTTGCGGTAGGTAAGCGGCAACACCTCCTCCTCATTATAACAAGGGAGGATGATGGCTATTCTGTTATTCTTGATGGATTCTGTCATTTCGATGATTATTATTGAGGGGATAAAGTTAGTTGGAAAAGCATTAGATTAGCCATAATCGTTGTTACAATTTTATTACAAAAGTTTATTTGTATTAAACGGAAGAGTGTTAATCAAATCTATTTATTGTAATTAAATATTACATTTAAGTACATACCACCCAATTGCTCGTCTTAAATTCAGATAATATATTTTTAAAACGTTATGAAGAAAATAGGTTTACTATTGGTAATGTTAGTTGGATTCAGTGCAGTTTCTTTTGCACAGTATCCTTCACTGACTGATGAAGCAGCGCAACTCGTTGACTCTTTGAAGAGATCATGGCGTATACATGCTGATTCTGCATGGGAAAAAGCATTCCCTATTGTTGTTCAGGAAGCTATGGAAGGACGCCCCTACGTACCCTGGGCCAGTCGTCCATACGATTTAAGACAAGCAAAAATCCCCGCATTCCCCGGTGCTGAGGGTGGTGGTATGTATACCTTTGGCGGTCGTGGCGGCAAGGTGCTCGTTGTCACCAACCTCAACGATTCTGGTCCTGGTTCTTTCCGTTGGGCTTGTGAGCAAGGCGGTGCCCGTATCGTGGTCTTCAACGTGAGTGGTATCATCCGTCTGAAGTCACCGATCTATGTACGTGCTCCGTATATCACCATTGCCGGACAGACAGCTCCCGGTGACGGTGTATGTATCGCCGGTGGTTCATTCCAGGTTGACACTCATGACGTGATCGTTCGTCACATGCGTTTCCGCAGAGGTGAGACATTGGTATGGGATCGTGAGGATTCCTTCGGTGGTAACCCTATCGGAAATATCATGATCGACCACTGTTCTTGTGAGTGGGGATTGGACGAAAACATCTCTTTCTACCGTCATATGTATGACATGCACGACGGAAAGGCTTCTCGCAAGAGTCCTACTGTCAACGTGACGATCCAGAACACCATCTCCGCCAAGGCACTCGATACTTGGAACCACTCTTTCGGTTCTACCATCGGGGGTGAGAACTCTACCTTCATGCGTAACCTGTGGGCAGACAACACCGGACGTAACCCGTCAATCGGTTGGGGTGGTGTGTTCAATTTCATCAACAACGTGGTTTACAACTGGGTACACCGTACAGCCGACGGTGGTGAGTACAGCACCATGTCAAACTTTATCAACAACTATTACAAGCCAGGTCCTCTCACTCCGAAGAACACAGCTGTCGGCCATCGTATCATCAAGGCTGAGAGCCGTAGCCAGAAACTGTTCCCATACAGACAGTTCGGACGTGTATATGCTGTAGGAAACATCATGGAGGGCAACGAGCGAGTAACAAAGGACAACTGGGATGGCGGTATCCAGACATCCGACGGTGATGGTAACCTCACGCCTACAGAGGCTGCCGTGATGCGCAGCAACGAACCGTTTGCTATGCCTCCTCTCACCATTATCGACAGCGACAAGACCTTCGACTATGTGATGGAGAACGTTGGTGCCACCCTGCCTATTCGTGATATCGTTGACCAGCGTGTGATCGATGAGGTACGTACCGGTCAGGCATACTATGTGAAAGAGTTGCCGAAAGACAATCCTTACGGTGATATGTGGGGTCTGTCTCCCAAGAGCATGAACGAAGAGGGATACTTCAAGTATCGTCGTCTGCCGAATGACAGTTATAAGAAAGGTATCATCACCGATCCCCGTCAGATGGGTGGCTATCCAACCTATAAAGGAAAGGCTTACAAAGACTCCGACGGTGACGGTATGCCCGATGCATGGGAGAAGAAGAACGGTCTGAACCCCAACGATCCTTCTGATGCCAACAAGGATTGCACCGGTGACGGATACACCAACATCGAGAAGTACATCAATGGTATCAGCACCAAGGAGAAGGTGGATTGGACTGACCTGAAGAACAACCACGACACCTTAAAGGGCAAGAAGAGTCTGATGGACTAATCCCTTACTGACAACCATATAAAAAGAGCACCTTGCGAGGTGCTCTTTTTATTTGTGTAATCAATTATATCGTTTCAATTATCGGCGTTCTGTATAGCCTTCCTGATGGCAGACTTGAGTCTTTTCTTCTCAGTAACTGTCAACGGGAAGATATTTTTACAGATATATCTTCTGACATAATCATTACCTGTGGTTAAGTTCTCTTTTTCACTTGCCATAATATGGGATCTTTATGAAAAAGACGCAGCCTAACTACTTATGTACTCAAATAAAAATGTTTGTTTTAGAGGAAAAATTGCGTAATCTCAAGATACTACGGTGCATCAGGTTACGAACACTCTGATAACTGATGCCCATGATCCTGCAAATCTCGTCGTACTTACGCTGCTCGATATAATACAGGTGGATAATCTGGCGCTGGCGCGGGGAGAGCATATCAAAAGATTTCTTGACAAAATTGGTCAACGACTGCTCACGCTCCATGCGCTCACGGTTATATTCATCGGTCTCTGCGATACCACGCATCATACTGTCGTCTATCTCGTTGTCGCACAGACGTACATTACGACGGAACTCGTCGTTAATACGATTCTTCAGGGAAACATACAGATAACTGTCGATGTTATTGACAGAATCCAAGATATTCTTCTTTGTATACAGCTTTACAAAGACATCCTGAATGCAGTCTTTTATCATCTCTCTGTCGCTCGTAAATCGTGATCCGAACGCAAAAAGGTTATCTACATGTTTGTCATACAACTGACCGAAATCTACCATTATTGTTTAGAGATAGCTTGAACGTAGTATTTAAGTTGCTGCGAATTTACAAAGAATATTTCGAATAACAATAAATTGTTGCGATATTTTTTCTTTTTTCGCCCAAATTTATCATTATTTATTAAAAATCCGCAAAAAACTACGTTTCTCGAAATTAATCGAAAATGATCAAGCTATTTCTTCTCTAACCAATAAACAGTACCGCTCTTAGCTCCCGGGATAGTCAGCTTACCATTACTCTTGATGGATTTGTTAACCATTTTTACCTCACCACTACGCTGAGCCACCTCATACAGACGATACTGGCCGGCAGCAGCATTGACGGTTGGCTGGTCACCCCTTGCATAGACAACATAACCCTTATCGGCATTTCCTAATACCAGACAGTCCTGACCATCAGATGGTTTCATCGTCGGGATAGCCTCTGCCAAGGATGCATTCTGAATATTCAGGTTGGGCAGAGAACCACCAGCCATCAAGACGGCCCATCCGGCAGAGTTATAAGAAGGAGAATAATACATCACCGCCTTCTCAGGATAACGGTCACGGTATTCGCGCACTGCCTTATATACCTCGTTGAAGCCTACCGATCCTTGTGGGTACTTACGGATCCACTGACGGGGAGCCATGTTCTTTCCCTCTTGTGCAGCCCACAAGCCCTTGGTATTATAATGCCAGTAACGGATATCGATGATGTCGATGACCTTACTGAGAACAGGGTCTGCCAGCAACTCATCCTGTGCATCCTTTGTACAACTGATAGCGATCAACGGATGTTTGCCCGTCTCTTTCTCCCACTCTGCTATCGTCTCCAACCAGAAACGGGTGAAATGCAACGGACCCGTATACTCGGCACTGATCATGTGAACGACATTAGGCTGGTCGGCCAACTGCTCCAGACACATACGGATATACTGTTTGTGTAAGGGGCGCAGCGCCTCGCTCTTCTCGTTATAGAACTGCTCCGCGATAAAGATTCGCTTATCTCCTGCGAAAGGAACGGGCTCCGGGAAGTCGGTGCCATTGATATTATTGACAGGACGCCACGGACAGTCTACCCAGTGCGCGCCAGCCTCCAGGATATTATGCTGGAAGTAATGCTGCTGGAAGAGCATGATACCTTTTGACAAGCCCTTGGAAGCAAACTCCCTCAGACGACTGAAATACCACTCATTAGGTTTGGTAAGATCATATCTGCTCAGTCCGTCAAAGGCGACGCCCTCTCCCGAACGTGCGAAAGCCTGCTCATAGAATGGTGGGCACACATCGCCATTAGCACGGCGTACACGCTCATGGTCTGTACGGCGCAGGTCATACCACAGTCCGTAGTGATGATACATAGCGGTAAAGCCATGTTGATCTAAGTAGTTGACTACCGAGTCAATACGGTCGGTCCATCCGGTGCCCTCCCTACCCGGCACAAATCGTGTGATGGCCGGACGGGCACCACGACGGGTGAAGTTATCCTTCACGCTGCCCGACCACCAAGGGATATCATACTGATTACCGGTGATGAGCTTGTTATCCAGGGTGATCACACCATTCTTGATGGCAAGCTTTGCTGGTGCAGGACTTGCGGTAGTCTTACCTTTCTTGATCTTATCGATGGTGGGAACGCCCTCTGTTGACAGGGATGCCGTGAAGGGCACCTTGTCGATCTGCATCTCCATGGTGACGCGTGGCTGGGTCAACGACTGCTGAGCCATAGCCATGGCCTGCTCGATGGTAGGACTGGTCGTCACGATACCCTCATGACGGATGATATAACCTTCCACCTTTCTGCCAGTACGTTTCTCCAACTGATCATAGAACAGACTGAAAGGATTGACGAACGCATTACTGCTGGTCCACTCTCCGTTGCCACTGAACGTACCCCATGCGCCATGGGCACTACAACGGTTGTCGGCATCGGGTGAGTAGCACCACAAGGTTGATGCTGTACACTGCCATAACATAGAGTTGGCGGTGTTCCAACCTGTTCCAAAATTAAACTGCTCTACATTACCGAGGTGGAGATCATGGCCATCAATATTCACGATGTCAAACAACAGTCCGGCTGCCCATGAGCCGACAGAACCGCTGAAATGATGCGCGTTGATGGCATCACACTGTACAAAGGCATTCGGACCGGCAGCCAGCGCACCGGCACAGAAGTCATGCATACCGTCATAAGAGGCAATACGCTGGAAAAGGCACTGCTGACCACGGGTGGTAAAGACATTCCTGCGCCATCCGCCAAGTTCTGACACCGGTTCTTTGGCTATACAGTCCTCTACAGTGATCCTACTGGTATGTTTCTGCAGATTGACAGCAGAACCGGCGAAGTGCTTGAAGTCAACCTTACGTACCCAACTGTCACGCGCATTCTCCATCCGCACACCGTCCCAACAGTGATCCTCATCCTTCTTATTCCAGTTGTTCACCTCAGAGACTAACGACAGATTCTCCACACCACACTCGTTAATCTCTCCTTCATTATATCCTTTTACTAAGAATGCTCCTCCGAACTCCTCAGAGAGAGTGGTTGTCAACGGGGCATCCACGGTTATCTTATTACCTTCAACAGCAACAACCGTACGATCCCAAGTGATATCGATATCACCCGGTTTCCAACCGGTATAACCATCTCCGCCACCAAACTCCTGCATATTCAGAGAATGTATCCATTCAACTGTTGACGGACGAGTGACCTGAACGCGGTCGCCCACCTTCAGCGATGCGGCATTAGAGACGGCAAACGAGCAACTGCCGGCCATCACCTTACTGTCGGTAATCCTGATGGTGTCACCACCACGGTAGGTGTTTACACCTTCTATATATAGAAGGGCTCCACGATCTACACCTCTTTTAATAAGGGTGGTCTTGCCACGTCCCATACCACGGATGACGATACCGGAGGTATTGATGCGCAAGGGATTATCGATATTGAATACTCCTTCACCCAAAAGCACCGCACCACGTGAACCGTTCACATCCGGCTTCTTGGCTGCCAGATAGTCGATAGCCTGCTGTATGCGAGCACTGTTATCACCGTTGATCGGCGTAACATAAATGCCGACGGCCACATTGGGGATATCCACCTCTGAGGCATGGTAGCCGCAAGTGGAGTAATCCATCGGTACATACAACTGTTTCGGGGCTTTTTTCTGTGCCTGCATGAGTGCACAACAGGTTATCACAACCAGCAATAAGGAGAATCTTTTCATCATGAAATTATTTTATTTCTTACATGACGCTTAAGACAACGGTTTGTAACAATCATTATTTCCACTTCTCTCATTTATTGGATAAAATCCTCACGCTCGAGAAAAGAAACGAGTTTCTTTTCTTCTCGCTTACTCAGATTTTTGTACCTTTGGATAAGGTACTTGCACTCGGCAATACAAAAGAAAAAGAATTTTCTTTTGCATTTCTCTCATTTAATCGTACCTTTGCAGCATGGTACTGAATTATATTTGGATTGCATTCTTTATTATCGCCTTCATCATCGCATTGGTGAAGCTGATATTCTTTGGCGACATGGAGGTGTTTCCGGCTATGATGGACGCAACATTCTCCTCGTCGAAGACAGCGTTTGAAATATCTTTAGGTCTCACCGGTGTACTCTCATTATGGTTGGGAATCATGAAGATCGGTGAGGAAGGAGGCGTCATCAACGTCTTCTCCAGACTCTTGAGTCCGGTATTCACCAAACTCTTTCCCGATATCCCCAAGGG
>OCTW011610993.1_pt1 | contig 11621 bp, 12 predicted proteins | sample 1539671 | NCBI WGS metagenome assembly OCTW01 (sample SAMN02144230, study PRJEB22623) | gut metagenome | biome: sheep rumen | host: Ovis aries | place: New Zealand | reverse complement strand
CTGAAAAGGATGAGAACGGAGGTGGGCTATGAAACCATGGCGGCCGATCCTGTTTACGGGGCTGCTGTGTCTGTGGATGTTTCTTATGCCCGCCGGAGCCTGCGGCGAGGGAATCAGCAGAATGCTGCTGGTGGGATGTGATCATTTTCTGACTCAGGAGGACACAGCACCATCATCCCGGAACAATGTGGAACAGATGGAGGCGGTTCTGAGCGCGGGAAGCGTGCAGCCGGCCAGGGTAATATCCGCACCGGACGGAATCCCGGGCTCTGATGCACTGAAAAGCCTGATCCTGGAAGCCTTTCAGGATGCCCAGGAAGGCGATACTTCCTATTTCTATATCAGCACCCATGGACTTTGGGAGGAAGCGGAGCCGAACGCAAGCATGACGCTGCTTCTTTCCGACGGCCGGGAAGAGGGCGGCATCACGGCGCGGCAGCTGTTTGACTGCCTGGAAACGGTGCCGGGCAGAAAAATCCTGATCGTGGACGCCTGCCATTCGGGGGCCATGATCGGGAAGGGCGAGCTCACCTCGTTCCGTCATCTGTTTGAGGGCGGTGACTACAGGATCATCTGCTCTTCCGGCGCCTGTGAGGACAGCTGGTTCTGGTCCGGACAGAACGCGGGCGATGTCCGGATTTCCGGAGGCGGATATTTTTCCAGCGCCATGGCCCTGGGGCTTTCGGAAAGTACCGGGCATGCGGCGGACCGGAACCGTGACGGCAGCGTGACCCTGTCGGAGATCAAGCAGTATATGCTGGAGATGCACGGGGCGTCCACGGTCTATACCTATCCGGAAGAGGATGACGAACCGGTTTTCACCTATGTGCCGGATCCCGGAAAGGACCTCACCGTGCCCGTGGGCAATATCGCGTTTGAGGAAAGCCTTCTGTCCGGTGATCATCCGGAGATTTCCTTTTCCTTCACCGTGTACCAGACCATCCGCCTGGCGTACCAGATTGTGGAGCAGCAGGGCGGACACTGGGACTTTGCCAATGCCCGGATCATGTATGACACCAGTGAAATGTACGGCGCCTTCGGCGATGCCGCGGGCTATCTGATGCCCGGCTTCAAGGAACGCAGCATACAGCTGTCGTCCGACAGTCCGGAGGGCGGATATGTACTGTTTCAGATGGTGGTGAGCCGGGAAAACCAGCTCAGCATTGCGGCGTCCAAGGTGATCTGTGTGCCGCCCGCGCAGGGAGACCCGCATATGCGCCTGCGGGTGGACGCGGATGTCCGCCTTGGCGAAGGCCAGGAAATCGGCATGGTGATCTTTCACGAATCCCCCATGGAGTATGACGTGGTCCTGGAGGACCTGGACGGAAATGTGCAGGGCCGAATCTGCTCACGGCGCATCTCGAGGCCGCAGCAGACCCCGGAAACGGCCAGCACGCTTTCCTGGAACGGCTGCTTTGCCGACGGGAGTCCGGCTGCGGAAGGCACGTACCGCTTCCGGGTCCGCGGCTATATCAATGGACAGATGTATCAGACGTATTCGGAACCCTTTGCGGTTCAGTGGTAAACCTGAAAGGACGGGAGCACAGGCATGTATCAGACTGGCGTATATTTCGGACGTTTCTGCCCCCCGCACCGCGGACATCTCTATCAGATCATCCGCGCGTCCACTCAGTGCGAAAAACTGGTGGTTATCATTTCCGACAACCGTATTCAGACGGAAAAGATCTGCCGTGAGGCGGGCCTGCCCGTCATTACCTATCAGCTGCGCAAGCAGTGGCTTGCCCAGCAGGTTCAGGATATGTCGCATATAGAAGTGCGGGTTCTGGACGAAACCGACATCCCGGAGTATCCGTACGGCTGGATTGCGTGGGCAAATCGCATGCGCGAAGTGGTGCCCGAGGGCATTGACGCCTTCTTTGTGGGCGATGAAGAGTATGACCAGCCGCTGCGCAGCTATTTCCCGGAGGCCGCCATTGAGCTGTTCGATCCCTCCAGAAGCCGGTATCCGATTTCCGCCACGGAAATCCGCACGGATATTCTGAACCAGTGGCATTATATTCTCGGTCCGGCGCGTCCCTTCTTTGCCAAGAAAGTGCTGATCGCGGGCACGGAATCCTGCGGAAAGACCACGCTGACCAAGTGCCTGGCAAAGCTCTACAACACCTCCTGGTCCGAGGAAGTGGGCCGGTATTACGCGAATCAGTTCCTCGGCGGGGATGAGACCATCTATACGGATGAGGACTTCAACCGCATGGCCTATCTGCAGGCGGAACAGGACTACCGGGCCCTGCGTACTGCCAACAAGGTCTGCTTCTTTGACACGGACGCGGTGGTCACCAATTATTACAGCGAGCTGTACATGCATCACCGCAATCACATGGTGGAGGCCTTCATCAACGCCAACCGCTATGATGTGCTGATCTACCTGACCCCGGACGTGAAATGGGTCAGCGACGGCATGCGCCTCAACGGGGACCAGGCGCGCCGGGAAAGCCTGAATCACCGTCTGCTGGACATGTACCAGGAGTTCGGGTTCGGGGAGAAGGTCCGCATTGTGGGCGGCGACTATACCCAGCGGCTGACCCAGTCCCTCGAGATTGTGGACGGTCTTCTGAACCTGCATCAGAAATAATGGATTTTCTGCCCAATGGGTGCTTGACAAGCCCTCCGGGCTGTGATAACATTCCACCGTTTGAAGAAGTGGCTTGCCCGCCCCTCACCTTGTGTGGCTCACGCCGCCGGGTTTATGGCACGATTCTTATCAAGGAATCTGTTGTTGCATGATATATGCGGCGGGTCGAGTCCCGCCGCATTTTTTTGCGGATTTGAATTTGGGAGGTGCATGGGTATCGCTTTCGATCTGATGATCAACGAGGAGATTCGCGACAGAGAAGTCCGTGTGATTGACGAGAACGGTGAGCAGCTGGGTGTCATGCTGACGCAGAAGGCACTGGAGCTGGCGGAAGAGCGCGGCTATGATCTGGCCAAGATCCAGCCGACAGCCAAGCCGCCGGTCTGCAAACTGCTGGACTATGACAAGTACCGTTATGAGCAGTCAAGACGGGAACGCGAAAATCGGAAAAATCAGCGGGTCGTGGACATCAAGGAAGTTCAGCTGTCTGCCACCATTGAGGAGAACGATATCCTGACCAAGGCAAAGCAGGCCATTCGTTTCCTGGAAGATGGCGACAAGGTGAAGGTGTCCATCCGGTTCCGTGGCCGCCAGATTACCCACAGCGAGATCGGCACCCAGGTCATGCAGAACTTTGCAGAGCGGTGCAAGGATGTCAGCGTTGTGGAACGCCGTCCGATCATGGATGGACGGCACATGATCATGATCCTGGCTCCCAAGGCTGCCAAGGCCTCCTTCGCGGAGAAAAAGGCTGCCCGGGAGAAGAACGCTTCGAAAGAAGCGCAGGAATAAACCGTAAGCAGCTCGTGTCTGTGCACGAGTGGTTGGAAAGGAAGGAGGACCACCCCTATGCCTAAGCAGAAATCGCATCGTGGTGCTGCCAAGCGCTTCTCTTTTACCAAGTCTGGTATCGTTAAGCATAAGCAGATGAACGCGAACCATCAGGTTCGTCTGAAGACCACCAAGCGCACCCGTCACCTTCGCAATGACGGTGTTGTGGATAACAAGGAAGAAGCAAAGACCATCCATAAGCTGTTGCCCTACAAATAAGCCCTTTGGCTGGCAAGGAGGAAATATCTCATGGCACGTATTAAGAGAGCAGTAAATGCTCAGAAAAAACGCCGTAAGGTGATGAAGCTGGCTAAGGGTTACTGGGGAGCAAAATCCAAGCAGTACCGTTCCGCGACTGAACAGGTCCGTCGGTCCCTTCGCTATGCATATAAAGGACGCAAACTGCGTAAGCGCGACTTCCGCCGTCTGTGGATCACCCGTATCAATGCTGCAGCCCGTCTGAACGGAATGAGCTATTCCACGTTCATCAACGGCCTGAAGAAGCAGAACATCGAAATGAACCGCAAGATGCTGGCTGACCTGGCTGTGAATGATGCCGCCGGATTCGCCAAGCTGGTGGAACTGGCCAAGAACGCCTGATTTGATACAGCTGTCATCATGACAGCTGTTTTTCTGTGCGGAGCAGGAGTATTGTGATGAAAGCAGCTTTATTTGATCTGGACGGAACGCTGATCAATTCCCTGGCGGATATCGCCTGGGCCATGAATCTGGCCCTGCGCGAGCATGGTCTGCGGGAGTATCCGGAAAAGGACTACCGGTATTTCGTGGGCAGCGGCGTGTATGTGCTGACCAGCCGCGTCATCGGGGAGCGGACGGATCTGGAGGAAAAGGTCCGGAAAACCTATATGGCAAACTATGCCGCCCATTCCCTGGACAGGACGGCGCCGTACCCCGGGATTGAGAACATGCTCCGGGACCTGAAGCGGCAGGGCGTGAAACTGTGCGTGTTTTCCAATAAGCCTGATCCGGATACGCAGCATATCGTCCGGCATTTCTTTGGCGGAGACCTGTTTGACGCGGTGCAGGGACAGATCAGTGGAATCCCCATCAAGCCGGATCCCGCCGGAGCGCTTCAGCTGGCACGGAAGCTGGATGTGGAGCCGGCAGAGATGCTGTATGCCGGTGACAGCGGTGTGGACATGCAGTGTGCCGTCCGGGCAGGCATGCAGGCCTGCGGTGTTCTGTGGGGATTCCGGGATGAACCGGAGCTCCGGGAAAACGGCGCCAGGTTTCTGCTGCATGATCCGGCAGAACTGACAGATGTTATCAAACTGTAACAAAATACAATCAATTTGTTTACAAATCTTCGTTTTCCGCCTATACTTTTCCGGTAAGAGAGGAGTGGACGGAATGCGGAGATTTTTTCTGCTTCTGTGCGTTCTGATGTTTCTGTTCCTTCCGGCGGGCCGGGGCCTGGCCAAAACTGCCAACGGCAGTCTGTGTTACGGAGATGAGGGCGAGGAGGTCCGGAAGCTGCAGCAGGCGCTGAAGGACCTTGGATACAGTATCGGGACCGTGGACGGGCATTTTGGAGCCTATACGGAGAACGCGGTCCGGAAATTCCAGAGACGGAATCACCTGAGCGTGGACGGGATGGCCGGTACCGGCACCCTGACACTGATCTATGAACAGGCAGCCGGGAAGAGCGGCTCTTCCTCGGGCAGTGCCCAGACAGGCTCGCAGACAGGTTCCCAGACCACGGCAGCCCAGACCACGGCGTCCTCACAGGCCGGATTGTTTTCCAGTTACGCAACGGTGCGCTACGGCGACAGCGGCAGCCGGGTCCGGGAGCTTCAGAAGGCGCTGGGTCAGGCGGGATATGCCTGCGGAAGCGACGGCAAGTACGGCTCGAATACCCGGAAGGCCGTGGAGAATTTTCAGAGAGCGCAGGGCCTGAAAGCCGATGGCGTGGCCGGGAAGGCGACGCTGAAAAAGCTGGAAAGCGCTCTGAACGCATCCACCACGGCTGCTGCTGCGGCTGTGTCTGTGACGGTGGACAATACGGACAGCTCCGTGCGCCAGCTGCAGCAGAAACTGAAGAACCTGGGCTATTATTCGGGCAGCGTGGACGGCGTGACCGGGGATCAGACAACGGCGGCAGTCCGTGCCTTCCAGAACGCCATGGGACTGAGTGCGGACGGCGTGGCCGGGGATCAGACATTGAGCGCGCTGAATCAGGCGGCGAGTACGTCAACCCTGAGATCCGGATCGTCCGGCAGTGCCGTGACCCAGCTGCAGAAGCGCCTGAAAGCACTGGGCTACAGTGTGAGCGTTACCGGCACCTATGACTCAGAGACCCGTAACGCGGTGAAACAGTTCCAGAAGCGCAGCGGACTTTCCCAGGACGGGACGGCCGGGAAAAAGACCCTGACCAGGCTCTACAGCGCGTCTGCCGCAGCCGCCGGAAGCGGAAGCAGTGAAAGCGTGCAGACATCAGGTTCTTCGGCAGGCTCTCCTGTGACAAGCGTGAATGCGCCTTCGGTGGGTCAGGTCCGGCTTCTGCACTGGTTCAATGATATCAAGCCCACATTGAGGTCCGGACAGACTATTCTGGTTGTTGACCCGAAGACGGGCATCAGCTGGACACTGAAGCTGTATTCCCTGGGCAGGCATGCGGACGCGGAGCCTGCCACCAGTACGGATACGCAGCAGATGATCAAGGCCTTCGGCGGGGTGAAAACCTGGAATCAGAAGGCTGTCTATGTACGCCTGCCCAGCGGCACCTGGACCGTGGCGTCCACCCATGACATGCCGCACATGTCCGGGTCGGTAAAGGAAAATGACTTCAATGGCCATCTGTGCGTGCATTTTCTCCGGGATATGGAGGAAGCCAAAAAGAATGATCCCAATTACGGGGTGGCGAACCAGGAGGCCATCCGCGCTTTCTGGAAATCGCTGACCGGAGAAAGCATCAGCAACTGAAGATCGTACAAAAGAAACAGAGACAGAACCGGCAAATACATCCGGTTCTGTTTTTTGATCTGCACCTGCCACCGCCGTCTTCCTCTGCGTATATACCACTGCAGGGAGTGATAAAGCTCCCGAAGAAAGAAAAAAACAGCGCCCAGGAGGCGGAAAAGGAGTAAATACAATGATGAACGTGAACGAAATGATGGAACTGGGAATTGAAGAACTGGAACAGGTTGGCGGCGGCTTTGACTCCAGTGAAGCCTTTGATGTGTATGCGGATTACCTGAACACCCTCTTTGCGAAATACAACGTCCATGGTATCCGTGAGGTAAAAAAGGTCTGCACTCCGGAGGAACGGGCCAAGATCAAGGAACTGTACCATGCGTTTCTGAATGCACCTGACGTTGCCTGATCCCGCAAATTCTTGAATCCATTCAGCGCTCGCTGAGCCTAAGATTCGATATCAAGGACCCTGTAAAAGATAACAGGGCGGATATCGAATTTTCTTTTTTCCGCGGATCTCAGCAGCTTTCGTGGAAACCAGTCTTCTGTTTTTCAGTCTGTTCCCCGCCCGGCTGCGGGTCGGGGAAGGAAGCTGCAATCATTGGTTACCGGCTGCGTATGCGTGAAACCGGACTCGGGGGGAACAATGTATATTCCAGCATTTCAGTTATAATAGGAAGATAAATTGCAGTCGGACAGACGGAAGTTCTGTACAGCGTTTATAGCAGGTGCTATGATAAGCCAAGAGGTAATGGAACTTACCCAGGTGGAATTGGGGAAAGTCCTGCATGTCAGTTTTTTCACCATGAACCGCTATGAAAATGGAAGACGCCATTCACTTTCATGGTTTTCATACTGAATGAGGTATTGTTATGCGCGAGGATAATCTGCTCATGCTCCAGGACACACTGGACATTCTTGAAAAAGGTTCCTATCAGCTTCAGGGGAAAACCGTTTCCCTGAAGCTTTCGCGTGTCCAGATGGAGGAAGTGCAGGTCTATCTGCCGCGGGATGTTGAGAGAATATGCAATGCAAAGGACTTCATTCATGTTCATGTACTGGGCAGATGCAGGTACGGCTGTGAAAACAAAGATTCCTTCACACTGGCACGGGAAAATGCAAAGCTTTTCTCATTTTTTCTGCAAAGGAAAGATGCAAAGCCTGTACTGGTGCTGAACCTTGCCAATCCGATACATCCCGGCGGCGGGGTACGGAGAGGTGCCAGGGCACAGGAAGAAGATCTGTGCCGTAAAAGTTCCCTGCTGATATCGCTGGAGAGCATGAAAGCCAAAGTCTATTATGATTATAACCGGTCTCTGATCACAAATATGGGTTCGGATGCGCTCATGATCCATCCGCAGGTAGAAATCATCAAGGATCCGGGCCAGCTCATCGGCGTGTTCCTGCCGATACTTTTCCTTTGATTTTGTGAAGTGAATTCCGTTGTATTTCTCCCGGATCGGATTCAGCTCTTTCAGCGTCTTGACTGCTTCCAGAATAGCGTCAATATCCCGAATACGTTTCTCTTTTGCCTTTTTATCCGATTCCATTTCTCGGATTTTGCTGCTGGTGGCATTCAGCAACCGGGCAAAATCCTTAATGGAATAGATGTCGTGATCTTTCATAAAGGACAGGACTGCCGCCTTCTCTTTCAGATCGTTGATGCCGCCTTTATTTCGCGCGCCGTTGCTCCAATCCCAGCGTTCCTTTTCCCGCAGGTCGTAGTAGGCCATGAGCACGGAAAGGAGCGGATAATCGCCGGGGCTTTCCAGCTTCTGTTGATCGCTGATGACTTCGGTCAGTTCTGTCAGCCATTCCAGCAGCGCTTTCATTTTGTTCTTGATTGCGGTAAATAGGGCATTGATGAGCTTCACGGCTCGGTTGTGCTCGCCCAATTCTGTATGGATGCCTTTCTTCTCCAAGGCAGAAGCAGCAGGGCCCAGGTGCACGGTGGGAGCCAGCTCGATCCCTTGCCGGGCAAAGGATCGCATATCGATCCGTTCTGTTCTGCCTGCTTTTTCCAAGGCAGCATTCTGCATGACCTCCCATTCATGACGCCAGATTTCGCAGTTGCCTCGGTCATTCCAGCCGTCCCAGCTGACGCAGCGGCGCTTGAATTTTCCATTGGCAGTTTGGATGCGCTCGCCATTTTCATCCAAGACAAATTCCGTCCGGGTTTTCGGATTCCATTCTCCCAGCTCATTCAAGGATCGCATGGTCAAAAGCACATGAGCGTGGGGATTGCCTTCGTTGTCATCGTGAACAGCAAAATCCGCAATCATGCCGCGATCCACGAAGGACGTTTGGCAGTAATTGCGGATTAGTTCGATGTTCTGTTCCTGGGTCAGTTCTTTGGGCAATGCCATGATGATGCGCCGGGCGGTCTGGGCAGTAGCTTTCGTCTCGGAAGCATCCACCGCGTTCCAGAGTGTCGCCCGATCCCGGTATCTCTCTGGAGCGTTGGGCGGCAGCAGGATCTCCTTGTGAATGATCCTCTCCAGGTGATCGCCGGATTTCCATTCATGCTCGTATTCGGAATAGATTTTATCGCCTGATTGGTAGGCGGCGGCTCCAACTGCGGAGTTGCCCTTCACCTTGCCTCGGGCGATGATCGTAATGTTAAAATGGGGACACGGGATGTGTGCCTCACCTCCTGTTCGTATCGTTACCTGATGCACAGCGAACGGTGCATCTTGCCTCGTCGTTCCTGACCCGCTGCAGCGTTCCTATGGGGGTAGCCGATGCAATCGGCGCAGGGGGCCGCCCCTGCTGATGGAGAAAAGCCATACGAAATGGCTTCTCTCCATCGAGCCCTCCGCAGGAGCCCTCGGAGAGCGCAATGGATGAACGAAGTTCATATAATTGCGCCCTCCGTAAACTCCGGGTCCTTAGTCAGTCAGATTCCCGGTTTCGGTTCCCTCAGCCTCGGCGGCGGCCTTTCGCTTGCTTTCCAGCAGGTTTGCCAGGTGCGTTTTCGCATAGGGCGTATTCAGGGCGTAATGCAAATGATTGAACACTTCCTCGTCCGTTAGCTCCGGTGCACCGAGCTCAGCAAGCAGCTTTTCCACGAAGCCGCCCCTGGTGCACAGCCGATGGGTGCGCTCGTTCCGCTTCAGCTCTGCGATCCGCTTCTTGAGCTGCTTCTCCTCCTCCTGTGCGCGTCGCACCTTCTCCTGGGTTTTCTCCTGAGCAGCCAACAGCTTTTCCATCTGGGTACTCATACGTTCCTTCACCTCCTTCCTGCCGCCGCTTTCCAGCGGCGTTTTTCTGCACGCAAAAAAGCCACCGGCAGAACCGATGGCTGTGATTGCGGGAGAGGGATCATTTCCCCCTTCAATATTCATTGGCTTGAGAAAGGCCGTTTTTTTCCTGGATACAAAAAATTTTTTGAAAAAGATTTAGAGGCGCTTTTTCTCCGGCTTGGCCCGTTCCGCGCCTTCGGGCAGAGGATTGATAAACGCTTCATACTGCTCCGCGATCCGGTCGATGCGTTTGCTCACGGCGCTGGGCGTTTCATAATCCACAATGTCGGCGATTTCCTGCAGTGTCCGTCCTTTCATCCGCAGATCCAGGATTGTTTTATCCTTTTTTGACAGCGTCGCTTCAAATTGCTCCACCAGCTGCTCTGACAGCACCTTCCGGTCAAACGCCATCTGCGTATCGGGCACGTCGATTTCATCATCCAGCAGTTTTTCCACAGAGGTCTGCTGAGAATACCGGCTGTGATTCCACTTCCGCAGGAATTCGCCCCGCTTTAAGTTGTACCCGGTGTAATCCTCTGGCTGGCGGTGGTTCCATACCTCGTCAATGATAGGCTGCAGCTTTCGCTGGGCCACAATGCGATCCGTCAGGTTGAAAACAAGATTGGAAAAATGCCGCCAATCCATCCAAGGCAGGCTTGCGTTTTTCGGCATGGTAAACAGCCGCTGGAAGCTCCATTCCATTTCGGTTTCGTAGCTCATGCGGAAGTAACGGAGGATGTCATAGCTGAGCTGCCAGATGGGGAAATCGCCGGAATAGTTTTGCCAGCTGCCTGGCACTTCCTTATATCCGCCCTTGCCGTCAGGCACCTGGATCGCTTGCCATATGGCCCAGGCGTAGCAATCCCATACCAGCTCCAGAAAAGTGTCCTCCCCGATGAGTTTCATGTGCTTTTCGCTGGCCAATAATAGCGTGATATTCCGAGGCAATTCCAGATACGCAGGCCGTTTTTCCACCAGTTCCCGGGGCAGGGCATAGAACATGGTCATCCACGCAAGATTGCTGTCCTGCGGGATGCGGATGATCTCGTCGGGCAGCAGCACAATGAAATCCGTTTTCAGGTCATACACACTGCCGCTTTCATTGTGCTCCACCACTTCGGAATAGCCGTCGTCCGCATTTACCTCGTCAATATCTTCAGCATCCGCCTCATGATATTTGAAAGAGCTGTCCTCTGATTTCCGCATCCGGATGTATTCATCATCCGTCATGGAATAGCGGTTGTCAAGGCCATTCTTTTCCATTTTGATTCTCCATTCACGACGGTGCTTACAATTGTGCCAAGGGCTACTTAAAACTATTCAGCTGCGCGGCTTTGGGGTTGACGATTCTAACGACACACAAATCTTTCAGCTTATACTTCTCTCGTGCTCTTGCGCCACACGGGGTTGGTGCGGATGTGCGTCCAGCTGAAGGGCAGCTCCGGGTTGCGGATGCGGGCCAGCAGGATATCGGCGGACATGCGGCCGATTTCGATGCTGGGGATCTGCACGGTGGTGAGGGCGGGCTCCACCAGGGCGGATTGGGAGGTGCCGTCAAAGCCGGTGACCATGATGTCGTCGGGAACGGACATGCCTTTTTTCTTGATGGCGTTCATCAGATGGATGGCCAGATAGTCGTTGGCGCAGACAAAGGCGTCGGGCAGCTCGGGCATGCGATTCATTTGAGCAATCAGCCAATCGGGATCGTTGTAGGGGGAAGCGTCCGGGGCCAGGATGCAAAGGCGTTCATCCAGCTTAAGCCTTGCCTGTTCCAGGCCCAGCCGATAGCCGAACCATCGCTCATAAAAGCTGCCGCAGTGCTCCTTATCGCCCACAAAGCCGATACGGCGCGCACCCAACGCAATGAGCTGCTTCATCACGGTGTTTACGCTGGCTACATTTTCCATGGAAACAAAATCGCACGGGTAGAGATGGATCAGCGAATGGACCGGACTGTCAATCACAACAGTGGGCAGACCCAGATTGCTAATCATAGCCAAATAGTCGGTGTCAAACAGCTC
>OCTW011612679.1_pt1 | contig 11622 bp, 12 predicted proteins | sample 1539671 | NCBI WGS metagenome assembly OCTW01 (sample SAMN02144230, study PRJEB22623) | gut metagenome | biome: sheep rumen | host: Ovis aries | place: New Zealand | reverse complement strand
TGGTTCCAGAGTCCGCCGGGCGTCTTCGTGTTCTCGACGCTTTCACCTATGTCCGTCGGATCGGGGGCTTTGCTCGGCTGGTTGCGGCGGTGCGTCGTCTTCACCGTCCCGTCAAGGCCGATGGACGTTGCCTCGCTCGCGTCGTCGACGGGAAGCTCCGTCGTCGTCGAGTCGCTGATCTGGTACGCGCCGTCCGACGTGCGGGAAACGCGGCGTTCGTGTATCACGCCGCCGCTTGCGGAAGACACGTCCGATGCGCCGGGGTCGCTGCCCTGCACCTTCGTGTTCGAGTGCGAGTGCTGGAACACGGTCTTGCTGCATGCGTCTCCGATCTTGATGAGCGCGTTCTTTACAAGCGTGCGTATCGTGACGTTCCACAGCCCGCCCTCGGTCCTGGTGTTCTCGACGCTCTCGCCGATGTTCGTCGGCTCCGGCGCGGGAGAGGACTGGTTGCGGTGCGTGACGGAACGCGTCTTTCCCGAAAGTCCGACATGGACCGCTTCGTGGGATTTCTGAACTGGCTTTTCGGTTGTCGTCGAATCCGTTATCTGGTATGCGCCGTCGGCGGTGCGCGATACACGTTTGTCGTGGACCACGCCCCCTCCCGCCTCTTCGACATGGGAGAAGCCGGGGTCGTTCGACTGCACCGTCGTGTTGGAGTGCGAATGGGCAAACAGCGTCTTGCGGCAGCTCGCCGCGATCTTGAGAAAGGCGTTGGGAACAAGCTTGCGGAACACACGCCGCCACAGTCCGCCCTCGGTTTTCGTGTTCTCCACATGCTGGCCGACGTCAAGCCCATCCGTCGGGAGCGGTGCGGGCATGTTGAGGTCGGTCGTGGTCTTGACGGTTCCCGTAAGACCGACGGACACGGATTCGGAGTGCTTCGGCGACGCAAGCTCCTTCACCGTTTCGTTGTGAACGTCGTGCGTGCAGTCGGCGTTCTTCGTGACCTTGCGGCGAACGATCTTCCCGCCGCCGACGGACGCCTGCTTGCCGCCAACGTCAAGTTCGCCGCGGACGCCGTGGTGGACCTCCTCCCGCGTCTCGTGCGTCGTCGTGACGCCTGTGACGTATTCTGGAATGTCCTGTTGGACGCGTTCGCGCTTCTCGATGGCATACGAGTACAGCCCGTTTTCCGTATCGCGCGAGAGGTTGATGATGCGATAGGAGATTCCAGATTCGGAAGCCGGGGCCTGCGGCACGGACTCTTGCCGCCAGTAGTAGGTCAGCGAGACTTTGTAGGCGCATCCGTCTTCGACGAGGTATGGGCCGTCGCCAATCGCCTCGGGTTCGAGCGTGAGCGCGTGGTAGAGGCGGACGGCATGGACGCTCCCGACGGACCTGTTCGATATTTCGTACCAGGCCCGAACGGGCGTCCATGCGGGGTCTATGGTCTGCCCATAGAGCTGGAGGGCGGAACGGCATTCGTCCGAGCAGAGATATTCGAGAAGCAGAGGGCAGAGGCCTTCGTCCATCTTCACCTCTTCGACAAAGCGGACGAGAGTCTTTTCGTGGAACTGGTACTTCCACTTTCCCCTGTTCAGCACCTGCCACTTTCGCGCGGGCGCCGTGCACCACTCGGCGCACTTGGCTATCTCTGCCTCGGACAACGCCATGACACACCTCCTTACCACTCGTCGCCGGATGCGGGGACGCGTGCGTTCTCGAAGTCTGCGCTCTTGCCAACGATCCAGTCGTCGCCGAGCAGCTCGCCGAACAGCTCGCCGTTCAGGGCGGGCATGGTCGCGGGAGCCGTCCACTTGCCCGTGCTCGCGTCGAAGCTATACACGTAGTCGACGGGCGAGCCGCCGGAGTTCGCGCGCTTGCGGAACGTGAGCGTGTAGTCGCCCTCGGTCCCCTCTGTCGTCGACACTGCGCTGCGGAAGACGTAGCCGCCCATCGATGGGCGCTTCGCGGCGTCGTTCACGGAGCTGCCGACGATTGTTTCGAGTGCTTCTGGAAATTTCATCTTCGCTTTCCTTTCGTTTACGATCTGAATATCGCCGCAGCCTGCTGTTTCAGCGTCTGCGCAAGCTGGAGGTTCACGGAATCGGTGATCCCCTGCTCGTAGCAGCGCGCCGCGGCGAAGTAGACTATGCCGAGACGCCAGCGCTCGTCGAACGAGACTTCGAACGACAGCAGTTCCTGCGCGTCGTCCGGGAAGTCAACGCTGGCAATGCGGCATCCGACGTAGCGGGACGCGGCGCGTTCGCGCCACATCTCGCGGAACGCCTCGGCGACATGCTGGGCGATGTCGTTGTCGGCATAGCCATTCGCCGTGACGTCAAGGGTTTTCCTAACGTCCGGCAGAAACTTGGCCACGGTGCATGTCATCTACTTCACCTCGCGGTCGGTGCAGGCGTTGCCGGGGCATACGGCGTTGCCCTGAAGGGACTCGCCGCCGGACTTGTTCTGCGGTACGGCGACTGCGTTGTTGACCTTGCCGGCGACCCAGTCGGCGCCCGCGCCAAGTAGCTTCTCCGCCGCGCCACCCGCGGCGGATGTGCCGCTGTTCGCCTTGTTCACGGGGATGTCAAGCGCGGTGTCCGTGTCGGTCGTGACGGTCGGCGTGTTCTTCGGCGCGTTCGACATCGTTTCAGTGCCGCTCGTCTCGTTGGCCTGCGCCAGGTTGCCTACCTCGACGTGTATCGCGGGCTTCTCCGCGATCTCCGCGACGGCGTTGGTCGGCATGACGACCGTGACCGTTATCACGTTGTCGCGGATCGTAGAGGTCTGCGCGCGCTGCGCCGTCGGCTGCTCGCCCATCCTGCAGCCGCACATGACCGTGCAGAGCGCGGCCATCATCAGGATTGCGGCGCAGGCCTTCTTCGCCTTGCCGCACTTGGCAGCGACCTTTGCCTTGCCCTTCGCGACCTTCGCCGCGACCTTATCCTTGATCTTTCCGATCTTCATGATGTTCTCCTGTTTTGTTGTTTTGATTTGCGGATGGCGTTACTTGACGATGGCGTCGATAACCTTGTCGATCATCGCGTCGTCAACATACTTGTCGATCTTCGAGTCGCACTGCGCGTTCACCGCGTTGAGCTCATCGGGACCAAGTACGCCGTCGGCGAACGCACCGCAGTACGCAGCGGTGACTTCCGACACGTCGTTGGCGATGTCGAGGACCTTGGCCTGGCGCTCGTCAAACTTGCGCTTGGCAAGCTCCGCGTTCATCGCGTGGATGCCGTTTTTCAGCGTCTCACGCGAGACGCACTTCTTCACGAACCACTTGAGTAGTGTTTTCATGTTGTTTCCTTTCGGTTTTGTTTACTCCCTCGGCGACGTGCCGACGGAAATCAGATTAGGCGCGGCCTTTGTCACGCCGTTGAAGCCCTCTTTGCCAAGCGCTCCGAAGATGAGCGCGAGGACAGCGAGCACCAGGATGCCGATGACCGCCATGACAAGTCGGTCCAGGAGCTTGCGCTGATTCGCGCCCTGCTCCTTGGTGGTGTTGAACAGCGTCTTGATCTGCTCGCTCTGCGTCGCATCCGCCTTCTGGAGCTTCGTTATCGCCTTCGTGTTTGCGCGCGTAACGTCGCGCAAACGCGCAAACTCTGCTTTTGTGCACATTTGGAGTTTTCCCTTTCTCAGTCTGCCAGGCACTGCGCAAGGAGCTCCTCGACCTGCTCGTCAGTCCAGCCGAGCAGAGACTGGAGCACGGCCTTGCCCTTGATGAAATATTCGTTGTCCTCGCGGAAATCATTTGCCGCAAGATAGAGATCGTAAAGCCCCGCCTGCTCGATGTATGTCTTGACTTGCTGCCAGACTCCGGCCTTCATCAGCGCCGCAACGCACTTTATCTTCGAGAAAGTGCGCGGCCGCCACTTCGTCTCTTCCTGCCGCTGGCGGTATCTCCTGGCCCATTCTGCCGGATCCGGCATGCCTGCGTGGCAGAGAGTGGCCACAACGACTAGGGCCGCTATGATTATTTTCTTCATGCTGCTATCTCCATTTTGAGGTTGTTGTAGATACTGTCCATCTTGCGCAATAGACGCTTGGAATCGCCGAGTTCGGCGCAAGAGCGAATCGCCTGGTAGCTTGCGTCGAATCGCCGCTCGCTCTTCTTGCCGCGTTTCACGAGCCGAGCAAGCCGACGAAGCTTGCGATAATTGCCCTTGATCTTGGCGGGGTCGCGGAACATCAAGACGCGGCCTGTGGCAGTGGCGACAAACTTGAACCCTAGGAACATGACGCCATGAGCCCCGGTCGTCACCAATGTCTTTGCGACATGGAGCTTCATGCCAAGTGGCGCCAGCTGCGAGTCGATCTCGCGGCGAATCGCCCCCATGTCCTCTTCCGGCGCACCAAAAATATAGAAATCGTCCATGTAGCGAATGTATATCTTGCGGCGCATGCGCTCCTTGATGTAGTGGTCGAGCTTGTTGAGGTATGCGATACCCGCAATCTGCACCATTTGCGACCCGGGATTGTATCCGGTGTCGCCTTTGTACTGGCGGTCGAGCGTGCGAATTGCCTCGCCGGCCGTCCAAGGATCGCAATGCTCCCTGAACATCGCGGCGGTGACGTCGTGGCGCATTGCATCGTAATACCCCTTCACGTCGCAGGCAAGGATACGGAAGCCGCTGGTGTTGCCGTATTTGATAAACGCCCTGTGCATCATGGCCTTGAAGAGCTGACGCGCCGCGTCCGTCCCTTTTCCCTTCTGGCAGGCCATGTTCGCATAGATGAAGTGGCGCACCGTCTGCGGATAGAGCGCATTGTCGTTAAGCGAACGTTGGCGCGCGCGGTCACGGAACGAAATGGCGAGCGCGGTGCGCGCCCTTGGAAATGTAATGTTCACGACGTGCGTTAGCCCTTCGCGATATTTTCCGCGCTTCAGGTCGCTTGCCAGTTTCACGATCCGGTCGATGATGTGGCGCAGGAACACCTGCGTCGAATACTTCCAGCCGACCCCCTTGCAGCATTTTAGCGCCGACCGATACAGCGCTTCTTCGCTATCGACGAAATCTTTAAGTTGGACGGCGCAATAGGCGGATGGCTCGCTTTCGCAAGCGTCCGCCGTCGCCGTCCGTATTATTCGCCTGCCGTTTTCGGCAAGCATGGTGACGGACTCCCTGTGAGCTGGATTCGCGCGCCAATCTGGCTGTGCCAGACCTCTATTCGGCGAAAGCATAGCAGTCGGGAACGCCCGCAAACGCGTTGAACGCGTTGTTGTTGTTGAGATTGCCAGTCGTGTTGCCATTCCAGACATTGTATGAATTGCTCCGATTAGCAGACCGCAAGCGGAAGTTGACCGCCGAGCGACTTGTTCAGCCCGTCACCACTCCTGGCCTCCGCCTTCGCCGCCTGCCCGTAGCGCGCTAGGTCGCTCTGATGCCATGCGGCGAGGTTTCGGTCGAGATTGCCTAATTTCACGCCAGCCCAATGCCAGAACTTTCCCGCATTCACGTGATACTGTCGATGCGCAAGCGCGAGATAGGATTTCAGCAGCTCCACGTCGACTATCGCGAACTCCTGAAGCGCAAGGCGCTCGTTTGCCTTGTCGGGTTCTTTGCGTGCGTCGATGGAATTGGCTATTGTGATCTTCTGGAACGCATCGTGCGCCAGATTCAATATCTGGCAAAGCGTTTGGTTTTCAAAATCGTTTTTCGGATTGAAGTGTTTAGGGTTTCCGATGATCTTTGCGGTATGCTCGACGAACGCGAGGGCGTCGCACCAAGCCTGGAGCGGCGTCGCCTTGTGTTCGTAGTTCATGCCGGAACCCATGTCGTCATCCTTTCGTTGTTTTTGCCCGCCTTCGCGCAAGCGCTCAGGCGGATTATGGGATTACCAGATTACACAGGCGGGAACGCCCGCAAACGCGGAGAACGCGGTGCCGTAGGTGTGGAGATTGCCAGTCGTGCCGCCATTCCAGACACTGAATGAATAGCTCCGATTAGCAGACCGCAAGCGGAAGTTGACCGCCGAGCCGTGGTTCGACACGCGAAACTGTCGGCGAGCTGTTCGAATCCTGCCGCCTGTCGTTGCGTTGGACCCGTCGTCGTTCGTGATGTTCGCGTAGGAACTCCCGTTCCAAGTGTAGAACATTCCGGTGTTGTATGCCTGATAGACCTTGCCCGCCTCGCCCGTCGCGGGGAAGTTGGCGTATGCTTCGTATCGCTCCGTCGGGACATTGCCAGCGACAAGCGCGCCATAAAGCATGTTCTTCCAATACGCAAATCCGCTGCGTTCGTAGCTATTCACACTGCCGACCATTTCGCTCCCGGAGGGGAGCCAGAATGTATCGTAGGTAATGTCAATCGCGCTCGCATCCGTGTTTCCGTTGCAGTAGGATGATATGGCTACGGTCTTCGCAACGGCGAGAAGATTGGAAGAGCATCCGCGCTTGTAGCCCCAATGAGAGAACAGTGCCGATCCGGGAGAGACTTGCCCGACGTGCTTCTGCGTCCACCATCCGCCTTTCGCCGCGTCGGAATTTAGGTATTGCCTATAGGCCGAATCACGCCAGCGGTTGTGGCCATAGCGAATTGCGGATTTGACACTCGCCTCGCTGGATGGCGAATTGTGGCTAAGGGCGGTCTTGAACACTAGGAAGTAGCCGCTTGTCGGGATTGTTTCGCCAAGCGTAGTGGACAGGCGTGCAAGATCGGCTTCAAGCGTGTCAAGCGTGATCGGCGTCCAGTTTGCCGCGCCCGTCCAGTCTCCTGCCGACTCGACAGCGGCCGAACACTTGTAGAGCCGCGTATCGCCAAGCGCGGAATCGTTGTAGTAGACGAGATCGTTTGCGGCGTATGTTGCTGCGGTGGAAAACACGGGGATCGAGCCGCCGGAAAGCCGCCCAACCGCCGCGTCGCACTTCGACGCGTCCCAGTCGCCAGCCGTTTTCGCGGCCTTGAATCGCCAGAGCTGATTGTCGTAAACTACATATTTGCCGCTTGCATAGGAGGCCGCGTCGTCGAACGTGGCGACGACGAAGCCGTAGTAGTATGTATTCGCTTGCGCCGTGACGTCCGTCGAAATGTCCTGGTTGCGCTGGTCGAACACGGTGTCATAGAGCGTTGCCCACTTGCGCTGGCAAACCGCGCCGACATGCGCCTCGTTCAGCTCGTTTGTAAAGACATCAACATCGACGACGATGAGCGGATCGTCGTATACCGTTCCTTCTTCCGAAGTCCACGTGTCGGGCAGTTCGATTCCGACGAGGTTGGCGCGCGCGGCGTCCGCGTTGCCGGCAAAGAGCGCAAGCGTCTCCTGTAGCAACGTGAAGTTGGTGACGACCGAGACGTCGATATGGTATGGGTCGTAGTAGGTGAAGGTCGTCGCCACGGCGGAATTTGCGACGCCTGTCTGCGCGCCCGCCGTGATATGCGGCCCGAAGTGATCGCCACCCTCCCAGTTGTCCGTTATTTCGAGGTAATACTCGAAGCCACGCGGCACTGTAAACGAGACCGATGCGCCTTCATAGGCGGCCGTGTCGCGCGGCGGGCCCGTCGGAGAATTTCCTTCGTAGAGAGAGACGGTCTGGTTCGTCACCGTCACGCCGTCGAGCGTTTCGGCCGACACGGCAATCGAGACGTAGGAATCGACCGCGTTTGCGATGATGTCGCCTATCGTCTGCGTCGGCTTGTAGGTGCCGACGTAAAGCTTGCCAGTCACCTGGTCGCAGACGCGCACCACGTTTGCCGCCTCGTCGATGTAGAACGTGACAAGGTAAAGAAGCTGCGAGGCTTCGATCGCGGACGTGTCGAAGTAGACGTGTTCGCTGTTGGCGTTGATTGTCGCCAGACGCGAGTTGATGGACGCGACGGTCTCCAGCGCATTCGTGAGGCGGATGGTGGTGATTGCCTGCGCGGTGTGGTTGGTGAACTGCTGGTAGGAGACGGCGCGGACGCTGTTGGTCCGAACGGTCGTAATGGCCTGTGCCGCGAGCGAAAGCGCAGCAAGCGCGGAGAGGGCAATGAGTTTTTTCATGTTCGCGTTATTCCTCTGTTTGGGTTGTGGTGATTGTCACGAAGTAGATTTCGTCGTCGGCGACGATGCGAACGAATCCGCGAGCCTCCAGCTCGCTTGTGTCCGCTGGGGGCGAAACCGCCGCGACAGCCGAGCTGAACGCTGCGTTGTTCGTAAGCGAGGTGAAGTCCGACTTTAGCGCGTCTGTGATGCCATAGCCGGAAATCGTCGTAGGCTTGCCGGTTATTGCGCTCCATGCCATTGTAGTTGGAATGTCGGAGAGAAGCGCGAAAGTGCCGGAGGCGGAGGGGAAAAATAGGTTATATTTGGTACCTCCATAAGATGGTTGAAAGGTTATTTTATTAGGTTGATATTCGCCAATTCCATTCCCCCACAAAACCAACCTTGAACCCGTATCATCCAATACCGAAAGTTCTACGCCATACTCAGGATCCCCCAAATTGAGCGCGCTCCTGTCGGCCAAAGTAAGACGGGCTACACTACTTGACGAGCCAGATCTAGCAATTTCTACATCGCCTGTTATCGTGCCGCCGCTCTTGTCGAGCTTGGCGTCGAGCTCGTCCTTTGTCGCGGCCTCCGCCTTGGTATAGACGTTGGTGGAGAGGGTCGAGATGGCGGCGGACTGCATCGCGTTGGTCTCCGACGCCGCGTCGAGACGGGAGAAGATAGTGCCAGCGTATATCTCCGTCGGGCCGTCGCGCAAACCCTCTGCGAGCGTGGCGTACTCGGCACTGTAGGCGTCACGGGCGGATTCTGCGTATTCGGCTCTATTGACCGTGAGCATGCCCGACTCCAAATCGTCCTTGGTCGTGTAGCCGTTCTTCTCTGCGTTCCAGACGGGATCGGTTTCGACCGTAAGGAATCCGTTTGTGGAAGGGATGTCGGACGCAAAGGCAAAAGTGCCAGAGCCGTTTGGATATGCGTAATAAAAAACTTCACCAGTGGCGGTTTTTCTTGCCATCTTATCGTCAGACAGCAGTACGCCTTTTCCCGTCACCATATCACGAACATAGACGCCTTCATCTGAAAAGCCAATGAACATCGAGCCTATATGCACGCCAGACTTGTCGACCTTGTTTGTGAGGTCGGCTTTCGTCGCGTAACCAGACTTCTCAGCGCTCCAGACGGGATCGGTCTCGGTCTGCGGCACGAGCTCGACGATCTTCGCCTCGGTCTCTGCCTTGGTGTAGACGTTGCTTGACTCGGACAGCCCCTCGAAGGTGACGCTCGTGACGACCTGCGGGTTGGTGTCGAACTCAAGATCGTTGAGCGGCGCCGTCGTGACCGTCGCGGCAAAAACGCCGCGCACGGCGAGAAGCGCAAGGACAATGGAGCCGATGACCTGTGCGCCGCCCTTCTCCGCGAGACGCTTCACCGCCTCGCGCAGCTGCGTAAGCGTCTTCGTCGAGATCACCACGCCGTCGAACGGCTGTGTGTCGCGCGGCTTCGCGTCGTCGCCGCGCGTCCTGAGCGAATGCCACGGCAGGACTTCGTGCATTGCCGAGAAGTAGAGAACATGGTTTGAAGGATCGTCAAGGATGAACTCGAGCGTCAGCGCGCCGCATCGCGCGAACTTCACAAGCGGCTCCGTATTGAGATTGAGCACGCATGTAAGGTCCTCGCCGTCGACAGACCATTCCACGGCGTCGTCATCCCCGGAAGCGACTGGAAAGACCGCGAAAAGCCGTTCGCGGAGCATGACGCAGAGCCGAAGCGCCCCCGTGGGAAGCGCGGCGCCGCCGACAAGCCGGACAAGCACATGCTCGCCCGCGGCGCATCTGCCGCGAATCTTCGCGCTCTTCTTGTCGAAGTCCGGAGTTATCACAAGTTCGTTCATGTCTGATCCTCAGAGAAGCTGACTCATGTCCATGAAGCGGCCGTTCCTCGGCGTCTCGCGCTTCATGCGAAGTTCGCTCTTCGCGTTTTCGTATCTGCGCAGCTCGTCGGCGGCGACCTGCGGATCGCTCCACGGCCTCTGGCCCATCGAGCAGAGACGCGCCATCACGCCAGAGCAGATCGCGTCGCCGTGCGTCTGGAGAAAGGCGCGGGGCAGGTTTTCGGTGAACATGCCGAGATTCTCGACCGTGACGGCCACGACGCGGGCCTCCTCGACCTTCGCGCAAACGCCCTCTTCGCCGACGATGTTCACGCCCGGCGTGAAGCGCACCTCGTCGCGCCCGTCGTGCCCGCACGCGACCTTCGCAAGCGGACGCAGCAGACGCACGACGGGAGGCTGCTGCGCATCGTCGAAATCCCAGTCCACTCCGCGGCGGAGCGTTATTCCGTGCGGCACGGACACTTCCCGCACCTCGACCACCCTGCCGCCGAACAGCGCGGGGACGGGGTATATCCCATGTCCAAGCGGCTCAAGACGCTGGCGCGCGGTAAGGGCCTGCGTCTCGCGGACAAACTCCCGCGCGACCTCCTGAAGCGTCTTGCGCACCGTCACGTCGTCGCATCCGTTCAGACGATAGACGACGTTCTCGGAGAGGTCGGCGAGAGATTCGAGCTCCAGAGGCTCGATTTCGGACTGGAAGGCGTTTGCCATCTTCGTCAGATGTTGACTTCCATGCCGGCGCCTTCGCCATCGGGAGCGTTGTCGTTCGCAGGTGCGTCTGCACGGGGGGCGTCGCCGGCGGGAGCGTCCTTGGGCGGCGGAGTTTCCGTACTGGGCGGCGGCGGAGTTTCCGTACTGGGCGGCTGATCGTCCTTGCCGGACTTCTTGCCGCCCTTCTTCCTGCCCTCGCCCGGAAGCTCGATGTCGATTGCGTTCCCCTCGCCGAGATCGGCGGACGCCCTTGCCGCGTCGCGAAGGCCGAAATCGACCTGGCGGACATTCAGCTGCGCTTCGAGCTTCAGCTTGTCCCTAAGCTGCGAGCGGGGCATCTTCGCCATGATCTGATCGATGACCCACTGCGGCGAGACCTTCTTGTCCGCGATCGCACGCGCGACCTTGGGGGTAATCTCCTGGTAGAGATAGTTTCCCTTCGTTTCGGAAGTCAGGGCCACGACGACTCCGGACTCCATGTGTATTGCGAACCTTGCCGACATGATTTGCTGTTCCTTGTTTTTGCTTGTCTCTTGAAAAGGCCCGGATGGAGGCGGAGACAACAACGCCTCCATCCGGGCAATCGCAAAACCTCGTCAGCCGATCATGTTGGTGAGGACGGTGCTGGCCGGGGTAATCTCCTCGGTCTTGTCGCCCTCGTCCCACACATCGGTCATGAGATCGCCGGAAATGACGACCTTGACGCGTCCCCTTGCAGGAGGCGCATCGACCTTAAGGCAGAGCGTGTCGCCCGCGCCCGCGAGGTTCTTGCCCGTGACCTGTCCGACGGTGACGCCGGCTGCGGTCCCGAGCGTGCGCTCGACGAGCTTCGCGCTGTCGCTCTTGATGTAGACGCCGACCTTCGGCCCCGTTTCGCCTTCGGCGACGGGCGGCTTGACGAGTTCGACGAGCGCGACGTTGCGCGGGACGAATCCCGGAGGCAGGTCGCCGATCTCGTAGTACGTCGAAACCGTGGTATCGTCATCCGTCACGTCCCCCTTGAGGTCGGCGAGCGAGAAGTCGATGGAGCGGAAGAGCTTGTACGAACGCACGTCGAAGCGCAGTCCGTGGCCCTTGATCGTCGTATCGGTAGTAAGCTGAGCCATTTTCAGTTTCCCTTTCTTGCTGGGGCGGGGGGG
>OCTW011591229.1_pt1 | contig 11622 bp, 13 predicted proteins | sample 1539671 | NCBI WGS metagenome assembly OCTW01 (sample SAMN02144230, study PRJEB22623) | gut metagenome | biome: sheep rumen | host: Ovis aries | place: New Zealand | reverse complement strand
CGAGGAACGATACAAATCTTTCTTTTCTTTCATCTTTTTGAATAATAAAGGTGTCAACCTTATCTACAAAAAGACAATGTACTAAGACTCACAGTTTTACGTACTAGGACTCCTATCCGTTACCTATTTTATAGTCTGCCAAGGCTATTAAGCAAATCGATCATATAGGTAATCTCTTCCTCTGTCAGTAATGGATGCAGCGGAATACTGAGTTCTTGTTGATGAATCTGCTCAGTAACAGGTAACTGCAACGTATTCCACGCAGCATAACAAGGTTGTTGATGCGGAGGTATCGGATAATGGATGATGGTCTCCACCCCATGTTCACGCAGATACTCCTGCTGACGGTCACGCTGCTCGCACAACACTGGGAAGATATGATGCACACTGTTTTTGGCAAATTCGTCCGAAGGTAATCGTAGCAGGGGATTACTGATCTCACGGATATACCGCAAGGCGATCTGCTGTCGACGTTCATTATCCTGATCGAGGTACTTCAACTTAATCCTTAGCAAAGCCGCCTGCAACTCATCCAACCGGGAGTTCTTACCCAGATAATCAAAGTGATATTTCTTGGAAGAACCATAGTTGCCCAAGGCTCTTACTACCTCAGCAAGTTGCTCATCATCAGTGGTTACCGCTCCCCCATCACCCAAAGCCCCCAGATTCTTTCCCGGATAGAAACTATGTCCAGCGGCGTTTCCTAAAGAACCGGTTTTTTTAAATGGAGAATGGAAAATGGAAAATTGATAATTGCAGCCGTGTGCTTGGGCATTATCTTCTATCAGTAGGAGATGATAGTTGTCGCAAAGTTTGGCTATCTTTTCCGTGTAAGCACAATAGCCATAGAGATGAACGAGCAGAATGGCTTTGGTCTTCTTGGTAATATGCTGCTCGATCAATGAGTCGTCAATCTGGAAGGTGTCTATCCGCGGCTCCACCAATATCGGTGTCAGGTTATTCTCCGTGATGGCAAGGATACTGGCGATATAGGTATTGGCAGGCACGATCACCTCATCACCCTCATGGAGAATCCCCAGTTCTTTATAAGCCCGGAAGATCAGGGTGAGGGCATCCAGTCCGTTGCCGCACCCCACACAATAGCGTGTGCCGATATACTGGGCATACTCCTGCTCGAACAACCGTGTCTGTTCTCCACGCAGATACCAACCGCTGTCAACGACTTCCGCCATAGCCTCCTTCATCTCGGTGGCATGCCGGGCATTGAGTTCTTTAAGCGGTAAATATGGTATGGTTCTTGGCTGTGGCATGATAACAGAGATTAGAGTTTCCATTCGTAGGTGTCATAACAGATAGCCCTGCCACCAAAACCTTCCTTCTGATGGATGAGCGACTCATTCAGCGTGTTATTCTCAGGCGACATCGACGTGCCGAAGTCGAAATACCGAAAACCTTCCTCGGCATATTTCGTCAACAGGGTATCAAAGAGCAGATCGATGGCTCCCATCTTCTTCCCTTCCTCATTGGCGGAGATATACTGCGTCTTGACGATTTGTTGGGAGATGTACAAGACCGTTCCGCCCACCACCTGCTCGTCTTTTCTTACAACGAACAACCGGATATGTTGCGGAAAACGGGCATGCAGGAGTTGTATCTCTGGTAAGGAATGTACGGGATGCGCATGATAACGTTGCTCCAGATTATCCGTAAGGACATGCCAGAACGTAGCATAGTCGGAGGATTCCTCTACCTGCAGATGTTCTTTCAACGCCTTTCTTACCCCCCTTCTACGCTGCTCTGATAGAGGCAGACGACTTGTGAGATCCACCACGGAAGACGCCGCACGATGATGGAGTTGTGCCCGACATACTGTTGTCAGGGCATAGAGATCCTCCTCTGACGGTATCACTCCATAAACAGCAGGTATCTTCTTATAGATAACCTGTTGAAAACCAGCGCCCTTAAGATAATCATTCAATTCTTTGAAGAGTTCGCAGATCATGGCTATCCTACCCTGCTCACTCAAGAGGAGTCCTCCGAAAGTGAGTCCTTGATGACTCCAAAGCGTGTGTTCTTTTCTATTGGCTGGCAACAGCGCATAGAGTTTGTTATCGAGATAAAACATCAGGGAATAGTCCTCAAAACGATCTTGGTGATAGTCCATATAGCATCGGTCAAAGAGAAACGTACCGTTCTTCGACTGCGCCACGAACTGATTCCACTCGTCGGCATATTCCTGATTGTATCTTTTTATTTCGAACACCCTACGAACTTCAAGAATTCATCATAATCATAGATATACTCATCCTCATCAAAAAGCTCGGATGCCACCACCAGACAGACGGCTCCGCTGGAGAAATCCTCCAGCGTACGCCACACACCGGTGCCGATATACAGTCCTTGATAAGGATGATTCAGGTGGTAGACATGTCGCTCTTTCCCGTCGAACAACTCTACATCAAACGAGCCACTCACCGCAATGACTACCTCTTCACAGGTGCGGTGGGCATGCCCCCCACGCCGTCCGCCACCAGGGATATCATACGTCCAGTATACCCTGGCTATCTCGAAGGGTACCTGATTCAACTGCTCCACCACCGTCAGGTTACCACGTGGATCAGCGATCTTAGGCAAATCGATAATCTTTCCGATCATTTCTTCATGTAAGGATCTGTACCTAAGACGGTCTTGGCCAATCGCTTAGCCTTATCACGCAGGGCGTTGACATCATCGCCTACCTCACCGTAGCAGAGTACGACACCCATACGGCGACCGAAATGTGCCTCAGGCTTTGCAAAGATACGGATGCGGGTGCGGTCTTCTTTCAGTGCCTCCTCCAAGTGATAGTCGAGCAAAGAACAGTCGGCAGGGGCTTCGGCCTCCTTCGGAGAGAGGATCACGGCCGATGCACCGGCATGCTCCAGATGGATGGCAGGTATCGGCAATCCCATCACCGCACGGAAATGGAGTTCAAACTCAGAGAGGTTGGTGGTATGTCCGAGGGTTACCATACCCGTATCGTGTGGACGCGGAGAGAGTTCTGAGAAGATTACCTCCCCCTGTTTGGTCAGGAAGAACTCCACACCCCAGATACCGTATCCTGTCAGTGCCTTCGTTACCTGATCAGCCATATACTGTGCCTGTTTCAGGGCCTCATCAGAGATCTTGTAGGGTTGCCATGACTCACGATAGTCGCCACCTTTCTGCACATGACCGATAGGTGGACAGAACAAGGTGGGCCATCCATGTTGCTGGGTAATGGTAAGAAGGGTAAACTCTGAGTCGAAGTCGATAAACTCTTCGATGATCACCTCTTTCACATCACCACGACTGCCCTCCATTGCCTCACGGAAAGCCTGCTCCAACTCATCATCGTTGTGCACATAACTCTGTCCATGGCCAGATGAAGACATCAACGGCTTTACCACACAGGGGAATCCGATCTCATCAGCAGCACGCTTGAACTCATCGAAGGTCTTGGCATAGAAATACTTGGCTGTTCTCAGACCGAGTTCTCTCGCAGCCAGATCACGGATAGCACGACGGTTCATCGTGTAGTTCACAGCCCTTGCTGAGGGCACCACCTGTATGCCCTGCTCCTCAAACTGGAAAAGGCGCTCTGTGCGGATAGCCTCTATCTCAGGCACGATAATGTCGGGGTTGTGTTTCTTCACGACATTCTCCAGCGCATCGCCATCGAGCATCGAGAATACCTCTCGCTCATCAGCCACCTGCATGGCTGGGGCGTGGTCGTAACGATCACAGGCAATCACATACTGTCCGGCACGCTTTGCCGCAATGACAAACTCCTTGCCCAGTTCTCCTGAGCCTAATAATAATATTTTCTTCATTGGCCTTTATATGTTAACGGTCTTTATACATCTTCTCGTAATACTGCTGGTAATCACCCGAGGTGACGTTATCCAACCAATCCTGGTTGTCGAGATACCAGCGGACGGTCTTCTCAATACCCTCCTCAAACTGCAGACTGGGCTCCCAACCCAACTCCCGCTGTAATTTCGTGGAGTCGATAGCGTAACGCAGGTCATGACCGGCACGGTCGGTCACGAAGGTGATCAGATTCTGATCCTCTCCCTCTGCCCTACCTAACAGACGGTCAACGGTATTGATAAGCACCTTGATCAAGTCGATATTCTTCCACTCATTGAAACCACCGATATTATACGTCTCTGCGATCTTTCCCTGATGGAAGATCAGATCGATAGCCCGTGCATGATCCTCTACATACAACCAGTCACGCACATTCTCACCCTTGCCATATACAGGCAGCGGTTTACGATGACGGATATTATTGATAAACAGCGGGATCAGTTTCTCAGGGAACTGATAGGGTCCGTAGTTGTTAGAGCAATTCGTCACGATGGTGGGCATGCCATAGGTATCGTGGTAAGCCCGCACGAAGTGGTCGCTGGCAGCCTTGGCTGCTGAGTACGGACTATGCGGATTATAACTCGTGGTCTCGAGGAAGAACTCCTTGCCATAGGCATGATGCTGCTTAGAGGACGCTGTCGTAGAGAAAGGAGGCTCTATGCCCTCAGGGTGTGTCAGCTCCAAGGCTCCATACACCTCATCGGTAGAGATATGGTAGAAGCGCTTTCCCTCGTATTTCTCTGGTAGTGACTCCCAATAGAGTTTTGCCGCCTGCAACAACGAGAGCGTGCCCATCACATTGGTCTTGGCAAAGGTAAACGGATCCTTGATACTACGGTCCACATGACTCTCTGCTGCCAGGTGGATAATGCCATCCACATGCTTATCCTGCATCAACTGATAGAATGCCTCAAAGTCGCAGATATCCATCTTCACAAACTCATAGTTAGGACAATCCTCTATATCCTTCAGATTAGCGAGGTTGCCCGCATAGGTGAGCTTGTCTAAGTTGATGATATGGTACTCGGGATATTTCTTGACGAACAGACGTACCACATGACTTCCAATGAATCCGGCTCCACCGGTAATAACGATTGTTCTCATATATTTTATTTTTGCTTTTTATTCAGATAATCACTAGTCGGAACATATAATATTCCAAAGAATACCGCCTGTAATAATGCTTGAGTCCAATTGATTTCATCATTAAATATCAGGCACATCACAAGCCATATCACAAAAAAGAGAACTGCATGACAGGTCATTCTCTTTGCATAGCCAAAAATCGTTCCATTCATCTGTCTATTTCTTTATTCTTTCCTCCTAATGTAATAACTTCACAATCAGTGAATTTATTGCCTTCTATGGTTAATCTTATCAAGGTTCTCTCCTGTTGCCAACCAGAGAGTCCTGCTGCCCCGGGGTTGATGTGCAGCAAACCGAGTGTCTTATCGTATTTCACCTTGAGGATATGCGAGTGTCCACTGATAAACAACTGCGGTGGATTGGCGTAGATCGCCCCCCGTATACTGGCATCGTATTTCCCGGGATAACCACCGATATGTTTCATCAGCACCTCTATCTCCTCACAGCGCCAACGGAGAATCTCGGGGTACATCCTCCGCACATCCCCACCATCGATATTACCATGAACGGCTCTCAACGGACGGAAAGCCGCCAGTTTCTGCGCCACCTCCAGCGAACCGATATCCCCGGCATGCCATATCTCATCACAGGGTTCGAAATAGGTGAGGTATTTCTCATCCCAGTAGGCATGGGTATCACTGATGATTCCTATCTTCTTCATTCTTCTGCCGTATCGTGAAACCGTTCGATGCCATACCACTGGTTGACAAACTGCTCGATATAGGCGGCAGTACCCTCAATGCCCAGTCGTGAGGAGTTGACACAGAGATCATAACTGTCGGCATAGCCCCACTTCTTCCCGGTGTAGTAGTTATAATACGAAGAGCGCTTACCCTCGATCTTACTGATCATCTTACCGGCTGTCTCCTCATCACATCCCTGTCGATCACAGATCCTTTTCAACCGGTCCTCCAGGTTGGCGGTAATGAAGATATTCACCGTGTCATGACGGTCACGCAACACATAATCGGCACAGCGCCCTACAAAGACACACGAACCGGCATCGGCTGCCTTACGGATGGCTGCACACTGAAACTCGAAGAGTCGCTCCTGAGTGAAATCACTCGGATAGAAACTGTTGTCGGAAAGATGGGCGGTATGCAGATGGAAGAGTGATCTGAGGAATCCCCGCTGCTCATCATTCTCTTCGAAGAAATGTGGGGAGAAACCGCTCTCCTGTGCAGCCAGACTGAGCAGTTCCTTATCATAGAAAGAGGCATGGAAGGTATAGGCGAGCATCTTGGCTATCTCGACACCGCCGGCACCCAACTGTCTACCTACATTAATGATGACTTTCTTATTCTCCATTACTTAATGCTTTATGTTGTAGTTTGAACTTTTTCATATATCGGGCCATCATCACGAAGGTGACGATGAAGGCTATCGTATCCGACAGAGGTAATGACCACCACACGCCATCAACACCCCAGAATGGTGGAAGGATAACCAACAGCGGCAACAGGAACAGCATCTGTCGGGAGAGCGACAGGAAGATGCTGATCTTCGCCTTGCCGATAGACTGGAAGAAATTGGTGACTACCGCCTGGAAGCCGATCAACGGGAAGGCGATCATATTGATACGTATACCGTTGACTGCCATATCAATCAACTGAGGATCGGTGGTGAACAGTCGGGCACATGGATAGGGGGCAAACTCTCCCACTAACCATCCCACCACCATGATGCAGATAGCGGCGATAATAGAGAGGTTCAGCACGCGCATCATTCGGTCGAAGCGCAGCGCTCCATAATTATATCCCGCAATAGGTTGCATACCCTGGTTGATACCCATCACCACCATGAAGAAGATAAAACCGATACGGTTGGCGATACCATAGGCACCTACGGCCAGATCGCCGCCATGGCGCACCAGGGCTGTGTTGATGAAGATGACGATGATACATGAGCAGGCATTCATCGAGAAGGGTGAGATGCCGATGCCCAAGATATTCTTGATGATGGTGGAGTCGAGCTTATAGATGCCGCGCTTGAAATGGATCATCTCATTGGGGTTGCTGAAGATCCATATCTGCCAACAGAGAGCGGTGATCTGCGACAATACCGTAGCCAATGCCGCTCCCTGGATACCTAACTTAAAGGTATAGATAAAGAGGGGGTCGAGCAAGGTGTTGAGCACCACGGTAAAGATGGTGGCATACATCGCCTGCTTGGGTTTCGAGGCAGCCCTCAGCATGGCGTTCATACCGAAATACAGATGGGTGAACACATTGCCCAACAGGATGATCACCATGTAGTCACGGGCATAGGGAATGGTATTCTCAGTAGCGCCGAAGAAATATAATATCGGATCGATGAAGATCAAGCACAACGCTCCAAAGAGAATACCGGTGATGATCTTCAGCACGACGGCATTACCTAAGATCTTCTCGGCCGTGTCGTAGTCTTTCTGTCCTAACCTGACCGACAAGAGGGTGGATGCACCCACACCGATAGCTGCGCCGATAGCGCCCGACAGGTTCATGAAAGGAAAGGTGATAGCCAGTCCTGAGATAGCCATCGGTCCTACACCCTGACCGATGAAGATACTGTCCACCATATTATATAACGAACTGGCTACCATTGCCACGATAGCAGGAAGAGCATATTGCATCAACAACTTACCCACAGGTTTAGTACCCAGCTCTAATGTCGCTTTCTTATTATCCATTATTCTTCGATGTGTTATAAGACTTGCAAAATTAACAAAAATAATCCATATCACGCTGTTTTTTTTGGTTTTTCCATAAAATAGCACTACTTTTGTAGTTCATTATTCAATATGTTGCAGCAATAATCATGAAAAAAATATTACTCCTGTTCATCTGTGTCATCGCTGTGCTGAACGCCCAGGCTGACGATAAGAATCCTTTAAAATACCCTGCGGGAAAACATGCCGTCTACCGTATCTACCTGACAGATAAGAAAGACACACCCTATTCATTGAAAAAACCTTCGGCATACCTTTCTAAACGTGCCATCGCCCGCAGACAACAGCAGCATATCCAGGTTGACTCCACCGACCTGCCCGTTAACCCGGCGTATGTCAAGGCAATCATGTCCGACGACATCCAGGTGTTAGGATGCAGCAAATGGAATAACACGGTGGTTGTCATGACCAACAAAGAGAAGAAGATAGAAAAGCTTCGCACGTTGCCCTTCGTCAGCAATATCATCAAGGTATGGGATGAGCCCAAGAACGGCAACGAGACAGCCAAGCGTGATTCACTACGACCGATGGAACGTGAGAAAGAGTCCAAGGACTACTACGGCTATGCACAAGATCAGACGGTGATGCTCCATGGTGATCAGTTGCATGAGATGGGCTTCAAGGGCAGAGGCATGATGATTGCCGTGCTCGACGGCGGCTTTATGAATGTGGATACCATCCCGGCATTCCAAAAGAGTCATATCATCGGTGCACGTGACTTCGTCCGTGACCGTCAAGCCAATGTCTTCGAACAGCTGGATCACGGCACGAAGGTGCTGTCACTCATGGCTACCAACCAGCCGCATCTCTATGTAGGCGCCGCCCCGGAAGCATCTTACTGGTTGTTGCGTAGCGAGGACGGACCGACAGAGTCGATGGCAGAGGAAGACTATTGGGCCATGGCGATAGAGTTTGCCGACTCAGTAGGCTGTGATGTCGTCAACAGTTCGTTGGGCTATCATGCCTACGATGATAAGAGCACCAACTACCGTTATCGTGATCTCACCGGAAAGGTATCACTGATATCACGCACAGCCTCGATGCTGGCCGATAAAGGGATGGTTCATGTCAACAGCGGCGGTAACAGTGGCATGGGATCCTGGAAGAAGATCGGTGTGCCTGCCGATGCCTCGGATATCTTAGCCGTTGGCGCCACCAATCAAGAACGTATCAATGCGCCCTACAGTTCGGTAGGTCCTACTGCCGACGGCCGTATAAAACCGGATATCGTAGCCTTAGGCAATCCCTGGTTGATCAGCGGCAAAGGAATGATGACCATCAGTCAGGGTACCTCCTTCGCTGCCCCTCAGATCTGCGGATGGGTAGCGTGTCTGTGGCAGGCGCTGCCCAATAAGACTGCCCACGAGATCCTCGACCTTGTCAGGATGTCGGGCGACAATACCGAATATCCCGATAATATCTTCGGCTATGGCATGCCCGACTTCTACAAAGCCTATCAAATGGGGAAAGGAGAAATTGAATAAAATCTCGCAATCTCATGATCTCGTGATCTCATGATCTCGTAATCTCGACAAAATAATAATCAATGAAAAAAACCCTCTCCCTCTTTGAACTGAACCAGTTGGTTCGTGAGACAATCGAACTATCGATGCCCGATGAGTATTGGGTAGAGGCAGAGTTGTCTGAAGTGCGTGAGGTGCGCGGCCATTGCTATATGCAACTCATCCAGAAAGACGACCGGTCGAACACACCCATTGCCCAAGCCAGTGCCCGTTGCTGGAAAAACACATGGATGGGCATACGACCGACATTCGAACGGATCACCGGACAGCAGATGCACGCCGGACTGAAAGTGCTCCTTCGGGTATATCCGCAGTTTCACGAGGCATACGGTTTCTCATGGATCGTCACGGATATCGACCCCACCTATACGATGGGTGACATGATGCGAAAGCGACAGGAAATCATCCGCACACTAAAAGAAGAAGGGGTCTTCGACCTACAGAAATCACTCACCCTCCCGATGTTCTGTCAACATATCGCCGTGATCTCCAGTCAGAATGCGGCAGGCTATGGTGACTTTGTCAACCAACTGGAGAACAATGAGTACCACTTCCGTTTTCAGACTCGGCTCTTTCCTGCTATCATGCAGGGAGAACAGGTGGAGGAGAGCATCATCAAGGCACTGGATACGATCTATGCGCTGAATCACAAACGACTCAACGGCGATTCTGATGAAGCACCCTTCGACTGCGTCGTGATCATCCGCGGTGGTGGAGCGACAGCCGACCTATCCGGCTTCGACACCCTGGCATTGGCAGAGAATGTGGCCAACTTCCCGTTGCCGATCATCACCGGTATCGGTCATGAACGGGATGAGAGCATACTGGACATGATCTCCCACACCCGTGTGAAGACACCCACGGCAGCAGCGACCTTCCTCATCAGTCAACTCAAGATGGTGTACGATCACCTGAATGAGATGCAGCAGGATATATACGGTGCTATCTCCATGCGCATGGAAAGAGAGCAGGCACGCATCAACCGGTTGTCTAACAAGATGACCATCCTGTTCTCTGGTGTGAAATCACGTCAGGAGAACATCCTGCAGCATTACACCCATCGCATAGCCTCGGCACTCGACAGATTCTTCATCAAAGAGAGGAACAGACACGAGAGGATGCAAAAGATGCTGCGACCCTATGCCGAGAAGAAGATGATCAGCGAGGGATACCGCCTGCAACTGCTCGAACAACGGATAGAGGCAGCCAACCCGGAGCATATCCTTCGCAGGGGATATAGCATCACGCTACACAACGGCAAAGCTCTGAAGGATATCAATACGGTGAAGAAGGGTGACCAAATAGAGACCCGCCTGAGCAACGGCACCATCCACTCTATCGTGGAAAAATAACTTAATGGAAAATGAAAAATGGATAATGGAAAATTATCGGAGCAGCGAGAGCAGAGATAAGCTTGCTTATTCTATGCCGAGTCGTGACGATAATCGCCGAAGGCAATGGAAAATAAGGGGAGCAGCGATAAAACCTCATGGCGGGCTTGGCCCCCTCATCCCGGACTTGATCCGGGATCTCTTGCGGAATAAATAAAAAAACAACAAGATATGGATCAACAAGTAAAATACGAAGAGGCCATGCGCCAACTGGAAGAGATCGTTGAGAAAATAGAGAACAACGAACTCGACATCGATCAGCTGACTTCCCAGTTGAAGAAGGCAAAAGAGCTCATCACGCTCTGTAAGGATAAACTGGTAAAAACCGATGAGGAACTCAAAAAGATCCTCAAGGAATAATTTACAGTTCACAGTTCATAGTTCATAGTTCAAAGTTAGCAACATGATTCTGCCGGAAGGATTTATAAAAACAACGGCCCAGTTGATGGGATCACAACGATGGCAACGATTCCGTGACAGTCTCTCGGAAGAGCGCCCCGTGAGCATCCATCTCAACCCCACGAAGGCCACACGCATGAATATCCATCCAGAGATACTCGATGCACAGGTGCCCTGGTGCCCCAACGGCTATTACCTCAAACAGCGACCAGCCTTTACCTTCGATCCACTCTGGCATGCCGGTCTTTACTACGTGCAAGAGGCGGCATCGATGTTCATCAGCGAAGTCATCCGGCAACATATCACACAACCGGTCACCGCATTAGACCTCTGTGCTGCACCAGGAGGAAAGTCCCTGTTGTTACGCGAGACCCTTCCGCAAGACAGTCTGCTGTTCTCCAACGAACCCATGCGGCACCGGGCCAACATCCTGGTAGAGAATATCCAGAAACAAGGACATCCCGATGTGATCGTCACCAATAACTATGCTAAGGATTATCGCAAGGCAGGACTACTCTTTGATGTCATCCTTACCGACATGCCCTGCTCCGGAGAGGGAATGTTCCGCAAAGAACCCGAGGCCGTACAACAGTGGAGTACCCAA
>OCTW011560477.1_pt1 | contig 11622 bp, 11 predicted proteins | sample 1539671 | NCBI WGS metagenome assembly OCTW01 (sample SAMN02144230, study PRJEB22623) | gut metagenome | biome: sheep rumen | host: Ovis aries | place: New Zealand | reverse complement strand
TTATGTGAAAGCGGCAAGCTATTTTCACATTTTCTTATCTCACTACGTTCGAACGATTATGTGAAAGCGGCAAGCCACTTTCACATTTTCACATTTCCACGCATCGCTGTATCTTCAATTTTTGCTCATAATAATTATATAATATATTATATTATTATATTATTATGGTGATTTTATCAACCCACATGGATGTGTGGAAATGTGGAAATGTGAAAAAAAGGAGGTTGAAAATTTGCAAATGTCAGATTTTTTTTGTAACTTTGTATGCTAAATGTGTGCAGACGGTTACCGAACACATTTGATAGTAATATGAATCCATAAAAGACCAAAATTATGGCATCAATTCAAGACATTAACGCGTTGGAAGAACGAATCTACGACGCTGTACAAGAGTACCTTGACAACCCGGGCGGGTATGATAACGCGGCACTTCACGTCTATCTCGATAAAGATGATATGGAGTATCGCGCAGAGATGGAAGACAATCTCCAAGGAACAGAGGACGATGGTATCTACCCAATAGTCGACCTCATCCGCGATGGAGAGCCGGACAACGACAAGGCAAGCGACATTGCTAATAGTTGGATATTTTTAGATTAATATTTATAAACTGAATACTGATTTATGGAAAAGACAATTGTTAAAAACACACGAACATCAAAGATTGCTTCGATGTTGTTGTATAGTTTGGTGTTAATCATGTTAGCAGCATGTTCTCCAACGGCAAATACAATTAAAGGGCACACATACTATGGTGGCTCTTCTGATAGCGGAATGAAAGTGTATTTTTCTCCTTCAGGTTCCGCGCAGATCACACACTATTTAGACGGAACAACTACAATCTACTCAAATTTCACATATACCATTGATGGAAATATTGTTGAGATATACTATGACTATTCTGATTATTGGAAGTTAGAGGCTCAAGGGAAACTTTTTCTTCATTTAACATACGATCCAGAAACAGACACTTTGCGTTTTGATGAAGGGGATGTGTTATCGCGTATGAATTAGTTTATTGATACATCATCAATTATGAACAAAATAGCTGTCGCTTAGACAGCTATTTTTTGTTGTATTTCGCTTTTTTTAAGGAACTATAGTACGCAAAATGCACAAATATGTAAAAACACCATATTTATTAAACGTGAGAAAATTACATTTAAATATCTATGATATTTATTTTAGAGAGTCAAAAATAATAAGAACTATAGTTCCTTGTGTAATTCGAAAAAAAGCAGTACCTTTGCAAAAATTTTTCAAATATCGCAATATGAAAAGTAAAGAACAGTTGAAGCGTGACTCGGGAAAAGTATTACGGAGTTTGCGCTATAAAAAGTCAGAAGAAGCAGAAGTGAAATTGACACAAGCAGACATTGCTTATAGTTCAGGAATCAGTGTACGTTACTATAATGAATTAGAGAACGGCAAAAAACTCCCAACCATTGATTCGCTGATGAAAATTGCAGAGTCGTATAAAATGTCACTCTCGGATATATGTAAACAAATTGAAGAATACTAACTAAAATCCTAATATTATGACACAGGAGCAAAAACAATTCCAATCGGAATTTATGGAAATGGTGCGCGAGACAGCAGAGGCTAACGGCACAACATTGGAAATGGAATTGACAAATTCCTTCATTGAGTATATTATAGATAGTGGCGATGCACTAGCACCAGAGTTATGCTATTGTATCAGTTCTCCAGAAACAGATCGTATCACAGGCAAATATAAACTCAATGCCTTTGATTATTCTGAGGATACGGGCATACTGGATCTATTTGGAACAATATGCTATGATGGTCAAGCACCCACGTTGCCCACATCTACAGCATATAAGATGGTAAACGAGTTGACGATATTCTTCAAAAACTCATGCGATGGTAAAGTCGCAAAAAGTTATTATCGCCAAACAGAGCCAGATGTAGCTGATGTAATGGATATGATTCGTGAAGAAGTACAGAAAAATCAATTGACACAAGTACGTTTCTTTGTTCTATCCAATGGATACTCGCAAGATGTGTTAGAAATAGCAGATGCCGATTTGGATGTAATAGGTAAGAATGTCACGACCGAGTATCACTTCTGGGATATGGAGGAAATCCGCAAGATTGAAAACATCCGTCAGAATAACCAAGAAATTAAAATAGATTTAGAGGGTGATTATCAAACGGCTTTGGAATGTATCAACGTGCGCGACGAGGAGAACAATATCACTTCATATTTAGCAATCATGCCAGCTCTCACTCTTGCAAAAATATATGACCGTCACAAGGTTCGCCTTATTGACAAGAACGTTCGCAACTTCTTAGGAGGAAAAGTAAAAGTCAACAAGGTGATGGCGACAACACTATTAGAGCAGCCTAATCTGTTCTTCAATTTCAACAATGGTTTATCCAGTACTGCAAAAGAAGTATTTTTGAAGCAAGATGATGGTAGAACCTATATAACCGGTTTCCGTGATTGGAGCATTGTGAATGGTGGTCAGACGACATCTACCATATACACTATATACAAGAAATCGAAAGAAAATTGGCCATTGCTGCAAAAGTCATATGTAGCCGTTAAAATTTCGGAAGTCAAGCCAATGGTAGAGACAGCATTGCCAACGCTCATTCCTGATATTGCTAAGTTCGCAAACTCGCAGACATCAATCAAGGAATCTGACCTCTCAGCAAATGCGCACTATATGTTAGACATGCAAGAACAATCGCGTAAATGCTGGACGCCATTATCGTTCTCAACTTTGTGGTACTTTGAACGCCTACGTGGACAGTTCTTGACAGATAAAGCTCTTGAGGGCGGTGTTGGTACTCAGAAGGTTAAGAAATTTGAGATGCTACGTCCTCAAAGTCAGCGCTTCAACAAGACTGACATAGCCAAGATAGAAATGGCATGGTTGAAGAAACCATTTATTGCGTGTAAAGGCGCAGAGGTGTGCTTTGACAAATATTGGGAATATCTCAAGACAAATGGGATGCCGGTTGTAGATGAGAAATACTTCCACGATATAGTAGCAAAGATGATTATATATAATTACATTCATCGCTATCTTAAGGAAAGTGGAAATAAAGGCTATGCTGCAATCTTGTGCTGTTACTCACTCGCTTTGTTAGCATTACGCTCACAAGACCGTGTTGACTTGGCATACATATGGAACAATCAAGACTTGCAACCAGAGTTGAAGGAGGTGCTACAATTGTTCTGTAAAGAAGTTTCGGATTATCTGACGTTAATTGGCACACAAGGAAACAAGAATCCGCAAACAGAATCAAAGAAGGTCGACTTCTGGAACAATATCCAGAACAAGACATTAAGCATCACTGTTCCCGAATCAATATTGGTAAGCAACGAAGACGAAGTGGTTGTAACTGCTGCTCAACAGGCTGATATTGATGAGTCTGTCGCATGGGGTGCTGAAAAATGGCGTAATCTGGCAGTATGGACGAAGAAAGATGGTAAGAATCTGCTTTCTATCATGGAGAAAAAGAAGGTGGATCACATGGCAACAACCATCGAGCGCGGCGAGACACCGAAAGCTCGTTTGGCCGAAGATTGTCAGCGCATCAAACGTCTTGCTGTAGATAATGGCTTCGTTCATGATTTCATGTACTAATAAATTGACAAATAGTGAAAATTAAAAGACCTATACGAGTATTCGAAGCATTTGCAGGATATGGCGGCGCTTCTTTTGGGTTAAGACGGTGCGGTTATCCGTTCGAGGTAATTGGTATGTCGGAAATTGACCCAAGCGCCTGCCGTATGCTGGATGTAAACTTCCCCGACACGCAAAACTATGGCAATATTGTTACGATACGTGAGCGATTAGAACGGAATAGACGTTATCTTCGGAACTTTGATCTGTTTACAGGCGGATTTCCCTGCCAACCTTTTTCTTCTGCCGGTCTGCAATTAGGCGAGGAGGATAAATTTGGGCGAGGAACATTAATATATGAAATATTGAAAATCTGCGAAATCAAAAGACCTAAATATATCTTCTTAGAGAATGTTAAAGGTTTTAATTCAGCAAAATTTGCACCAACACGAAATGCAATTATCAACCGCTTGGAAGCATTAGGCTATCATATTCGAATGCAGATGCTCAACACGAAAGACTACGGCATCCCGCAAAACCGTGAGCGATTGTGGATTTTTGCGCATAGAGGAAATTTACCAGAGACTTTTAATATGGTGCCACCTATTGTTCCTATAGATAAGAGACCCAAACTTTCGGCATTTTTGGATGCACGACCACCGGAAGAGGTTTATCTAAAACCGGCGCAGGTAGAGCACTTTATGAAAGTTCATACCGAACACGGATTTACGCAATGGCAAGTCGCTGAACCTTTATGTTTTGATGTGTATAACCACAAGATGAAAACTAATGGACTAACCAATACACTGACAGAACCAAGCCACAATATTACGCGTATTGTGGAACCGCCATTAGCTGATGGAACAATTCGAATACGCAAACTCTCAGTAGAAGAACAATTCCGTTTGATGGGATTCCATGATAATGAACTCGTCTTTCCGGAAGATCTTAACTACACGCAGATTTCTGCACGTGCAGGAAACGGATGGGATGTGCACCTTGTTGGATTATTGTTAAACCATATATTTAACCAGTTATGAATCTTGATTTAGCGTCGTTTGCTTTCGGAGCGAACCTACTGACAGGCACAGGCACTTCACCATGGGGAACATCTCTTGGTCAGAGCCAGCCAGAATATAAGTTTACTGCCAAGGGTTATGAGAATATCCTTTGCGGTATGGTTTATAACTCTGTTCCACTTAAAATGGTAGGATTACCTTTGGGAAAAGGCGGCAATACAACCTACTGTCACGAGAATGACGGATGTCAACTTGCTGCTGTTTTTAACAAAGTATTTATTAACGAACAACAAATTGATGCGCCATTTGCGATGATCATCTACAAAGAAGACACCGTAAGTCATGCAGGACGACGCCATCTCAAGTTCAGTCCAAAGATCTTCTTCAAGGACAAAAAAGGATATGTGCATACTAATCAGGATTTCCTTGATTGCGCTTACCAGAAATTAGGGTTATCGCCTGATGCTTGCTGGTTCGTTTATAAGATGGAGATAGAGAATCTTGATGAGCTGCACATGTCGGCTGTTGTTGTTCGGAAAGATGCATCAGTGCTTTATGCTGACAGCAAAGAGCGTGCGACCGAATGGAGAAAATTAGTTGAGGAAAAAGAATGTGAATAAAAATAACTATAGATAAGGAACTATGGAGGAGAAAAAGAAAAAAGTGGTGAACTACAATTTTTTAATGTGTGATGTTATTTTCACAGAAGAAACAGAAAATTTAGAGTCTGCAAAAATGTCCACGGAGATGGCTCTAAAGCATGCCGGATCAATTTTTACATCATTGTGCAAAGGAGGGAAATTAAATCTCTATAAGTTGAAAAAGAGCAAGGATGGGGATGACGTAATACCTTATCATAATGATGTCATGGCTGTTCATAATGGCGTCTCTGTTTTGCGCGTCAACAATAACAAGAACAAGAATGTAGTAGAAGAGGCAGACACGATGACGAATGGCATTACCGATTACGAGACCAATACGTATGTTTCAAATCCATTTTGTTTCGTTATCATAGACAATCGTGAAGATAAGGGTATTTGTCAAATCGCAATACAGAAGAATGACGCATGGGGAGACACAAAAGGTTTGCGAGAACTGCTTGAACAATATTGGAATACCCAATTTCTTAATGATGGTATCCCACTGAGAGTGACAATTTCTCCGAAGACACGTCCTTCTGAAATATGGGAGTTCTGTAGAGAACGTTGCGGAGTAGGTAAGGACTCTATTACACGTATAGCATTTGAATTTCCCAACCAACGCAAAATAGCAACGCTAAATAGAATCCCCAACCCCAAGGGATATATCAGGCAGTTGGCACAACTATCTGAATTTACGAATGCTATTAAAACACACATACATATGGATTATGATGGTGCTGATCCGGAGACTATAGAGAAAAATATGAATGATTTAGCCAATATCGTGCAAATATGCTCCAATACTGAATATGATTTATCCGTCTATTTCAAAAAATATGGGCAGTATCGTTGTAACGATGTTGTCAAGGCAATATTCCCTATGGATGAAACCATCCTCAATGCATTCATGATGGATTGGGACGAACAATCTTGCACACCACAACAGCGCGAGTTGTTCGCATGGTGTGATGAAGCGTACGAACAAGGAAAATTATTTGAAAATGCTGAACAAATTCCAAGCAAGCGATATCGCCAGAATCCGTAATCTATATTATGGTCACATATTATATTCAACTCTTAGCGATGCGTGTTTATCATGTTGCGAGGAAGTGAAATCATATCAATTACGCCCAGAACAGATTCTTGTAGAAGTTGTATGTCTTATTGACGAACTTAAACAACAGCAACAAGATATCCGATGGGATAATTTGTATCGTTCACTCAGGCAAGATTACCAGATACAAGACAATGCGATCTCTCCGAATGATTGCGACCGTATTACCACGACCATTGTTTGCACATTGGCTTCTATTCTTGTTGTTTCATATACAAATTTCTACCATCGCCTTGCTCAAAAGTTATTAAATCAAATAGTCATCACAAAATCGTTGTTATCCGAGCGAGCATTGGATGATTTGATGAATGGTGTAGAGAAACGTAATGTTGAAATTGCTCAATGGTTACGGGATTATATGGAATCTGACGTATTTCAATCCGATACTTTCACAGAATATTTCTCGCCTATTGAGATGTCCGAGAAAGGTACACCACAACACATCCGATTCTCACCAAAAGCTACAACGGAACAAAAAAATGAATTTAAGTCACTCATATATAAAATACTTTCGCAGAAAAAGAAAAGAGGGATGGCTGGCGAAATTAAATCCCTTTTAAGGCAGAGCTTTATGGACGAGATAATTGTTCTGTCAGGAACGGATACAGATATATATAATGATTTATATGATTATTTCGACTACAAACAATCATACTCTACATTCATGGATGCAGAACCAAAACTTATAAAGAAACAGGACTGAAAAATCCTGTTTCTTCTTTTTTGAATATAGATACCGGATTGTTCCCGGAGTGATGGCATACTTTTTTGCGTATGCCATTTTTTTGTTGTACCTTTGCATCGCCAAATGAGAAATCAGGCGGCGGTGATTCGCTATTGAGAGCGACACCTTAAATAAATACTAACACGCGAAGTTTGGGCTTGGGTACCCACGAATGCATTCACCAACGGAGCACAAACATTCGCTAAAAATGGGACAGAATGTTAAAAAGTCCACGAAAGTGGCAACCAAGTCCACCAAGAAGGTGGCAACCAAGAAGAGCCAAGAGGCAAGTAAGAAGTTTTTCTTTATGAACGTCGAGTTCAAAGGAAACGAGTCAGCAATCATGATCGGCGAGACACGTGACGTGCGACTGAAGTACGTTGACGAGGATAATTTCCTCGCTATCGAAAGAGCGAAACGTCCTGCTGATGGACCGAGCCAGAAACGCACCACGCTGGATCGTACCGCACACGGCAAAATCAGTGTTGATGAATACGGCGCACACGTGTATTTCTATTTCCCGTTCACGGAGTTTGACAAGAACACATGGCTCGCTGATGCGCTCGAATCCGAAGCCGAACTCATGGGCGACCGTATCGTAGAAATGGAGGCTATATGCTGATATTAGCAATCCGAAAAGGGGGAGGCGCGAAGTGTAGTAGCGCCTGCCCGTTCTACGAAGAAAGCGGAGTAGTACGAGGTTTCAACGGACCACTCAGGACGCATTGCTCGATGACCATGAACCCGTGGATGCTCGACTGCGACGTCTATGACCCGCTCTGTATCGACAAACTCGAAGTCACCGAAGAGCAGTGGAAACAGATGCAGCACGCCGTACACAAACGTGCCATCCGGCAACGCAAACAGTACCCGGAGGAACATGACGAGATTCACGCCGTTGGTTGCGACTGGACACGAGCCAAGACAGTCCATGAGGCTATCGAGGAATCGTCGAAAGGCAAATACAACGCCCGCAAATCCGCCAACGTTACGGATCGCCACCTCTTCCCCTGCAGGGTGAAAAAATCAAATGAATAAATGGTAAATGATTAAATTGTAAATAGCTTTATGTTTCAATATCAAGAAAAAGTAAATGCCGGTGTACCGCAACTATGTACGCCCGAGAAATGGGACGAACTGATTGATTCGCCCGAAGTAAAGAATATCTGCGAGCAGATAGGCAAGCTTAACGCAAGTGCAGCCGACTATGGGGAGCGGAAGCAGGCACTAAAGAAACGTCTGCCGATTATCATCCCGCATGCGGCATCATTCAAGAACAACAAGCGCGTAAGTGCCGATGCTGTGCCGAGTGGGTTGGCGATGCTGGATGTGGATCATGTGGAGAAGCCACGGGAGTGGTACAACTCGCTCATGGAAATCGCGAGCACAGAACACCTTAAAAAAAACGGAATATACCTGATTGCTATAACAGCGAGCGGGAAGGGGCTGAGAGTGATAGGAAGACGTCAGAAAGGCGAGTCCATTGAAGCAGCACAACTCCGCATAGCAAGCGTACTTGGCATCACCGAATACGATGCGGTGACGAAGGATCTGGCACGGGCGAGTTATGTAGTGCCGCGGGAGTATGTGCTTTATGAGGATCGAGACGGACTATTCAATCCGAACACAGAAGAGACGCCGGATAGTATCCGTCAAAACGGACGAAGCCTATTGGCACTACCGGCGCATGTGAAAGAACCGGCATCAGATGTCGGGCAAACAGATGAAGAAAACAACGCGGACGACGGCGGTAACTATACCGCTGAAGGTGACAACCCTGTTGGGCTGTGCTACAGAGGGATAGCGTATAATGAGATTGTGCAGCAGCTAATGCTCTCGATTGGAGCCGCGGATGGTGCTGAGCAAGGAGAACGGAACACAGTGTACTTTAGTTTGGCGTGCTACATGCGTTACATCTGCGATTTCGATGCCGCTCTCATCCTGCGCATCCTACCCGACTTCGGTCTGCCCGAGCAAGAACGCCGCCAAGCTATCTCATCCGCCATTGGTCGCCCGCGTAAGTCCGAGATGCCCATCGTCCTTCAGTCCGCTATAGCAGTCTGCGAACGAGAGTCATTGTCAGGTGCTTCGGGCGTCAGACCGGAAAAAGCCACTGATCTTCCGCTTCCCGAACTCCCACGGCTGCTCAAATTAGTGTGTCGAAGACTTCCCGAAGACTATCGTGCTGCGATGATTATAGCGAGTCTTCCTGTCCTCGGTACGCTTGCCACCCGCATCCGCTTCGAGTACCTCGACCGCCAGATCCAGTCCTTGAGTTTCTTCTCCTGTATCACCGCGCCTGCTGCATCCGGTAAGTCCTTTATTCGCAAACCCATCGATCTGCTGCTCACCCCCATCAACGAGCAAGATGCCATCGAGCGCGAGAAAGAACAAGCCTATAAGGACAAGTTGCGAGCAAGTAAGAACAGCAAGAACCAACCGGAAGATCCGCACGCATGTCCGCGTAACAACGGTGTCGCCATCAGTATCGCCAAACTGCTGCAGCTTCTCACCTATGCCGAGGGCAAGCACCTGATCGGTATCGGCGAAGAAATGGACACGCTGGTCAAGTCCGAACGTGCCGGTGTATGGAGCCAAAAATCCGACATCTACCGTCTGGCTTTCGACAACGCGGAATACGGGCAGGCGTACATGTCTGAGGCTTCGTTCAATGCGCACATCAAGGTGTATTACAACCTGCTGCTGACAGGAACACCTAACTCGATGCGACGGTTCTTTAAGGACCTGGAGAACGGTCTGGCTACACGTGTGTGCTTTGCGCAGCTGCCTGATACGAGTTTTACGGAGATTCCCGTGTTTGCGCCGTATAGCGAGAGTGAGAAAGCAGAGATTATCCACTGGGCACGGCAATTGGATGCCGAACAGGGAACGATCACTTGTCCACAGGTGGGAACGGTGATTGCGGAGTGGCTGGAAAAGAAACGCCAGCAAGCCATCGATGCGGATAGTCACGCCATGGATACGCTCCGTCGTCGTGCCGCCGTGATGGGCTTTCGTGCCGGCATGCTCTGTTACCTGCTCGAGAACCGCAAGTTCACCAAGACCGTCGCATCCTTTGCAGAATGGGTCGCCGAGTACATCTTCCGCAACCAGATGGAACTCTGGGGTGAACAGCTGGAGCAGGAACTAACCGGCGCACTCGATGCCCTCAGCGACAGAGGTGCAGCTTCATCGCTCCTCTCTCTGCTGCCCAACGAGTTCACCACCGGCGATCTGATCAAGCTCCGTGCGCGCAAGAACCAATCCGTCAAAACCGCCGCTATCAGCATGGTCCTCAACCGCTGGAAGAACAACCGCCGCATCGAACCCTGCGGCAACAAAACATGGCGCAAACTCTAACCAAAAGCGGGTGTTTTCTGCATCCGCTTTTTTCTTATCTCACTACGTACGCACGAAAAGTGGAAATTCACATTTCCACTTTTCTTAGCCACAAGGGCACGATTAGTGAAAATTCACATTTCCACTTTTCCACACATCTGTGTGGGTTCAAAACAATTTTTTCAAATTAGCATACTATCCGGGAGAGGAATTACCGGGACTGCGATACAAAAAGCGTTACAATGAATCAGGAGCAGTGCGAGCAGCGAACCGGCAGCAAAGGATTTATATATGAATTTAGCAAAAAGTATGCGCGGAGGTAAGTCAGAGCATGATTTATGAGAAAAAATTTGCTTTTCCGTGAAAATTTATGTACCTTTGCAACGATTACTGACAAGGCATGAAACAATCCTTGTCTGTAACAAACAAAAAACGAACAAAAGACTATGAACTGGTTAGAAAACCTATTTTTCGGAACAGGTATCGCCCACTCTATCTTCGCGCTGTGCATGGTGATAGGCTGCGGTATATTCCTGAGCCATAAACTGAAGTTCAAAGGTATCACACTGGGCATAACGTGGATCCTGTTCTGCGGCATTGCCTTCTCGCATTTCGGTATGCGTCTGGACCCGCTGGTTGAGGCGTTCGCCAAAGATCTGGGACTGATACTGTTTGTGTATTCGATTGGTCTGCAAGTCGGTCCGAGTTTCTTCTCGTCGTTCGGCAAGCAGAGTCTGAAGATGAACCTGATGGCTGCCACGATCGTGCTGTTAGGTTGCGCAACGGCGTACATCATCCATCTGACCTCGGGCGTAGATATAGCCACGATGGTCGGCGTGCTGTCCGGTGCGGTAACGAACACTCCTGGACTGGGTGCAGCCGAGCAGGCATACATGGATATACGCGGCATGAGCAACCCGAACATCGCAGCCGGCTACGCTATGGCTTATCCGTTGGGCGTGGTAGGTATCATCCTGTCGCTGATGGCATTCAAGTGGATCTTCCGTATGTCGCTGGACAAAGAGGAGGAGAAAGTGAACGCCACCAAGAAACAGCAGGACGAGATAGAACATATCGACATCCGTCTGACTAACCCGCAGGTGGACGGCGTGCGTATATCGGAGTTGGGGCAGTACTGCAACGTGCACTTCATCGTATCACGCCTGGTGCATCCCAACGGCACGGA
>OCTW011013097.1_pt1 | contig 11622 bp, 5 predicted proteins | sample 1539671 | NCBI WGS metagenome assembly OCTW01 (sample SAMN02144230, study PRJEB22623) | gut metagenome | biome: sheep rumen | host: Ovis aries | place: New Zealand | reverse complement strand
CGCGGGGCGAGCCGTTCTACTCGCTGCGCTCATTACGAACGGCACCATTTTTTTGTGCTGCATTCTTCATGAAATGCATTCGAATCATTGCGCATTGCGCGGCGTATGGCGCGACAGCGACATAGCCCGCGCACGCAGGGCGTATGGCGCGTCAGCGACATAGCCCGCGTTAAATAAACAGGCAGTAGGCAATGAGCTGTTAGCTGTTAGCAGTAAGCAATGTGCAATTGAATGACCATTTTCAAATAAATCGATACGTCAGGAAGGCTTTTTATTCGTCGCAATAGCAGGGGGTGATCCCGAAGGGCGTAGCCTACGGATCGGAATGAATGTGCAATGGGCAATTAGCAGTAGGCAGCAAGCTGTAGGCTGCATGTCATCCGCCCATGGCTGCATAGAAACCTGCTAACGAACGAGCAAGCCACCGATATTTGCATCTCATTTTGTCTAATGCTATAATAAATAGGCGTACTGTCATCTTTGGGTCTGTCATCCCAAGACATCGTTTTGACATCACTTTGAGGAGAAAATATGAACAAGACTTTGAAAATTTGTGCACTCATCGCTCTGACTGCTGGTATTGGCGCTTGTGATGAGGGAAAATACAATGATCTGTCGTGCGACCCGGCAGAGATCAAATCCGCGTGTATTGACGGAAAATACTATTGGGAATGCGAAGCAGCCACCAACAAATTTGGTGAAAAGAAGGCTTGTGCTGTTGGTACCAAATGTTCGGATGAGACGGGCGAAGCTGTCTGTGTGGCGGACGAAGCCTATCCTTTGGTCTGCAACGAGGGCGCAAAGCGGTGCAGCGGCAATACCATCGAAACATGCATCGAGAACCAGTGGATCAAAGCGGCTCAGGCATGTGCCAATGGCTGTGCTGACGGTGCTTGCATCGATGCTGTCGCACCCGTCTGTACCGAAGGTGCAAAACAATGCAAGGCTGATGGGACGGGCGTGCAGAATTGCACCAACAATGCATGGGTCGATGGTGAGACCTGCGAAAATGGCTGCGAAAATGGCGAATGCAAACAGGGCCAGGTCGACGAAACTGTATGTGATTCCGCGACAGATACAAGCAAATGTGATGTGGATGCCATTACCAAACTGACATGTACGGATAATGTTTGGGCAAAAGAATCCTGTGTGTTTGGCTGCGAAAATGGTGCCTGCAAAGAGGCGGGCGCATGCGGTGGCTGCCCGGATGGAGATCCTGATTCATGTGATACTCAAATGGTAGGCCCCATTTGTGCGCCCGATGGTGTCACGATTATTGTTTGCGATAACTTGGTTTGGACCGAAGACAAAAAATGCGAAAATGGCTGCGAAAACGGTACATGCAAAGATTCCGGCAGCAATCCCAGCGAAGGCGCTGAGCCTTGCGTGTATGGGACAGATCAGGATAAATGCGATGAGGACGGCATTACGCAGATGGTTTGCTCCGAGACCAATGTCTGGGTGCCGACATCCTGCACGTTCGGCTGCGATGCCGATACGGCCGTCTGTAATCTCGCCGGTGCCTGCAATCCCGAAACAGATACAGAGCCTACATGTGCAATAGATAATGTTACCATCATTACATGTCAGGATGAAGTCTGGGTAGCCGGAGAGGTTTGCCCCAATGGATGTGAAGAAGGCAAATGCAAAGAGGATGGTGGTGACGAACCCGTAGCATGCGATTCCACAACCGACCAGCCCAAGTGCGAAGAAGACAACATCACGCTCACGACCTGTACAGAAAATGTCTGGGTTTCGGAGCCATGCCTCTTCGGTTGTGATGCGGGTGCCTGCAAAGAGGCCGATGCATGTAATGCCGAGACGGATACCGCTCCCAAATGCGCACTCGATAATGCCACCATTCTGACCTGTACCGAGAGCGTTTGGACGGCCGGCGAAAAATGTGAAAACGGCTGCGAAAACGGCGTGTGCAAAGAAGATGGCGGCGATGAACCTGTTGCCGAACCCTGCAATTCTGAGACAGATACCGTCAAATGCGGCGGCGAAGACAATGCTTATGTCATGACATGTACTGACAGTGCCTGGGTCACAGCCGAAACTCCCTGCGAACATGGCTGCACGGATGGCATCTGCAATATCGCTGAATAAATTGTTTTATGACACCTCAATCGTAATTCTTCAGCTCCTCCGATTCTGTCATTTCATTATGCATTCAGAATTATGCATTATGCATTTAGGAATATTATGCATTAACGAATGATTTGAGCTTTTGAAGGAAAATACGCATAGGGCTGAATCGTTACCCTCAATCATTGTAAGCTCCAATCTTTGTCGGATTGGAGCTTTTTTTTGTCTGTTTTTTGAATTAACCTCAAAAAAGACGAACTTATTTCCTCAAATATTGACTTTAATTCAGTTTTTTTGCTATGAGAGCCAACGGGTAGGGCTGTGTAGGTGTTAGCCCTCTTTTTTCTTACCTTGTGGTATTTAACGTTTAACTTCCTATCAAAAGGAAGTTTTTTTGGAGAATTCGATGAATCATAAACTTCTCGCCATATGTGCATTGGCTGCTCTTACAGCTGGCCTTGCTGGTTGTGATGAAAACACCGACAATGGTCTGGATTGCAGTGATGGTGCGTACCGTGCCCAGTGTGTTGACAGCAAATACATGATGTATTGCGATACCACGTCAAAAACCGAAAAAGTCAAGGTCTGCGAAGGTGGTTACGTTTGTGCCGATGTCAATGGCATTGCCGACTGCGTCGATCCCAATGCCAAGAATGATACGACAGTCTGTACGGATGGCGCAGTTCAGTGCAATGGCGCGTATGTTCAGACCTGTGTGAACAATGCATGGCAAAATGCCCAGACGCCGTGTGTCAATGGCTGCGAAAATGGTGCTTGTAAACCCGCACCAGTGGTCGTTCCCGATTGCACAGATGGAGCCAAACAGTGCAACAGCGACAACAGCAATACGCAGACCTGCACCAATGGCAGCTGGGTGGACGATGTTCCTGCCTGCGAAAATGGCTGCGAAAATGGCGTTTGCAAAGATGCCCCGGTCGCTTGTCAGGATGGTGCCAAACAGTGCAATGCCGACAACAGCAATGTTCAGACCTGCACGGACGGCGCCTGGGTCGATGACGTCCCCGCTTGCAACTTTGGCTGCGAAAATGGCGTCTGCAAAGAACCTCCCGCCGAAACCTGCGAAGAAGATGGTGCCAAACGGTGCAACATCAACAATAGCAACACGCAGACCTGCACCGATGGCGTATGGGTCGATGATGATCCTGGATGCAGCTATGGCTGCGAAAATGATGCCTGCAAAGAACCTCCCGCCGAAACAGATTGCGAAGAAGAAAGTGCTGTAAGGTGCGCCGAGGATACTGTTCAGACCTGCACGGACGGCAAATGGACCAATGCAGACTCTGCCTGTGAATTTGGCTGTCTGGAGGGTGCATGCAAAGAAGACCCCGCTAATTCCTGCACAGAAGAAGGAGCTGTTCAGTGTGCCGAAGCTACCGTCCAGACCTGCACCAATGGCAAATGGGTTAGCGCAGATGCTGCCTGTGAATTTGGATGTGCAGAAGGTAAATGCAATCCGGAACCGATTGCTGCCGTCGATCCAGAATGCACAAAAGACGAGGATTGCGCTGAATTAGGTGATGGCATTGTCTGCATCAATAGCGTCTGTGCCCCGTCTGATATGGCAGCGGCCAATGCAAACGATCCGTGTGATCCGTCCTGGTATCAGGATAATTATTATGAATTCTGTGATGCTGACGGCAATGCGCGTTTCTGTGGTACCGATGCTAATGATAATGTCGTTGTCGTCATTGATGAATGCTCTGACGGCTGTGTCATGGCCTTTGCAGAAGCGGGTATCATTGGTCAGGAAGATACCTATACCGCCGTATGTAAAAATGCTAAATCAGCCGATTGTACAGAGATAAACCAGGCAATTCCCTATTGTGATGACACGACTTATGCATCCCAGAATATTGCTTACAATTCGACGAATGTCTGTCTGCCTACAACAGAAGGTGGGCTTGTCGCTATGGATATGTTGATCTGGGGTCAGTATGACATGTGTGACAACGGGTGCAATGAAGCCCATACCGTATGTGCCAGCCCCTTCTCCTGCGTCGGTTCCGATGTCAAATACTGTGAAGAAGGCGAATGCAATACTTACACTTGCAATGAAGCAATCCTCGAAGGAACGACATGTGTCAATATGGGCGATCTCAACGGCGGTGAGAACTGCTACCTGCCATGCACACCATCCGAAAATGGCAATGATGTCAGCATTTGTGTAGATGACAGTTATTATGGTCTTCGCAGTTATACGGGACAATGCTTGGCTGATGTTAACAATTCCGGAAACTATCTCGTAACAAGCGGCTATGTTTCGTGCGCCAATGGCTGCGACGAAACAACAGGTAAGTGCATTACGCTCGTCGATGGCGAGGGTGAGGCTTGCCCGGAGGATTTCGAAGCCCACTGCACAGAAACCGGTATTGCGGTAACCTGTAATATGGAAATCGACTGGAGTTCATTCTCTGTCATCACGAGTGTTGCCGCCGAACAATGTGGTGGTAATACTACGTGTATAGAATATTCTGATTCTAACGGCGATCCCGCTGCTGGATGTCTGACCGCCTGCACCGAAGAAGGTTCACGTACATATTCCTGCGATGGGAATTATTCCGACTACAATGTCTGTACAGACGTCGATGGCAATGGTTCATTGTACGAAGTTTATGGTGGATATACCCGTTGTTCTAACGGCTGTGATGCCACATCTGGCGAATGCATCAAACTGATTCCGACCGAAGGTGATCCCTGCTCCACGGTCGATGATCCCGATAACGGTGTGACGGCTTACGAAGAGCATTGCGAAGGCGAAGTCGTCGCTTATTGCTCGAGTGGAAAAGTAGCAACAACCAATTGCGCAAGTGTTACCGGCTACAGCTGCAAAGTTCTTGACATCGATTCCACGAGTGTTGCCGATTGCTTCTCGGAAGCAGAAGTTTGCACCGATGACGGTACGTCGCTACAATGTACAACGGATTCCTATGGCGATGAGTATTCTGCTCTCATGGGCTGTTTCAGCGCCAATGATGGCAAAAAATACAGCTATGAAGTCGAATCGACTGAATGCGAGAATGGCTGTGACGCTACTACGAAAGAATGCAAGAAACTCATTAGTGACGAAGGTGATACCTGTACAGTTGGTGTGTATGTCGAGCACTGCGAAAATGGTGTTGTAGCATATTGCAAGAGTGGTAAAGTCGCTGCATTGGAATGCACTTCCGGATCTGTTTGCGCAACCGCTGACAATGACGGCGTGCCTTATTCAGACTGTGTTGTGTCTGACGAAGTCTGCGATCCTGTCGGTGCAACAAATTCATACTGTGAAGAGTATGGGTATGGTATGTATTATGAAGGTCATCAGTTATGTCTTGCCTTTGATGATGGCAAAAATCATTACATTCTCAATGATTATGACTGGTGCGATGCTGCGTGCAATACCGAAGGCACCGCATGCGCTACTGAATAATCTTTAATCAGCTTAACGCATCTCAACAATCCCCGGTTTCCTCAAAATCGGGGATTTTTTTTGCCCGCATTCCCTTTTTTTATTATTCACGATTCATTCCTTGCGTTATCCAATCACTCCAATTCTTTAGCCATAACCTTGAGCATTTAATGACAATTGCACATTGCACATTGCACATTGCGATCTTTTTCAAGTGAATAGTGAATAGTGAATAGTGAATAACGAATACCTCCCTCTCCACTTTTTTCCACTCCCTCCCCTTTATTCATCTTCAATTAAATGTTATTTTAATCTAAGCTTTTTGGCTCATTCACTCACAACTGCATGAGATTATCTATGAAAAAATATTTCCCATTTGCGCTTTCTGCCGTGTTTGCCTGTTTAGCTGTTGCCTGTGCCGATGCGGGCGGCTCGGACAATATGAATGATGACACCGATAAACCATCCAAAACGGATACATGCACACCTGGGTGTAAAAATAATATTTTGACGGCTTGCGATGGTAACGAAAAACTCACCACGCCCTGCCCCTATGGCTGCGACGAATCCGGCGATTCATGCAAACAGCCGGATTCACAGCAACCTGGCCCGACATGCACATCTGGTTGTGAGGACGGCATTCTTACAACATGTAGCGACAATGTCCCCACCAAAGAAAAATGCAGTAACGGATGTAACAACGCCGGAACCGCTTGCAAAGACGATGAAAAAGTCGAACTCTGTACGCCAGGATGTAAAAATGGCAAGATGACGTCCTGCTACGGTTCAACTCCGGAAGTCGTCAGTTGTTCCGATGGCTGCAAAGAAGATGGGTCTGCCTGCATCGTCGTCGATACCTGCAAGGATACATGCACCGCTGGAACGCTCACCAAATGCGATGGCACTGTACACGCCTGCCCCAACGGATGCAACGAAGCCGGAAATGACTGCCAGGTTGGCGGCGGCGAAGGCTGCAGCTACGCGACCAAATGCGAAGGTAATGTCTTCTGGGGATGCCTCAGCGGATTCGAATCACATTACGATTGTGCCGATTATAAACAGGTATGCACGACGGTCGATGGCGAGTCCAATTGTCGCGAAGCCTGTACTCAGGAAGGGCAGAAAACGAAAAAATGTATCGGTTATACCACCGGTGCTTCGACATACGAATATACTTGCACCAGAGCTTCTGATGGCAAACTTTACTGGAACCAGAATCCCAAAAGTGCAAACGCATGCGAAACCGGACTTTCGTGCAATGCCGATTATACGGCATGCGAAACTGCACAGTCCTGCTCCTACGGTACCACTCAGGCCGCCTGCGAGGGAAATGTCGCTCTGGCATGTATTCCGTCAAATATCATTAATAATTCGAATTGCACCGACCATGGGCAAACCTGCGTCCGGCCAACGCAGACGACCGCTGAATGCATTGATAACACTCTCGCTTCATGCTCAAAAGCCGGCGATAAAACCTATCGCTGCGGAATTGGCGAAACAACGATGTCCGATGTTTCAATTGCCTATACCTGTAAAAAAGATGCCGATGGAATCTTGCGTTATCTCGATGGCACGAACGAATTGTGCGGTAATTCCGGTTGTGATTCCAAAACCGGATTATGTAAAAAAGAGGATGCAGAAGTAGGAAAGACATGCACGGTCGGCACGTTCAACCAACGCTGCAGTATAAGCGAGGAAGGGTACGGACTTGCCGTTTATTGCTCGGATACCTCCAATACCGTCGATACCATGGCTTGTAACGAAAGCGGCGAATTCTGTCTCCTCATTCATACTACGACGCCTGGTAATGTCCCGGACAGCGCTGGCAATGTCGCCGATTGCTACAAAAATACCGCAGAATACAAATGTTCAAATAAGGGCGAAACCAAGACAGTGACCGACGACATTAATAAATTGACGTTCGAGTGTGCAGAATCGTCAGATGGTACACTGTATTGGGTAGAAGTAAATTACACACCGCTATAATTTTTATTTTTTTATGTCCCCGTCTTTCGGCCTGTGGCCGATACGACGGGCTTTAAAGCCGCTATTGCCCGTGGGGCAATACGCGGCTTTTTTTGGGGCGGTGTAGTGTGTGAGTAGAATTTTATTTGGAATTTGTTGTTGATGAATGCGTTTTGGATAATTTTGATTAAAAAACACCTCGGTTTTAAAATAAAATTCATTTTTTGGGGAAAATGATTTGACAGATGGCAATCATCTGCTATGAAAAGAATACATTTTGGTGGTAATGTGGGTTTTGTAACCCTAAAAAGCTACCTCTTGCACAAATTCAATCTTATGGGATGCATTCCCGTTTTTTCTTTGGAGAATAAAAGTGAGCAATAAATTCTTTAAATTTGGTTTGATGGCACTTCTTTCACTCGGCATGGCTGCATGCGATGACGATAGCAATGACGATAAAGGCGGCAATAATGGCGGCGATGCGAGTGCCTGCAGTGCAAACGAAACAAAGTGTGATGGCGATTTTGTGATGGTTTGTAGCGGTGGTTCCTGGCAAAAAAATTCGACTGCTTGTCCGAATGGCTGTGAAGCTGGAGCATGCAAAACAAATGGTTCTGTGCCTGGTACATCAGTCGTTTGCACCGAAAATGACAAGAGGTGCAATGGCGAGAATCTCGAAACATGCATTAGCAATACATGGAAGAGCAGTAAATGTGATAATGGATGCGATGCAGGATCCAAACAATGCAAAGTCGCACCGGGAGCAACCGTGGTTTGCACCGAAAATGACGCGAGATGCAATGGTGAGAATCTCGAAACATGCATCAACAATACATGGCAGAGCAATAAATGTGATAATGGTTGTGATACAGCCAAAAAGGCTTGCAAAGCCGCACCAACTCAGCCAGATCCAGGCGAAAGTTGCACAGATGGCGCGACTAAATGTGATGCTGATTTCGTCTTGACCTGTAAAAATAAAGCATGGCAGAAAAATGCGACTGCATGCCCCTTTGGCTGTGATAAAGGTGCATGCAAACAAGAAAATGCAACAACAACTAAGGATGCTTATTGCGAAGGTTCTGTATTGCATTACAAAGACAGCGATGGCAAAGATGCCTCTTCGGATTGCACAAAACTTGGAACTGGTTTTGAATGTCAAAAATTAAAAGATGGCACTTCTGATTGTGTGATCGGAAAATCGGAAGCAAGTAAGGTATGTGCTGTTGAAGGTGATATTTATGGAGGCATTTGCCGTGAAATGGAAGGAATCTATGCGGTTTTCCCCATCAAATGTGCTAAAAATGAAAAAGATGAATTGGTTGGTGTACCTGGTAGTTTGACTATTTCTGCATGTGGTACCAGTGAAGGCAAAAAAGCGGCACTTATTTGCGATCCGGATGATTCAGGTAAATATGTTCCTTCAATTTATGAATGTAAAACCTCATGCACGGAGGCGGATTATGTAGCAACTTGCGATGGTGAAGATGTTATGCCTCTTCAAAAAGACGAGTATGTTGTCTGTGATGATAAATGCGTTGTTGAGGGTGGACAGAAATGCACAGATGCATGCAAAGCTGAGGGATATAATTATTGTTATGTAAATTATGCAACCAATGGTGTACAGTGTAGCAAAGAGGAAGTAGATCCGACTACTCTCGGTGGAGATGATGATTATGATCCTTTTGATTTGATGGATTGTGATGATTATGGATGTATGATTGATGAGAATACAACATGTTCTTCAAAATGCGATAAGTATTGTTATGTGACAATTTCTAAAAATGAATATTCTTGCAGTGACGAAGAACTGACTGCTGTTGGACATAATTATTGGTACTGTGGTGATCAGGAAATGTCTGATAGTAGTGGTAAAAAGGATCTTCTGGATAATTTATGTGCTGCAGAGTCTGCCAATACAATTGGTATTTGTGATGGGGTAAAGCCTGGGTGTTTAGAAAAATGTTCTTCAAAGGGAGGCACTCAGGCTGCTTGTTTGGATTCGGATTCGATGAGTGCTTCTTATAATTTGGTTTGTTCGGATATTGATGGAAAATTAGCTTATACTCCGGATTTGACATCTCTTTCAAAATGCGCCTCCACCTGCAATGAAGCCGGTACCGCCTGCAAATAATCCATTTTAAAGGCACTTCATTTTAAAGTTACTGTTCAGCCCCTATACTTGTTTATTTTCAAAAGCTCATGCCATTCGTTAATGCATAATGCATAAAATTATGAATGCATAAATTATGAATGCATAAAGAAATGTCATACTCAGAGGATTTGGATGATGCCTTTAGTTTTGTAAAATCATTCAGCTTTATGCATTCAGCATTATGAATTAAAGAGATTTCAAGTATTTGGGGAGACCAGTAGCGTACTCCAAGCCTGCACTGTTACATTAAAAGCGCCCTTTTGGGCGCTTTTTTTTGACCTACCGATATGCAATCCCTATAATCTCACTTGGTAGAAAACTCGTTACCAATACCATCATGGTATTCAACACATTCAGTCATCCAATGATCGTATGGTATGCATCTATGCATAGGAATAGCCTTATTTTAATCTTAATCTCTGCACTGATGGGCGCCTGCTCGTTCGATGCCGTGACCGAGGGGGAAAGTTGTCCACCTTCCGGTCATGCACAATCTTCTGCTTACCTTTTTAGTAATGGTGAGACAGCCGAATGGGGGGAAGCAAAGTGTCCCGAGAATGCGCCAAACTGCATTGCATTCACCTCGTCTGACGCTTTGTTTGGTCATTATTATTGCGCTTCGCCCTGCGATGGCAGACAAATCCGGTGTGATGGGATCTGCATGGATCTCGAAAGTGCCTCCAATGAATGTAAAGCTGCCAATCACAAGTCGGAAGATGAATCCTGTACGGAGAATGCATGCCTCGATGAATATGTGTTGCTGTGCATTGCAGGACAATATCAAAAACACGAAACGCCTTGTCCCTATGGCTGTACCAATGGTGTATGCAATCCTAAACCAGAGGATAAGCCAGGCCCCGAACTCCCTCCCGAGGTACCGGTCTGTACATCGAACGATTTGCGGTGTGAACAGGGGAATTTGCAGGTCTGTCTGGAAAATGCATGGACTGTAAAAGAAACCTGCAGCTATGGCTGTGATGCTACTGCTAAAGCCTGCATAACTGTGAGTGATCCCGGGACTGACAATTGCACGAACGGTGATAAAAAATGCGTTGGCGATTTTGTCACCCTTTGCTCTGGTGGCGAATGGCATCAGGCTACCAGCGTTTGCCCCAATGGCTGCGAAAATGGCGAATGCCGCACAGAATCATCCACGCCGATAACCGGCAGCGGAGATTCCTATTGTGAAGGCCAGATTCTGCATTATAAAGATGGCGACGGGAATATGATGACGACAGATTGCTCAAACTATGCTCATCTCGAATGTCAGACGTTAAAAGATGGTACTTCGGACTGCGTTTACAATCTCGCTATGATCGGAGCTTCATGTAGCAACGAAAATGAAATTGCTTCTGCCCAGTGTATGGAGGCTGCAGAGTTGGGAATAGAGAATGTGGATCGCCCAATTTTGTATGGCATTAAATGTGAATTCAACAGCCACAACGAGTTTGTGGGGGTGGTTGACGTCAGCATTTCTACCTGCGCTGTATATCAAAAACAAACCGTTGCGCTCGTATGTGAAGTACAAAATGACGGCTCTGCTGTTCCTGCATACACCCCATGCTCGACGTGCAATGTCAGCAATGTCATTGCGATTTGTGATGGGACAGAGATGGTGGGGACGCAGCCTGAGTATGATCCGGATGATTTAACTTCATGTGATAGTATTAATTGTATGGATGCATCCAGCAATGTCAGCTGTTCTTCAGCTTGTCAGTCATCCGGCTACTATTATTGTTATATCGTGATTTCTGAAGAAACCTATTTTTGCAGTGATACATTCATGCCGGCAACCGGGCAGTTGGAATAAAGATGACTGCGTTAAACCAGTGAGGATATGAATTCAATTTTTAGCTCATAGCTGAATAGTAACTCCAAAGCGGTTACTACTCAGCCGGGGCTCTGCCCCGGACCTCGCCAAAGGGCTCTTGCCGTTCGCAATATCAAATCCGCTTCGTTTCCCGCACCACCTCACCCCTTTGTCACTTCGTGACATTTCCCCTCT
>OCTW011595241.1_pt1 | contig 11624 bp, 12 predicted proteins | sample 1539671 | NCBI WGS metagenome assembly OCTW01 (sample SAMN02144230, study PRJEB22623) | gut metagenome | biome: sheep rumen | host: Ovis aries | place: New Zealand | reverse complement strand
GCTTTAACGCATTCATCTCCCATCTTGGATGTATCACTAAAACATTTGCACGCATTGTAGGAGGTATAAAATGACGGGAAAACAACGAAGAGAAGAAATTATTCACATTTTATCGAAACAAGAACAGCCATACTCTGGTACTTTATTGGCTAAACAACTTCATGTTTCTCGTCAAGTTGTCGTCCAGGATATTGCGTTATTACGAGCTGAAAATAGGCAGATCTTATCAACGAATAAGGGGTATCTTCTCTTGGCTGAAAATGATACGACTCGTGTATTTAAGGTGCATCACACCAATGAACAAGCTCGCGATGAGATGAATCTAATCGTTGATCTGGGTGGCAAAATTGAAGATGTGTTTGTGTATCATCGTGTCTATGGTGTATTGAAGGCACCGTTGAATATTAAATCACGACGTGATGTGGATCGGTATTTACGAGAAATTGAATTGGGAAATTCGACATTATTATTGAATGTGACGGCAGGTTATCATTATCATACGATATCTGCCGATGATCAGAAGACCTTGGATTTGATTCAAGAAGAATTAGATAAAGCAGGTTTTTTGGCATCTCTACAAGATTATGAACCCGTTAATTTTTGGAAATCATAGGAGTTGTGACAAACAACTCCTATTTTAAATGCTTTTCAATATATGTGAAGATCTCATAAGGAGAATGCATGTTGGTGAGTTGATCCAACGCTTTTTTCTTTGAGAAAATTTCAATGATATCATTTAAGATACTGATATGTTTGGTTTGATCGGTAGCACACATGCCGATGATGATCTTTGCTTGGCGACCATTGATAAAAGAGACTGGGTGTTTGAAGGTCGTCAATGCCACATCGATCGTATGGACACCATTATCCGGACTAGAATGGGCTAAGACCAAACCATTGGATAAAAACATATACAATTGTTTTTCTTTTTGATCTTGAAGAATGGCATCAATATATTGTTGCGTGATGGAGCCTTCTTCTAATAATGGCTGACAACTCAATTCCAATGCTTCATCCCAATCCATTTCTTCATCACATATTTGAATATGCGAAAGTTGTAAGTAATGCAACAAACCCAAACCAAAATTGTTCTTTGGTGCTTGTTGGATATGGGTTTGTGAATAATAACTTTGAATTTCTGTTTCAAATGCTTCCATTTGATCTTCGGGGATATATTTTTTGGCAATAGCTAAAAAATCATGAATTGGCAAATGCGTTTGGATATCGTTGTATACACATTTACGCAAGATGGCGATACGATCTTGATCGGTCAAGATGGGATGGACCATGATCAACTTTTTTTCTTCCGGTAAGACCACCGTTGATATGACAACATCAAAGTCATGATGAGGATCATATTGACTTAATGGAATGTTTTGGATCTCCGTTGCTTTTGGCACCAGGGTCCGGACTTCATTTTTGATCATGTTGCCGGTACCAATCCCATTGGGACAAATGACAAGGATCCGGTAGGTTCTTTCACTGGGATTCTTGGGGGTCATAAAGGCACCGAAATGGAGAGTCAAATACGCAATTTCGGCATCGGAAATATCAAACCCAATTTCATTGCGAATGTGTTGAAATGCCGATTTGGTCAATTTGAATAATTCTGCATATTCCGTTTTGATGCTTTCTAACATGGGATTGCCCAATTGAATGCCATAACGATAGCGATACAGGGAAGTTTTTAGGTGAGCACTCAAAGCTTGGATCAATTCGCTTTTATGGTCATATTTGATTTCCGAAATGGCTTCAAATTGATCGACCAAGCGAACGGCAATTTCATTGGTCTCGGTATTATCGTTCATGACATTGACAGGAATGGTTTGAAGTCGAGATCCCAATAAATGCAAAGTCACATAAATCTTTTCAGATTCGATCAGGGATGGGAAGTAGGTTTGTACACATGCGTATTCTTTTGTGCTTTGAATTTCTTCTTCATCCATGTCTTTGAAATCAATTTTATCGTTGCGATTTTTTAGGGAATAGATAAATGTCGCTAAAGTGGGGAGGGTCCCACTGACATATTCAGCATGTAGTTCGGCTTCAATTTTCTTTAATTGATCCCATATCTTTGTGATTTCTGCTTGTTGGGTATTATCACAAAGGGTATTGAAATAATCATCCCAAAAGGGTGGAAAATATAAGAAGAAGATGGCTCTTTTTTTGATGGGATCGCCCGTAATACGGTAGCCCGATTTTAATGTATAGAATAAATTTAAGCCTTGTTTTCGCAGGGTCGTAGATACATTTTTTAGATCGGTGATGATCGTATTTCGGCTGACGTCACAAATTTCCATGTAATCTTCAATATACAAGGTTTTTTGATGCAAGATCGTAATACAAATTTCCAACAATTGACGATCTTTGGGTGAGTAATTTTGTTCCAAACGAGAGGTTTTTTTCTTAAATAAAAAAGCTTGGATTTGTTTCTTGTCTTCTGGATGGATCAGGATGCCTTTGGATCGTTCTTGTTTTAATTCGGGAATTTGATTGGCTCGCAACCAATCGTTGATCTTATTGAGATCATAATAGACACTGCGTTTGGATACGCCCATTTGATCGGCAATGGTTTGTACCTTCATATACCCATTGGCATATAAAATGACTTGAAGAATATCTTTACATCGTTTATCTAACGGAAATGACATGATCAGGCCTCCATTAATTTTTTGATCTTTTTATGATAAGGGGTTCCTTTTAAATTGCTTTTGGCACGATTGAAATACATCTGTGCTTGTTTCGTATCGTTTCTATACATATATTGTAGTCCTAATAAATATTGAAGTAAGCCTTTTTCTTTCACATTCGTATTTTCTTTGATCAATGCTTCGACTTTTTCTATATCTTCACTTTTCTTTTCAATCAATACTCGATACATGATTTGATCATAGCGATATTCATCGGCTTCGGTACAAAGACTCAATTGATCCAATAGTTTTCTAGCCATGTCTTTATTTTCCTTATCTAAAAAATAAAAATAGACACTATTGGCAACTTGATGTCGTTGGTCTTTGGTCAACTTGTTTGCGAGTAATTCATTGGTTTTTTGTTCGATATGAATGGCATCATTGGTTTGTAGATACAGTTTTAATTGATTCCAATCGGAATCAAAGGTGCCAAACATGGTTCGATAGACCCTGGATCGTAATGTTTGTAGGGCTTGTTCATATTGTTCATTTTTGATTTGTTTATTGAAGCGATTCCAAGTGATGGAGCGAATAAAATACGGAGCACCGGCAGCCATAAGGGCAATAATAAGAATAAATAATAAACTGATCGACATTCTCTTTACCTGCTTTCTATATTTATAGTAATGATTTTGAAAAAAGCAAACAAATACAACTTTTGCACAAAAGTGTGCAAAAGTTGTGTGAAATTTTGTGATTTAGCCGATGTAATCGCTTTCTTTGCATATACAAACCATATTTTGCACAATTCGATGCAATTGGTTGGTCTGGTTTTGTGCAAAAATGTCAGGCATAATGCAGATGGTTGAAGGAGGCAAACAAAAATGATTGAACAGCTATTGAAAGAGAGAAATTGTATTGTACGTCAAGGCGTAGCGGATTGGAAGGATGCGATCCATGTATCTTTGGAACCATTGGTTAACCAAGGCTATTGTACGGATCAATATGAAAAGGCCGTCTTAGAAAATACAGAAAAATACGGGGCTTATTATGTATTGACCGATGATATGGCTTTGATCCATGCATCGAGTGAAGCAGGGGTAAAGGAAACACAGATGGCTGTAACGGTGTTGAAAGATCCTGTTCATTTTACCGAAGATGGTCCAGCTGTTCGCATTTTGATTGCATTGGTTGCCAAGGATCAAACCAGTCATATGGATGGTATTGTAGCAGTGTCGACAATCTTTGGAGATGATGGAAATGTCCAACCCATCTTAGATGCGACAACTTCAAAAGAGATTTATGATGCGTTTGTGGCAGCTAGCCAAGAATAAGAAAAAGGAGAAAGAGAAAAATGTTAGATTTTATTATTAATATCTTATCAACGCCAGCCATGTTGGTAGGTATCTTAGCTTGTATTGGATTGTGTCTGCAAAAGAAGCCGATTGAAGAAATCGTAAAAGGAACGGTGAAATGTATCGTTGGTTTTTTAGTATTGAGTGCTGGTTCGAGTTTCTTACAAAGTGGTTCATTGAATGCATTTGGTGATATTTTCAACTATGCTTTCGATATGCAAGGTGTCGTTCCAAACAATGAAGCCATTGTTTCATTGGCATTGAATGATTTCGGTACGGATACCGCTTATATCATGGCTTTGGGTATGGTATTGAACATTGTATTGGCTCGTTTCTCCCGCTTGAAATACATTTTCTTAACTGGCCATCATACATTGTATATGTCTTGTATGTTAGCCGTGATCTTAAGCGTTGGTGGCTTGAGTGGCTTCCCATTGTGGCTAGCTGGTGGATGCTTGTTGGCATTTATTTCCGCCGCTTCTCCGGCTTATTGTGAAGGTACGATGCAAAAAGTTGTGGAAACGGATGAATTGGCCTTGGGCCACTTTGGTGGTGCTGGTTATTGGTTTGCTGCTCAATGTGGAAAATTATTCAAAAATAGTGCCGATCAAACAACCGAAGATATCAACTTCCCACAACGATTGACATTCTTACGTGATACGACTGTATCCATTGGTTTAACGATGGTTGTCTTCTTCGTCATTGTCACTGGTGTTGCGGTTGGCCGTGGTATCTTATCCGCTGATCCCGATACAGTATTAAAGACCTATACCAATTTAAGTGAGCTATTAAATGTAGGTACTGAAACACGTACAAACTGGATCGTTTGGGCCATCACGCGTGGTTTGAGTTTCTCGGGTGGTGTCTATATCATCTTGAGTGGTGTACGTTTGATCGTTAGTGAAATTGTTCCAGCTTTCCGTGGTATTGCGGAAAAATTGGTTCCAGGTGCTGTACCTGCCATTGACTGTCCAGTTGTATATCCGTATGCACCAAATGCCGTATTGATTGGATTCTTGGTATCTTTCGTTGGTGGTATCGTTGGTTTATTGATCTTGACTTTCTGGAATAGTACGATTTCTCCGGTTGCGTTGATCTTGCCAGGTGTTGTACCTCACTTCTTCTGTGGTGCCGTTGCTGGTGTATTCGGAAATGCCGAAGGCGGTTTAAAAGGTTGTATCTTTGGTGCTTTCATGCATGGTTTGTTAATCACCTTCCTACCAGCTATTTGTATGCCGGTTATGGGTTCGTTAAACTTCGCAAACTGTACATTCTCCGATGCCGATTTCTCTTGGATGGGAATTGTATTTGGAAACATCGCGCAACATGTCGTAGGCAATGCGTTGATGATCGTATGTGTTGTTGTATTCTTATTGCCAATTGCTTATAACTACATCGCGCCAAAGAAAGCGACTGTAGCTGAATAAATAGAAAGAAGGAAATGAAAATGGCTGAAATTCGTAAAGTAATGTGTTGTTGTGGTTCTGGTTTAGGTAGTTCAATGATGGTTCAAATGAACATTGAAAAAGCGTTGAAAAATTTAGGGATCACGGGTGTAAGTGCAGCACATACTTCTTTATCGGAAGTATCACCGGCTAGTGCGGACTTGTTTGTAGTAGGGCGAGACATTGCACCGCAATTGAAAGATTATCCACGTGTCATCGTGCTTCAAAAGATCATGTCGATGAAAGAATTGACAGAAAAATTAGATAAAGCTTTTAAAGAAGAAGCTGATGAATTCCATATTGAATAAAAATCTGGGATGAAACAGCAATGTTTCATCCTTTTTTTGTTGCTTGGAGCCTAAGAAATGCTTATAATTGGTACGAATTTAGGTGATAGAGATGAAGACAATTCGCAAGATCATGTGTTGTTGTGGATCGGGTTTAGGCAGCTCTCTAATTATGGAAATGAATTTAGACAAAGTATTAAAAGATTTGCAACACATGGAAGTTCAAGTGGAACATGCATCCATTGCGGAATGTAATGAATACATGGCCGATCTTTTTGTGATTGGATCGGATCTGGCACCCATGTTTGTGAATTATCCACGCGTCGTGATCATTGATAATTTGATTTCCAAAGAAGAACTCAAAGAAAAGATGAAAAAAGCATTTATGTGTAAGAAGGATGTTTATTGTATTCGATAAACGTCTTTTTTTTGCACATTGTTGTGAAACAAATTAAACGGTAGAAATTTTGCACAAATTATTGAATGATCATGGTCTGGTTTTGCCCACTTTCATTTTGGATAATGACAGTGGAAAGAAGGTTTGGATATGGAACAAACACAATTAAAAGAACTACAAATCTTATGTGCCAAAGTAAGAATTGATATTTTTGAAATGTTAGTCCATTGTGGACAAGGACACTTGGGAGGTGCTATGTCATTGGTTGAAACCATGGCTGTTTTATATGGAAAACAACTGCATGTAGATCCACAAGATCCCCATATGGAAGATCGCGATAAGGTCGTTTTATCGAAAGGACATGCAGGTCCGGTATGGTATGCTACCTTGGCTGAAAAAGGTTTTTTCCCTAAAGATTGGTTATTTACTCTCAATCAAGGAGGAACCAATTTACCCTCTCATCCCGATCGTTTGAAAACACCGGGTGTAGATATGACGACTGGCTCCTTAGGACAAGGAACGAGTTCGGCAGCTGGTATTGCGACAGGACAAAAATTGAAAGAATCCAACCGATATACATACTTGATCGTGGGCGATGGCGAATTGAATGAAGGACAATGTTGGGAAGCTTTCCAATATTTGGCTAATTATAAATTAAATCATTGTATCGTGATCATTGATGACAATAAGCGTCAATTGGATGGATACACCAAAGATGTGATGAATCCATTCAGCATTCCGGATAAAATGAAAGCATTTGGGTTTCATACTCAAGTTGTCAAAGGGGATGATCTCGAAGCCATCGATGATGCCATCGAAACAGCCAAACAAGTACAAGATCAAGCCGTTTGTATTATCTTAGATTCGACAAAAGGTCGGAGCGTGAAATATTTTGAAGATATGAAAGCCAATCATAGCGTGAAATTCAATAATGATGAAGTGATCCAAGAAGCAAAGAAAGCCATTGCCGGGTATAAAGCATGGTTAAAGGAGGAACAATAATGTTTCAATTAGCGCAAGATCGTAGTGCAATGGGAAAAGAATTACGTGGTGTTGTTGTTTCGACCATTCAAGAAATGATGCAAGACAATGATAAGATCGTTGCTTTAGAAGCGGATTTGGGTGGGGCATCCAAATTCAGTGAAATTCAGAAAACCAATCCAGATCGTTTTATTCAATGTGGGATTGCCGAAGCAGATATGGTTGGTGTAGCAGCCGGATTATCGACCGAAGGATTCATTCCTTTCTTGCATACCTTTGCTCCTTTTGCCACTCGTCGTGTTTTTGACCAAGTTTATTTGTCGGGTGCCTATGCCCACAATACATTGAATATTTTTGGCTCTGATCCTGGTTTTACCGTAGGTGCCAATGGAGGGACCCATACTTCGTTTGAAGATATGGCCATCATGCGTACGCTTCCTGATGCAATCGTTGTCGATCCAGCCGATGCAGTACAGTTGGAATGGGTCGTAAAAGAATTTGCCTCCATGTCAGGCATTCATTATTTCCGTGCAAATCGGAAACCCGTTCGTACTGTTTATGAAAAAGGCTCGACCTTTACATTCGGAAAAGGAAATATTGTGAAGTCCGGCAGTGATGTTTTGATCATCGTGGCTGGTCAGCTGGTCAGCGATGCTTTAGATGCAGCTGACGAATTAGATAAACAAGGCATCTCTTGTGAAGTCATCGATATGTTTACGATTAAACCATTGGATGCGGATCTGATCATACAGGAAGCACAAAATAAAAAAGCCATTGTTTCATTTGAAAATCATTCCATCATTGGTGGGCTAGGCAGTGCCGTTGCTGAAGTATTGGCTGAACATGCGATATCAGTTCCTTTCAAGCGACATGGTGTACAAGATCGATTTGGGCAAGTGGGGTCGCCCGCTTTCCTCCAAAAGGAATTTGGCTTGACATCTGATGATTTACAAGAAACAATTAAAGCAATCATTCAGTAAGAAAGAAGGAATCAACGTGGATAAGATCCGTTCTATCATCTGTTGTTGCGGGCAAGGTCTAGGCAGTTCGATGATCATGGAAATGAATGTAAAAAAAGCATTAGGGGCTTTGGGGCGGAACGATATTTCCGTATCGCATGTATCGTTGGTGGATGCTGCCAAAGATAAAGGGGATATTTATATTTGTGGTTTAGATGTTGCTTATCAGTTACGGGATTATCCACGTGTCATTGTTTTAAGGAATTTGATCATGGTAGAGGAAATCCAGGAAAAACTGAAAAGAGCCTTCACAACGAAAGAAGATACATTTCATATAGAATAAAAACCAAGGTTGATTCCTTGGTTTTTACTTTCCTAGACAAAATTTAGAGAATAAAGCATCAATGAGATCTTCTCGATGTACTTCTCCAAAGATTTCTTTTAGATGATCATGGGCGGATTGAATATCGATTTCAACCAAATCGGGTTCCACGCCCATTTCCATGGCTGCTTTGGCATGCAACATATCTTGTTTGGCTTGTTGGATCAGACCAATTTGGCGTTCACTCGATAATAAGGGATGTTCATTGACAACATTGGTTTCAAATAATTGTTTCATGGCATCCAATAAAGGTTCGATTTCATGATTTTGTGCGGAAATCCAGATACCTTCCTGTTGTGTTTCCAACTTGTCTTTTTTATTGTAGACAATGAGGCGTGTCTTTTCTTTTGTTTGGTCTAATAATTTTTGATCTTCCGCATCCAATGGTTTGGATCCATCCAATACGACGATTACTAGTTGTGCTTGTTTCAATTTTTCTTGGGTTTTTTGAATACCAATTTGTTCAATTTGATCTGTCGAGGCATGCAAGCCTGCGGTATCGATCAAATTAAATTGTGCGGATCCAATATGGATCTGTCCTTCCACTAAATCACGGGTGGTTCCCGCAATATCGGTTACAATGGCTTTATCTTCTTCCAATAAAGCATTTAATAAAGAGCTTTTTCCAACATTGGGTTTACCCACTAAAATGGTATCGATACCTTTTTTCGCTAATTGACCACTTTGGGCACGTGCTAAGATGGCATCGATCTTTTCAAGCCATGTCTTGGTCATGGGTAATAATTCTTCGGTAGTTAATTGAGCGACATCTTCATATTCCGGATAATCAATGTTGACTTCAATTTGTGCAATGATATTTAATAAATCTTCGATCAATGGTTTGATCAATTCGGCTACACTACCGCGAATACCTTGGATGGCCATATTGGATGCAGTATCATTGGTGGCCTCGATCATATCTTCGACTGCTTCGGCTTGGGATAGATCAATACGTCCATGATAGAAAGCCCGTTGGGTAAATTCACCGGGTTTGGCCATTTGTGCACCATGACTGAGGACCATGGTCAATATTTTTCGTGTGATGTACACACCACCGTGGCAATTGATTTCGACAATGTCTTCACGCGTATATGTTTTTGGCGCACGAAAGATTGAAACCAATACTTCATCGACAGGTTGTTTATTTTCATCAATGATATAGCCATAATGCATGGTATAGGATTTGGCCTTGGTGATATCTTTATTAAAAATCGATTGGACAATGGATATCGCATCTTCACCAGATACCCGAACGATGGAAATCGCACCGGGGGCTAGTGCAGTGGATATCGCCGCAATAGTTGTATCAAACATATCTTTATTTTATCATAGATAGAAAGAGGTTAACAGTATGAAGATATATACACAAAAAGATGCACAAAAAGTAGCGAATGCGTTTTTAGCGCATGATGTTTTAGCTATTCCTACGGATACGGTTTATGGTGTGGGCGTCGTTTATGGAGATTTAAATGATCTTTCGCGTTTAAAACATGCCAAACATCGTCCGGAAACCAAGCCCATTCCGATGATGGTTGCGAGTGCTTCGCAAATGAAACAAATTGCGAAAGTGGATGCGCGGACCGAAAAGATCATTGATGCGTTTTTACCAGGCCCATTGACTTTGATCTTGCCTTTAAGAGAAGATGTATCAAAAGAATATACGAATGGGAAGGATACCGTCGCTGTTCGTATTCCGGATGCACCGTTTATTTTAAATGTGATCCAGCGATTGAATAAACCATTATTGGTTAGTAGTGCGAATATTTCAGGACGTCCTGCAGCGATTACTTTTGATCAGGCCAAAGAAAATCTGCCAAATATCGATGGCATCGTCCAAGGCCAATGTCAGCAAGGTATGGCAAGTACGATCGTGGATTGTACAAAAGAGCAGTTAGCTATATTACGAGAAGGACCTATTTCACTTTCGGAATTAGAAAACGTAATCTCTGATTGACAAAGTGGATTTGGTTTTGTACGATACACATAAGGCTATGAAAAGGACGAGTACCGATCAATAATGGTCTAGAGAACTCTTGGTTGGTGGAAAAGAGTACAGGATGATGGGGAATAAAACCTTGGAGCTGCTTGTAGTTCCTGCATTAAAGGAAGCACTGTTTATCGACAGTGGCAGAGGTTTAGAAAGTGATTTCTAAACAAAATAGGGTGGTAACACGAACATTTCGTCCCTTGGATGAGATGTTCTTTTTTTATGAGAGAAAAGGAGAAGACATGAAACAAAAACTTACGCAACAAGAACAAGTACGCCGTCAAAAGATGCAAGATTTGATCGATATGGGTATTGATCCATTTGGTCGTCGTTTTGATCGAGATGCGCGTTGTGGTCAAATCACGGAAGAATATGATCGATATACCAAGGAAGAACTAGAAAAATTAGATGTACATGTAACGATTGCTGGTCGTATCATGCGTAAACGTCGTCAAGGAAAAGCCGGATTTATGAATATCCAAGATGTGACAGGAGATATTCAAATCTATGTTCGTAAAGATGAATTGGGCGATGAAATGTATGAGATCTTCAAAAAGAATGATATTGGCGATATCGTTGGTATTGAAGGTACCGTTATGAAAACGGATCATGGACAATTGTCGGTACGTGCCAAGGAATACACGCATTTAGCGAAGTCTTTGCGTCCATTGCCAGAAAAATTCCATGGACTACAAGATACCGAAGAACGTTATCGTCGTCGTTATGTGGATTTGATCATGAATCCAGAAGCAAAGAAAATTGCTTTAACCCGTCCAAGAATCATTCGAGCAATCCAAGAATATTTAGATGGTCAAGGATTGATGGAAGTAGAAACACCCGTTCTACAACCAATTTTAGGTGGAGCAGCCGCTCGTCCATTTGTGACCCATCACAATGCCTTGAATATGGATTTCTATTTACGTATTGCGACAGAATTGCCATTGAAACGATTGATCGTTGGTGGTTTGGAAGGTGTGTATGAAATTGGTCGTTTGTTCCGTAATGAAGGAATGGATGCCACGCACAATCCAGAATTCACAACGGTCGAGGCGTATGTTGCCTATAGTGATTTGCATGGCATGATGGATCTAATTGAAGGTATGTTCCGTTTTGTATCCGAAAAAGTATTAGGAACCAATGTGATTACATACCAAGGAACACAATTGGATCTAAGCAAGCCATTTAAACGTATAACAATGTG
>OCTW011318979.1_pt1 | contig 11625 bp, 10 predicted proteins | sample 1539671 | NCBI WGS metagenome assembly OCTW01 (sample SAMN02144230, study PRJEB22623) | gut metagenome | biome: sheep rumen | host: Ovis aries | place: New Zealand | reverse complement strand
CAGACCACCGACGTAGTTCGGGTCTGTCTGCAAGAGTTTCTTATTATATTTCAGTTCTGCACGGATAAAGGTAACGGATTTGACGAACATCGTTTCCTTCTTGAAGCCCATTGCTCCATATTCCGGCTCCCACAGCTTATCAATTTCGTCACGGCATTGTTCGTAAACTTCCTCTGGCGTATCACCCCAAACGATAGAATCTACGCTATCACCCTTCATATAGCAGTAACGGATAACTCCATTGCGCTCTGGAATTGGGAAGCCGTCATCGCCTATCCACCAGCCTATGAATTTTCTCACCCATGAAAGAGGGGCAGGGTTACATGTGCCGATGACGCGGTTTTTTATGTGTGCCGCATTACGATTACAGGTAATGAGGTATTTGAATTTCTCGAATTCCATCTGCGTGATTTCGTCGATGCCGATGTACGAATACTGGCGACCCTGGAATCTGTCTTTGAAATCCTCAAAAGTGTCAGCATAGTATGACAGCGACAATTCTGCCTGAGAATCGAAATACCAAGTCTGATCATCCTTAGACTTATTGTAGTGTCCGAATGGAGAATACAAAAGTCGGCTGTCTCTGATGATATTCGAGAGGTCATCTTTTTCCTTACGAAAAATTATGCCATTGAAATATGGATTGTCGATGTCGTACATCGGCTCCATAAGAAGCGTAAAAGTATTGTGGTTTATCGTGTACGCATCCGTGAGATATAAATGGTGTTTTCCTGTCACGGTAATACAACGGCAATTTTTCTTCTTGGAATTCTTCGTTATAAACAGGATTTTTTTCGTCAGAATATTCCTGCTGTTAGGACTTGTTGCTTTTGAGGCATTAACACGGGCACGTTCTCTATAGATAGTTTTAGTCCAGACATCTTTGTCGCTCGGAGCGATGACGGCAACCTGCCATTGTCCTATACGTTCTGGATCGTCGGTAATTTCCGAAACCTTTGCCCACATTCCAAGCGAACGCGCGAGTTGGGCAACCTGCTCGATAAATTTCTTGTTGGTCGAGGCAAGGCAAGGATGCTTATGTTTTGAGCGTCCGTTGCTGAGAAATATTCCGTGAAGCAAATCCCAACGTGCTTCTACGGATGCAGTCATGTATTCGTGTGGGATTATAGCAGGCTCTTCACGACGGCATCGCGTAATTTTCTTTCTGCTTTCGTCTGAAATTCCCCGAATATAAAAACTTCCGTAAACATTTCTCGGTTTGTAGCCGAAAGAACTCGCAAAGCGCATGGTTGTAGGGCTGTAGTCAACTGCAACGCCGATTTTACTGAAATGCCAGAAGCCTTTTCCGGCGATAATCCCAAACATAAAAGGATGGATAGGCAAATCAAGCGGAGATTTCCCTTCGTCAATAATAACTTCTCCACAGAGAGGAATTTCGACGTATTCATCAACGCCCTTTCGTAGTGACAACGGGAACTTGCTATCAATCTTATAGCAATCCATTATTTCCCGCGCAGTAAATTCCTTGAAATCTCCAGAGCATGTTTTTCTCGCCCAGAAACGATGCTCATCCATACATTGTAGTTGCGTACCATCGTCAAAATGGAAGGTATAGATAGTATTCATTCCTTTCTCGAAAATCTGGCTGACTTTCTGAACACCCTCATAAGGTGTGCAAATATCATCGCCGATTTTCAGGTCTCCCATTTTAACGAAACCATTAGGAGTAAGAACGGGCGTATCATACGGATTCGCCTTTCCACCTCCACGATTACCTCCAGTGATAAGAATGTCAACGCTTGCGTGTAAGTCGTCTTCTTGGGGACCGAGTTGAGCAATAAAATTATTTGACTGCAACTTATCCTTTTCTCGCTCTCGCAAATCGTCCATAAAATCCTTTGTAATCACTGGCCTACCATCTTTTGTAGTAAAACCTGTGTACTTATTCATAACGCATATATCTTTACAATTTCGCCACAAATTTATGAAAATATCGTACTAAATAGACATGAAAAGATGAAAATGTCAAGATTTTTGTTTTCAATTGTCTATAAACAAATGAAATAGAATTAAATTTGTCACGGATTTTTACCAAAACTATCAAAAAATTAAGTATGGAGAAGACAAACTTAATCGCAGAATTCAGAACCCGTGTTGGAGAAGACAATCACGAGTTCATCAGTGACCAGACATTTGAGTCTATGGCAGAAGTTTACCTGCCTCGTTTCTCGGACGATACCAAGATTACCGACGAGACTTGGAAAGAGCCTATTGCTGCTCTGAAGAATTTCGCAGGTCAGGCAAAGTCCTCGCGCATGGCATTCGCTACCAAGTACGAAGAAGAGGCGAAGGCAAAGAATCAGAAAGCCATCGACGATGCGGTTGCAGCAGCCAAGGCCGAGTGGGAGAAAACCAGAGGTCAAGGTGGTTCTGGAAGCGATGGCGGTGAAAAAGGCGGCACTGGAGGAAACAGTGACGAGACATCGAAAGCTGTTGAGAAAGCACTTGAAGACTACAACAAGAAGCTCTTCGGAGAAGACGGTAAGAGCGGTCTCATTGGTGGTCAACTCAGCACTACTGCCGATTTCATCAAGACCCAAATCCAAAACCAAGAGCAAGCCAAGCTCTCTGAAATTGGCAAGCAACTGAAGGAGTTCCTGACTGGTGAGAAAGCCACGAAGGAATTTGCCATCAATCTCGCCGTCAAGAACATTGTCGGTGGTATCAAGGAGGTTGCAAAGGCAGACATCGACGCTCTGAAACTTTCTGTCAAGAAGGAGTACGAGACAGTCTATAAGGAAGCCTATGGCAACGGCGGCAAGCCCTTCGGTGGCACTTCTGCTGGTGGTGGCGAAGAGGACGAAACTGACGATCCCGAAGTGAAGAAATTCCTGGAGGAGCGCAAGAAGAACCTCGAAGCCCAATCTAAGAAACTTAATGACATCAAGACTGGATTGAAGTAACCGCCGCAAAGAAATTAGTAAACTTTTTTCACAAACAAAAAACAAGAAGATTATGATTGGAACATTCAACCAACAAATCCAGTTTTCTCGTAAAATTGGTGGCTACCGCCGAATCTTCGAGGGTCAAGTGAAGCTCATTGAGGGTGGTTTCAAGGCTAACCTCGTTGACCTTCCTTCGGCTGGTAACGTCCTGCCCGCAGGTACTCCGCTGTACTGCGATGAAGTGAACCGCACCGTCGTTCCCCTAATCACCTACAAGGTGCTTGCTGTTGACGCTGACGCTTCTACCATCAAGGTAGAGAAGCTGTTTAGCGGCACTCGCGCCAAGGTTGGCGGCTACTTGGTAGTTCTTCCCAATGCGGACTTGTCTGCTACTGGCACAGCCATGCAGATTTCCGCAATCGACAACAGCAATGAGGGTTTCGACATTCTCACTGTTGACAAGGTTGCCGTAGAGGGTACTGCCATTGTTGCCGAGGGTAACATCATCGCCGACGCTACCTCTGCTGGTAAGCTGAAGGTTTCTCAGGTCAATGCACTTGCTCCTTACGACACCTGCCTCGACCCCGAAGCCTACGCCTGCGACATTGATGGTGCTTACGCTTGCTTCGACCGCTCCGTGCTGGTTCGCCGTATGCCCCCTGTTAACGATGCAATCTGGGCTTCACTGAAAGCCAACGATTGCTATTTCCGTCGTTCTAACCGTAAGTAAAAAGAAAGGAGGAATAGATTATGAGAGACTCACAACATTATGCGCTCAATGACATGCGTCGCTATGTCAACGCAGCAAACTTCGGGTTAATCCTCGACAACTCCAATGCCCGTTACAACGAAGCTATCTGGCGTCGTTACGCTAACTGGGATCGTCCTTCGGACAGCAAGGAGTGGATTCAAGGTCAGAAGGAGACCCCCATCATGGTACGTGCTTCTGTTCTCGGCACTCACTCTCCCAAGCCGCAGCGTAACGGCGGTGGCTGGAAGGTGTACGGAGGCGACATTATGAAGATTGGTCACGGCTTCTCGATTGACGAGGACGACCTCTTTGAAATGCGTCGCGAACGTGCTCTGACAGGCGTTCCTTATGCGCTCCAGATGACCGAGACCGTTCAGGAGAAGTCCGACAACATGATTGGAGGTATTCACACTGAGCTGAACTACGTCACCTTGCAGGCTATGTCAACTGGTGAGATTCACGATTTCTCCATTGACGGCACGAAGTACGACTTCAAGTTCCCAATCAAGGCAGATCACTTCATGGAGGTTACTAAGCCTTGGTGGAAGATTGAGGGCGGCAAGGTCGTAGCAGACGATACCGTTGATGTCGTTCAGGACATTCTCGACGCTCAGAAGTTCCTCACCCGTGACCTGCGTCTCGCAGTTGACCACTGGAAGGTATCTATTGAGTGGTTCGACCGCTTCATTGCTCACCCCCGTGTCATCGCCGGAGCTATGGGTCGTGTCCGTGGTATCATCGACACAACCAACACCAAGCTCACTCAGGCCGAGATTCTGGGCTACCTGCACGAAATGGGTGTCTGGAAGTTCGATGTCCTCGACTCTCAGTCGGCTCACGAAGAGGATGGTCTGTCTGTTCCCGACGCTCCTGCGTTCGACGAGCACAACATGGTTGCTGCCAGCAGCCTGATTCTGCCCTTCACGATGAAATGCACCAACAGCATTTACTTCGACCGCGAGAGCATGGGTCAGATTGGCGACCAGCACAAGTACTTCCTCGTTGAGGATCGTATCATGGTGCTCCGTTCGACCGAGGAACGTCCCTTCAAGAATATCGTGGACTGCGAGCTGTACGCTGCACCCGTATTCAACAACGTTCGCGAGTGGGGCTTCCTGAAGACTTGGAGTGAGGATTAAAACCCTGATGTGCTATGCCGATGGAAACTTTCACAATCGAGCAATATCTAAAAGGCAAAGTCCGTAATGTAAAAGTTACGGACGATGCCTTACCTACCATTCTTGTCGATGCAGGAAAGAAAGCAGGTAAGCCGATAAAGGCAGGAGCCGATGTCAGCACCCTTACCGAGAAGCAGCTTGACTTAGCAACTGCTTATCTCTATGTCTGGATTGCAGGCTCACCAACGATGTCAGAAAAGGTGAGCGACAAAGATGGTGATTGGTCTCACTCAGAGGGTGGAGAGCAGATGTCGGCAAATGTTCTCAATCGCTTTTTGCGTATGGCTAATGACATATTCGAGAAGTACGAGATACCAAAGGTAGGTAGTAATTCTTGGGATATGGTCGGAAATGGTTTTCACAATATCCGCTACTCCGGCGGCGTAAGACGCAGATAAATGCTATGGCTATCAACAATCCACGTTTTCCTCATACCTGTAAGATAACGCGTCCAGGTGCTCCAGACCCGTCGCAAGACGAGGATGAAGTTTCTGAGGTTGTAATCTATGAAGGAGAATGCAGGAGTTTCGATTTTCAAACAACGTCAGACAAAGGAGATATTGTTACGTCAAACCGTAAGCTCGCTTTGCCTCAGAAACAGGACGAATGGAATGAGAATACCATCCCGCAGGAGGGAGACAGGATCATCGTTGACAAGTTTGGCTACACGGAATACGGAATTGTTGTTGACAAAATGCCGAGTAACTTAGGAACGCACATTCTCTGGAAGTATGGACGCAATTAACAAGGCAAAGGTAAACAATGCGGTCAACGGCTACTGGAACAACATCTTGAACGAGGTGGAAAAACAGTGCCGTGCCTATTGTGAAAAACTTTGTACTGAGGCTATCAAGGCAAGGCAGCAAAACCCGAAGGCTCACAACTTCACTGGTAATCTGCTTAACTCAATAGTCGTTTGCCTCTATCGACAGGGAAATCCAGTTATAGCCTACTACGCAGCGCGATTTACTGCTGAAGCCATCCAGGTCAAGATGAAACAGAGGAAGCGCAAGCGTTATTTCTTCAATCCCGATTATGACGGAGAGAAGTCTTCCTACCTTCCGACGATTCAGACCAATGGAGGTTGGGGCGTTGACGATGCCCGTGATTTTTTCAACGAATACAAGCCGCGAGGTGGCAACTTGTTTGACATCGTAGTCGCTTATCCCGTTGAATACGCAAATTGGGTAGAGATACAGCGTAGCACTACTGGTATTGTACAGGTTCGGCAATATGCCGAGAATGTTGGTATCAATTTCTTAAAAGTAGCGTAATTATGGCAGCACAAACAGCACCGATGGCAATTATCTATAACGAGCTAATAGACTTCTGCGCCAACTATGTTGAGCGTGTCAATGTTTTCTTGGGGCGACCCAAGACCGTTGACAAGGAGTTGAAGCAGTTCCTTGTTATTGAGTTGCCTGCTGAGATACACGATATTGTCTCTGGTAACAAAGACTTTGCTCTTAATACCATTGGCATCATCTATGTCTTCAATCGTGCTAAAAGTAACGCCACGATGAATCTCAATAGCCAGTCAACGCTTACGTACAACATCAAGAAGGGCTTCCCATACGTCGGTGCTCATATCCGTGCTGTGCGTCCTACAATCCTTCACCAAGGTTTCGACGGGAACGATTTCCACATCACAACTATCACTTTCAAGTTAAAAACAAAGCCAAATGCTTTTATTCAATCAAACAATTAAAAAATAGTCGATTATGAAAACGAAAGAACAACTTCAAAGCTCAGTGCTTACTGGTATTTCCTCGCTGTATGCAGTGAAGGACGGTTTTGTCACCACTCCGGCTACTGGTGAAGGTGCCTCTGGTAATGTTGCTACTCTCGACGAGTCGAAGATGTGCGAGTTCCCCTGTTCTGAGGACTCCGGCTTCAACTACAACGAGGGTACTCCCACCACTGACGGCCACAAGATTCATGGTCTCGGCGTGTTCTGGACTTCCAAGATGACCCCGGGCGACACTGAAATCTCTATTGAGATTCCCTGCCACGACACCGACATTCTGGACTTCTGTGGTTTCACGACCATTGATTTGCAGGTTAGCGGTACTGGTACTGTCTTCAACGGCAAGACCTTCAAGGGCAAGGCATTCAGTGGTACGCGCAAGGCCGTTGTCCTCGGTCTGCTGGCTCTGGACGATACCGAGCAGAACGCTTTCTTCGTGAAGAAGGCAAAGCTGCTGGCAAGTGTCATCTTCGACGGCTCGAACAAGCCTCTGTGTGTCGTTCTGACTGGTTCTATCAAGGATGGTGCTGCTGCTGATGCACTCGCCGTTCTGGAACTTGAGAGCGAGTAACGTAGGATTTTCTTTTCCACAAAATACCTACTATTCTGATGGCGGTGATGGTGCAAGAGCCGTCGCCGCCATTTTTCAATCAAACAAGAAAATATTGAGAACATGAAGAAAAATGAAGAGCCTGTAATAAATCAGCCGTCCGTTGAAGCTCAGAATGAGTATTTGTCGCTTGTTAACAATGACGCAACAGAGGTGGCTATCCCACGGACGAAGAAGAAATACAAAATCCACTGGCTGAAGAATGGTCAGTTGGATAAGTTGACCCGCCTTCTTATGCACAAGAAGGACGTTGAGAGCAATGCGACAACAGGCTTTGACGCTCTCGATGCCATTCTTGAAGACAACAAACTGGCTTGCAAGGCTGCTGCCATTTATGTTTTGAATGGCTATTGGAATATGCGCTTTCGCTACTGGTGGCTATGGCGTTGGTTCTACTATTTCCGTCAGTACGACAACTTGCAGTTGTTACCCATTCTTGAAGAAGGTAAAAAAAAACTTCCGCTGATGCAATTCTTCGCCACTACCACATCATTGATAGGGGCAAAGGGTACGTTGATGAACATGAGGACGACGGAAGCCGAACGTACCCTTCAAGGACTCGCTTTGGAGCGGCAATCGCAAACGGAGAAAAGCGGCAATGGCTGATTGCTCCACGATATTTTTTCTTCGGACTCATTAGAGTGCCGATGTATGAATATTATTGGGGTCATACCGCTGCTCAGATAGAGTTGATGGATATTGATCAGCCGTTTACCTGCTACAAGAAACGTGACGAAAATGAAGGTATAAAGCCAGGCGACCCGGGATATAAGCCTAATGCCGAGAAATTAGAGCGGGCTGTGGAAAAGTGGAAAGAACGCAAGAAACGCAGAAAGTTTGACATGAAGCATTTCCTTGCAACTGGAGAGAAAATTCCCGTACAAAATACTGAAACCGATTAAATCTATATAGAATATGGCACTTGATGCGTTAGCCTTTGAGATAGGCATAAAAGAGTCTAAGAATTCTGAATTGAATTCTATTCTTACCCGACTAAATCAGTTGTCGGGAAAAACCGTCACGATTGACGTTAAGGGTGTTCCAGAACTCAATCAGTTGTTGAACCGATTAGGGCATGACAGCAATGGCTTCACTTTCAGGTTGCCAGATTTGTCGCAGTTCATGGAGCAGGTAAAGAGCGTAAAATCTGCGACAGAATCCATGTTTGCAAAGCAGAATGCTGGAGATTTATCCTCTTTTCAGGCTGCTTTGTCGCAGATGAAAGAACTCTCTGCTGCAATTGAGAAATTGAAGAGTGAAAATCTTTCTCTCCAAAGCGGCTACGGCTCTGACATTTTCAGCCGTTTTCAGAAGATGGGTACTGCCCTCAATAGCGCATTCTCTGATATTCCGAACGTGAATATTCAGACGATGGCTACCTATATGAAGCAGTTGACTTCTGAATACATGAAATTCATCGCTGCCGTTGAGCAACGTGGAGGCATGAAGAATTTCAGCCAAGAATCTCAGAAGGAAATTGACAAGGTTGTCCGTGCTTACAAGGAGCTTAACGATGTCGGCGGTGACTCTACCGCATTGAAGTCGTTCCAGCAACAGGTTCGTGCCGTTGCCGCTATCATTATGGAGAGCATCGGCAATGTCGTTTCTGAAATCAATGCTGTCAAGCGAGCCATTCAGCATGACAATTTCTCTTCCATGACTGACAGAATAAACAAAGCATCTGAAGCGATTGGAAAACTCGACGAGAATTTCAAGAAATTCCATCTTACCATTGGTCAGGATGAAGGGATGCGGAATTTTATGACTGGCTTGGGAGAGGTCATTCGCAATGTCCGTACCACTATGGGGCAGCTCGAAGGCAGCAAAACGGGTGTCGGTCTTACCGATTTTGTCAAGAGCATCGAGCGAGCCAAGTATGAGGCATATCAGATAGATAACCTGCTGAAGCAGGCTTCTCACGTTTCCAGTGCAGGCATGAAGTATGGTGATACCTCTGCTATTGATGCTCAGATAGAGAAGGTTCGCAAGTTCCGTGCTGAACTCGAAATTCTGAAGACCTCTGGAGTTTTTAACGGCATGACCACTTCTGAATTCAAGTTGCAGGGTGATTACAAGATTGCCGTTGACACATTGAAAAAGATGGTTGCCGAGCAGGAGCGAGCTATTGCCGCTAATCTCAGACTCGACGAAGCTGCCAAGAAAGCCAGTCAAGGCGTGAGACAACTCAATACTGAGGAACAGCGACTTGCTCAGTCCATTGTTACGAGCACGTCCGAAATGTTTGGTCAGTCGCAAATTCTGAGTGAGTTAAAGTCAATGGCTACCCAATATCTCGGTGTATGGGGCGCACAGCAATTCCTTCGCAACATCATTCAGATTGGTGGTCAGTTGGAAATGCAGCGTTTGTCTATTGCCGCTATTCTCGGTGATGCCGCACAAGCCGACGATCTGTTTGAGAAGATTAAGGGATTAGCCGTCAAGTCTCCCTTCGGTGTTGTTGAACTTGACCAGATGACCAAGCAGTTAACGGCCTATGGTTTCCAGTACCATGAGTTGTTTGATATGACGAAGCGATTGGCAGATATTTCCGCTGCCACTGGTACTGATGTGGGTCGTTTAGCACTCGCATTAGGACACGTTCGTTCTGAGACGGCTCTTACTGGTTATACCCTTCGTCAATTCTCCATGGCCAATATTCCTCTGGCTCAGAAGTTATCAGACCGACTTTCAGAGATAGAGAAGCGTTTTGTTTCTGTTGCCGAGGTTCGTAAGCGTACCCGTAACAAGGAAATCAGCTATGAAGACGTTTTGGCTGTGCTGAAAGACCTCACCGACGAGGGAGGCATGTTCTACAATGCGCAGGAAGTAATCTCTGGTAGTGTCAAGGCAAAGTTTAAGAACTTGCGTGACGCTATGGATATTATGTACGGAGAAATGGCTGAGAGTAAGTTGGGTGACGCATTGAAGGAAGTTGCCGTGATACTTACTACCCTTACTCGCGAGTGGGAGAAGTTGGGTATTGCCGTTGCCGTAGTCGCCGCTACGTGGGCTACCAAGAAGGGCGTTTCGTTCCTCAATGCCAATGCTATGTTGGCATATAGCAATAGCGTTACCCGTCTGAATATGGCTCTCGGCTCTCTTACTGCCGAGGAAATGCGCGACCTTGCATATTCTGGTCAACTCACCAAGCAAAGGTTACTTGAAGCCGTTGCCACTGGCAAAGTGACCGTTGAGGATGCTAAGTTAGCCGCTGCAAAGTGGGGTCTGACAGAGGCACAACTACAAGAAATCGCTATGGGAAGCCGTACTGTTGCCAGTATGACAGCCAACAGCATTGCCACAAGCAAATATTCAATGGCTCAGTTGAGGGCTATTGCTTCCATGCGTACCTTTACACTCGGTAACAAGACTGCCGCATTGTGGCTGAATGTAGTGACCACCAATGCTAAGATGGCAGGAGCAGCCATGCTCGGTTTCCTAAAAGCAGCATGGCCAGTCGCTTTGATTACCGCAGGTGCAGAGGCATGGATGCACTACAAGCAACAGGGGGAGCAGGCAGCAGAAGCCGCAAGTGCCGCATTCAAGAAGGGAGAGGAAGGTGTCAGAAACCTCAAAGAAACCATTAAGAAACTTCCTGAGTTGGAAATGGTCAATGGTGCTATAAGCCTCGATGACGGTGCTCTGCGTAATGGTATCAAGGAGGCTGTTAAGCAGTTGAAAAATTACAATCCTGCCATTGCGAATGACATCATTGCCAAAGCCAATGAGACCAATGCCCAAGGCCAGCCTGTTATGAATTTGGCAGATCAGTATAAGTATCTGCGCGAGCAAGTAGAGGCCACCCGTCGAGAATTGGAGGAATATCAACGTACCTCTGGTGCGCAGGAGACGGCACTCAAAGCCACTGGCGGCTTTATGGATGACAATGTTCTTTCAGACATCAACGACTATTTCAATGAGCGTAAGAACTTTGTAGAGGAAACAAACAAGTTCTACGCAGAGTATCAGAGTCAAGTTCGCGTTGCCATTGATGCAGCCCGTGAAGAAGATGCTGCATATCGCCAAGCTACTGATGGTATGTCAAACTATGCCGACATGCTCCGTCTGCTTATAACTCAGACAGACGAGGCTGGACGCAAGTTTGATTTCTCCAGGGGCTATAATGTATTCTGGAATAAGCCAAATATGCAAACCACCGACTTTATGAGTATGTGGGGAGGCGTTGGCGGTCAGTTTGGCGAAATGTCATCAGAATTGGATAAGTGGGCTAACGGACTGAAAGCAACGTTGGAAGGCAGTTTTGGCTATGATTTCTCTCACCTTACATTGGAGCAGCTGAATAATGTCCGCCGCCATATATGGGAATTTAGCAATTCTGAGGAACTGGCAAATCTTGACGAGCAGACCCGTAAGTGGATTCGCGACTATCTCGGTAGAAAATGGAACATAACCTTTGGTACTAATGTCGAGCA
>OCTW013381036.1_pt1 | contig 11627 bp, 13 predicted proteins | sample 1539671 | NCBI WGS metagenome assembly OCTW01 (sample SAMN02144230, study PRJEB22623) | gut metagenome | biome: sheep rumen | host: Ovis aries | place: New Zealand | reverse complement strand
TGCGCGTGGTGGCCGACCGGCCCCCGATGGAAGGTGCCGTCGCCGTGGAGCCAACACTGGAAGACCTCTACCTGCTCGTGTTCCGCGACGGCGGCGTGCGTTAGGAGGATCGACATGGGAACCCTTATCAAGTTCGAGCTCAGGAAGATCCTGGGCAACCGCGCGGGCATGGTGGCCTGTGCTCTGTCGCTGGCCATGATGGTGGGGATGGCGGTGCTGAACGTCACCACGTCGGCAGCGAGCGACTACACTACTGGCGAGCATTTGAGCGGCTTTGCCGCTCAGCAGGCCTTCCGCGAATGGAAGAGCTCGCACGCAGGCATGCTCGACGACGCGCGCGTGGCAGACGACGTTGCCGACTACTACCGGGCCGCCGAACTCTATGCCACTAACGATGACATCCTGAGCATGACCGCGCCCCAGATTATTGACGCCTATGGCAACGATTTCTACCACGAGTCGTTCTGCGTCTACATCGACCGCTACTACGACAGGCTCATGAATGCGCTGGAGGCGGCGACCCCGCAGGCCACAAGCCTTGAGGAGGGCGCTGCGGCACGGCTGGAGATCGACCTCTCCGACGATGCGGCACAGTTCCCCTACTCGCCGGCCGAGCGCAACTGGTGGCGCAGCAAGGCGGCGCAGGTGAGCTGGCCCATCGAGTACGGGTACGCCGATGCCTGGGACTACACGCTGGACTATGCCTCCCTCCTGGGACTGGCCATCATCGCGGCGTGCATCGCGCTCTCGGGCGTGTTCGCTGGAGAATACCAGGAGCGCACGGCGGCGGTCGTGCTGCCCACGCGTCGGGGCAAGCAGGCGTTGCCCGTTGCGAAGGTGGTGGCTGCGCTCATTTTCGCGACCGCCTACTGGTGGACCTGCGCAGCGGTGCTGCTGGGCGTGAACGTGGCGGTGTGCGGGGCTGACGGCTGGGGCCTGCCCTACCAGATCACGAACTTCGCCAACCCCTACGCGCTCACGATGGGCGGGGCGGTGCTCTCGGTCTTCGCGTTGGGCTACGTCGCCGCCCTGGGCATGGCGGGCCTGACGCTCGCGCTCTCCGCGCGGCTTCGCTCCACGATGCCGGTGGCGGCCATCCCCATGGCCGTCGTGTTCATGGGGCTGTTCGGCCTCTTCATCACCCCTATTGCGAAGGCGGCGGCACTCACGCCCATGGCGGCGCTCAACTGGTCGTTCAGCCGCCTAGTGTCGTATGCGGCGGGACCTGTCGTCGCAGACCTGCCCACCGTGGCGGCGCTGCTCTACGGCGCGATGCTCGTGGCGCTCACGCCGCTCGCCATGAGAGCGTTCAGGAGGCATCAGGTAGCCTAGAGCGTGATGGAAAGCCACGTCGGTGGATGCTCGAGGGCTTTTCGATAGGGGTCACGGGGGCTCCCCCGTGCGCGGCGATTCTGAGCCGCCTGATTGCCGAAGGGACAATCAGGCGGTTCAAGCCGCGACGGGGTCAGCGAGCGGACGGAGGAGAAGGCGCTGTGGGGCATGTGCCCCACAGCGTCTGGACGTACGGACGCGATAGGTAGCTTGCTGGCCCCGCTAACCCGGTGTACATGAGTTAGGCAGCTCGCTATGTACAGGGGTTAGGCTACTTGCTACACGCGTATGACATTCACCCCAATGACAGCATGACGGCAATGACGGGGGCTTCGTGCTATGGGCATATGCCGTCATTGCCGTCATCGATTCGGTCCTCTTCGACGCGCTCCAGGAAGATGGTCCTGGCTGACGCGGTCCTCTGCGTCGAGTAGCGTATGCCTGCTCCGAGGAGCGCCTGTGAGTGCTCGGCGAGCTTCTTCCCCAGGGTCGCGGCTCGCGCGTCACCGAGGCCTGTTTGCGCAACCAGCTCCGTCGCGGTCCCCGCCCATCCGAGCCTGCCCTCCATGAAGCGGATGACCTCCAGCACCTCGTGCGGCACCGGACGCTCCTCCTCATGCTCGACGCTCTGGTCCTCCGAGAGCTCCCAACGACAGTCGTTGAACTCGAGTACCAGCTCTCGCTCGATGACGTCGCGCCCGGTCACCCTGAGGACGGCCCGCTTCTCTCCTCTCTTCCTGTCGAGCACCATCGTCGTGTCGGCAGCACCGGTGATGCCGTTGGTGCCCGAGACGGTGTTGAAGGGATCCGGGTCGTCCATCTTGCGCTGGTGGTGCACGAGCACGACGGCTATCCCGAAGCGTTCCGCGAGGCCTTTGAAGGCGCGCACGTCGCGGTAGTCGGACGAGTAGGCGCTCTTCTGTAGAGACTGCCTGACCGTCTGGAGGGTGTCGACGATCACGAGCCTGGTGCCCGGGTGCGTCGCCACGAACGCAGCGACCTCGTCAAGGAGCCCGTCAGCGAGCGACGGGGCGTTGACGCAGAGGTGGAACGTCTCGCTGCACTCGTCGGCCAGCCTGAACAGCCGCTGCTGGATCCTAGGCAGGTTGTCCTCCAGCGCGAGGTCGAGGACGGTGCCCCCGCAGGTGGCGAACCCCCAGAGCGGCTCGCCCCTGCTCACGCACTCAGCGAGTCGGAGCACGAGCCAGCTCTTTCCGACCTTCGGGGACCCGACGAGCAGGGTCACGCCGACGCCCACCAGGTCCTCGACGACCCATCCCGGCGAGCTCAGTGGGGTGTTGACCAGCTCCTCGGCCGTTATGGTCTCAAGCGCCATCGCATTCCCTCCCAAGCGCCCTCATGGCCTCGCGCTCGGCGTCGACGGCGGACGGCCCCGCCTCCCGCCCGAGCCCTGCGAAGATCTCAGCGAGCGTGGCGAGCACGTGGGCGAGCTCGGGTGAGACATCGCCTGCGCGCTCGATGCGTCGCAGCTCCTCGTAGCAGAGCATGGCCTGGTCCTGCACCGCGCGCTGCACGCGCACGCTGGGGTACACGGCGACCTCGCGGTCCGTGAGCCTGCGCAGGATGTAGTCCTGCTTGGTGAGGCCGGAGAGCGCGACGAGGGCGTCGATCTCGCTGGCCTCCTCCGGGGACACGCGGAAGCCCACGGTCACGCTCCTTCGCCTGCCCATCCGGTCCCTCGACGGCGCCGTCACCTCGGGCACCTCCCCTCGGCGTCGAGCCCCTGCGCCATCTCCTCCTGCCTGTTGGGGAACAGGTGCGCGTAGTGCAGGGTGATCTCGGTCGTCTCGTGGCCCATGCGCTCCGCGATGGCGAGAGGGGAGTAGCCCATGTCGATGAGCAGGGACACGTGGCTGTGCCGCAGATCGTGGACGCGGATTCTCGGCACACCCGCTATCTTGCTGCCACGCTCCATCTCGTGGTAGAGGCGGCTCTTGGTCATGCGGAAGAGGCGCCTGCCGGGGGAGGCGGCGCCGGGGAGCGCGAGGTAGTCGCGGACCTCGTCGACGAGGAAGGAGGGCATGACGATGCGCCTGTTTGCCTTGGGGGTCTTGGGCGGGGTGACGACGTCCTCCCCCTTGCGACGGTGGTAGGTCTTGGTGATGCTGAGCATTCCGCGCTCGAGTTCGAAGTCCTCCGGCGTGAGCGCGAGCAGCTCGCCCTCGCGGATGCCTGTCCAGTAGAGCAGCTCGAAGGCCATCCACGATTCCGGCTTGTCCATGATTGCGCGGGAGAAGCGCAGGTACTGCGCCTTGGTCCATACGCTCATCTCGCCCGCGTCCTTCGAGCCCATCTTGGGGACTTTGCGCGCAGGGTTCGAGGGGAGGTTGTAGTGCAGCGCTGCGTGGTTGAGCAGCGCCGAGAGCTGGTTCGACACGGTGTGCAGGTAGGTCGGCCGGTAGGGCTCGCCCGTGGGCCCGCGCATCGCCATGAGCTCGTTCTGCCACCTGATGACGTCGGCGCTTGTGATCTCGTTGAGGGGCCTCTCTCCGAGGTAGGGGAGGATCTTGGTCCTCACCATGTGCTCCTTTGTGTCCCAGGTGCTCTGCTTGAGGCGTGGGCGCACGTCATCCTCGTAGAGCTTGAAGAACTCCGAGAGCGTCATCGACGGCGTGCCCTCGCAGCGTGCGAGGAAGGCTTGCTCCCACCTCCTAGCCTCCGTCTTGGTGGCGAACCCGCGCTTCGTCTTCTTGTGGCGCTCGCCCTTCCAGTCCCTGTACCAGCACTGGACCGTCCACGTACCGCGCCTCTCGTCCTTGCTAACCGACATGGGCGTCGCCTTCGCTTCTCTTTGCCTCTCCGAAGTAGCGTGACTCCAGATAAGCCGCTGACACCTTGCCGGGGATGGTGAGCATTCCCTCCGACTCGAGCTCTGCGTTCAGCCTGCGGATCACCTTGTAGGCGTATGCCTTCGAGACGCCCAAGAGGTGGGCAACCTCGTCGGCCCCGTACGTCCTCTTCTTCAATGGAACCTCCTCCATCCGATGACCTCACGTTTACGTGATGTTCTTAGGTTGACAGTAACCTCACGATAACGTGATGTCAATGGAAACCATGGAACTTGCTCACGTTTTCGTGACGTTGTAGGATTGTGCGAGGTTGATATGACATCGCGTCGGGAGGAAGCATGGAGGACTTGGACCGCAGGCTCATGGGCAAGAGGATCCGCGACCTGCGCCAGAGGAGAGGTCTCACGCAGCGCGAGCTCGCGGAGCTCTCCGGGTTGTCGGAGTCCGCGCTCAGGAGCTACGAGCTGGGGGACCGCTTCCCGAAGGAGCGCCACCTGGACCGCATCGCGCGTGCGCTGAGGGTGCGGCCGGAGGTCTTCGAGGACCACGACATCACGACCGTCGACCAGGTCATCCACGCCCTCTTCAACCTTGAGGAGCAGTTCGGCCTCGTGCCCAACGGCGAGGGGGAGCCCGCGGGTCTCACCGTGGAGATGACGAGCGTCGATCTATCCAAGGCACTGCGAGACTGGGGCAGGCGCCGCGAGCAGCTGGACGCGGGCGAGATGACGCCCGACGAGTACCGCGACTGGAAGGACGCCTACCTGCCGCGCATCCTCATCGACCCCGTCACGGGAGAGGAGATAGACGACCCGTACACGGGGCGTCGTCTTGAGGGTGTAGAGCGTGAGGACGCACGTCGCGCCGTGCGTACCATGGATTGGCTGAACGGGTAGCCTTTTGACGGATACCAGAGTTGGGTTCAAACGCGTACGGACTCGGTATCGTACGCGTTCTCTTTGGCTGAAGGAAGACAGAGCAGCGAAAACTGCCTTAAGAATGCCTGCTAAAATGGGCAATCTTGATCGTAATCGGCGATCTATGCTCTTTGAAATGAAGCATAGCTGGATGTATGCTCTTATACACGTAGAATTATAGCGTCCATTCACGTATCTGGCGTATTTCGTGGTATACTCGCAACAGACGCAAGTATTCGGAGGCAGCCATGGATTTCTCACAAGTACGCCAGTCACTTCGACAGGCTGAAGACGAGCTCATCGCTCTTATTTCAAGAACAGATGACTTCAGCGAGCGTGAGCAGTGTCTTGAGCTTGCGAAGCAAGTCAGGGAACTCGCTGACGTCCTGCGTCAAGACGGCACCAGTGCTTCTGATGCTGCATCCCCTACGACACCTTTGCCGGCTCAGGGGAACTCAGGAAAGGATGGCTCGGAGCTTCCGGCATACTTTGTTCGCGAAGGGTTTCTGTATAAAGTCGGGCTGAAAGGTGACGGGAAGACCTACAAGAAGTCTGTGCCACTGAGGGACGTAGAGTCGATTTGTGATGTTATCAGCAGGCTCTTGGCTGCGTCTAGCGAGATTACGACGAGTGATATCAAGAGACAGCTCGATGGCATGCCGGACTACAAGATTCAGGTTCTTGTAATGGCGCTCGTAAAGACATCCGCCCTTCGTGGTGTGGGTAGGGGTAAGTATGCCCTGGGCTCTGGGACACAGCCAAGACCGAAGGCGTGGATCAGGGACCTCGGGAACCTTCCCGATAGGTTTTATTTAATTGCCTAGCTGCAGGAATCGGAAGGTGGTGATGCCTATGGAGGTAATGGGCCGGTAAAGACGAGGCGCACGAGACGTTGCTGGGAACAACGAATCATGCGCCGCCGCCGGGTGCGGTTACCCGCACCGATCCTTTTTTGAGTATACGCGCCTGGCGGCCTCGCGTCTTGCCGGAATTCGGCAGGGGAGACAAACAGTTTCCAAAGTACACGCGAGAAATGGGGGCCTCAAATATGAGACTCATTTCGCAGGCCGACGAAGAGGGCCATTATATGCGCCGCCACAATGGAATGGCAGGCAAACCTCGCAAGGGTTGCAAAGACATGTGGAACGCGTTCATGCTTGACGGGGTTACTCCTGATCACGAGGATATTCCGTTCTGTCCGACAACCGCCATCGAGACACCCAAGGGGCTCATCGCGTTCTGGGACCTCAAGACCATTCACAAACGTGAGATGAGGGCGGGCAATGTCGACTACCACGTCGACGCCTTCGCCCACTTCTACGGTGACGATCAAAAATTCGATGGACCACGCGAGGGCGTCTGGGAGAAGCCCTACGATGCGCTCGAAATTCTCCGTCACTGCGACGGGTTCATCACGCCAGACTTCAGCACGAACCTCGACTTCCTCGATCCGATCCGGCGCTACAACACGATGAGGATGAGGGCCTTCGGTGCCTGGGCGGGTCAGAAAGTGCCCTGTTTGAACAACGTTCGTTGGGGATGGGCAGACACATATTGTTACGACTTCGCAGGACTTCCTTCCGAGAGCGTGTACGCGATTGGGACGGTTGCGAGCGACCTCAGGGACCGCAACGCCATGCAGTTCTTCGAATGTGGCCTGCGCGAGATGGTGCGGGTCCTTCGCCCCAAGACAATCATCGTCTATGGGTCGGCCAACTACGAATGCCTTCGCTCGCTTGAGGGCAAGGGTATCAAGGTGGTGTCGTTCGACAGCAAGACAAACCTCTCGCATGGGAAGGAGATGCCAAGTGAGTAAGTACCTGAGCGGGCACTTCGTCGGTTCAGCTGGCTACTCGCAGGCGATCCTCTCCGCTGCGCTGGGAGTTCCTCCCGACGAGTCTACTGCGTCCGTGTGGAATCACATCGAGGCGACGCAGCCTAACTATCCCGGCACCGTGATTCCACGCTCGTTCACGGTCAGCACACCAAACGGTACGTTCTGGACACATGGGAACGCGACCAAACACATGAACGAAGCATTAATCTCGATCAGAGACAACCCGATGCTCAAGAACACTAACCCCAACCTGTTTGCCCAGTTCATCCTCTACGATTATCGCAAGGCTTTGATTTCGGCGACTAGTGGAACCGTTCGTCTCGGTACGCGTATCAGAGTCGGGCACTGGGAGTTCATCCTGGGAAAGCGCAAGGGTGATAAGTACCCTGTTGTTAAGCACGCCCTCTTTAACGGGCTGAACTAGGAGGCTACGATGAGCGTAAGCACAATCGAGGGAAAGACCGGGACAACCTATAGGACTGAGGACTTCTTTGCCGCCATCGCGGTTCTTGGTGATGAGCTCGACTACGTCAAGTTCGTCGGGCTGTACAACGAGGACGACCTCGTTGAGCTGCAGCTCGATCCTGACGCGATGTCGGTGTCGCAGGTTACCCTGACGAACTGCCATCACTTCGACAGCCGTGCTGAGGCGATGCCCGTTCCGGATGCGGAGGAGGGTCTCTTGGTTGTTGACATGCCCAAGCACGTCGACTGTACGGACCTCCGGGTTATCGTCTTTGACGACGGCCTGACAATCCGAGTCGTTGACAAGCTGCCAATCAGCTATGTGCGAATGGGAGATGTCTTGTTCGGGGTGTCTGCCGATAACGACCTGACGTCAATCCTCTTGACAGGCATGTCTCCGGAAGAGGTGTCCCACGCCAGGGCTGAGCTGTCTGGCGATGACTACGATGACGTGTGGACGCCTGCTGAGAACTAGCGACATATCTGTACTCCGGCGATTGACGGGCCTCTCGCCATGAGCGTAAGGCCCGTTGCTCGCTGGCCTGTAAACCAGCAGCGCAAATATGAGTAGCCGATTGACGCGAGTACCAAATGAGTACCAGCTGAGGCGAAACGTCGTGCTAATAGATGCAAGGTGTAGACGTGAGTGCTCCACGGCACACGAGAACGCATCCCATCCACGCCCACGCTCATCGAGTGGGAATAGTTTAGACTCGTAACACTCTTTCACGGTCTAACTCAGAATACATCGTTTTCGCAGTTCAAAAGTGGTGTGCTGACATTTTCAGCACACCACTTCTTCCTACAAAACAACGCTCCTTTAAGGATGTTTCTTCCGTGAATACCTCTGTGGGAGCACTGGGATTCATACAAGTATTTAAGAAGGGAGACCTGCAAGGAAGAAGGCCGTCTATCAAGCGATAGACGGCCTTCCTTCTTGAGGGCATTAGCCCGATGCGCCTTAGCAGTTGCTCCTCCGGTACTCATCGAGCTTCTTGTTGAGGGTGCGCTCCTCGCGCCTGTGCTTGGCCGCGAAGACGGCGGTTGCCGCCGCAAGCATGACCAGATAGGTCACGGTGAACGACGCCCAGGCGCCAACCATCCCGATTGGGAACCATGCCATCGTCACGGCCAACACGGCGAGTACCACATACAGGCAGGCACCGAACAGGAGGAGGCGCAGCGGGTACGTCATCCGCTTGATGACGACAGGTGTGAAGAAGACGAACTGCAGCGCTGCCGCGCAGACGCATGCGCCGAGCACCGACCAGCAGTACATGATGCCCTGCTTTGACGCTTCGTCGGCGAATATAGTCCCAAAGATCATGCATATGACCATGGTGACTGTGAAGGAGACGCAGAGCGTGGCCAAGAAGGTCCTCGCGTTCTCCGCAGGCGTGCGAGCCTCGGTGTCGATGATGTCCTTGCGTGTCATTTTGGTCTCCTTTCCCGTGTTGTTAGAGCATCCCAAGCTTGTGGCGCACGTCCGGCGCGTACTGCCGCGATATGACGACCTGCTCGCCGTTGTCCATGGTCGCCACGAGCCGTCCGTTCATCTCCGGGCGCAGTGAGGCGATCCTGCGGAAGTTCACGACGCAGCCCTTGGCTACCCGTAGGAAGTCGCACCCCTCCAGGCGCTCCTCCATCTCGTAGAGGCGCAACGCGGTCTCGTATACCTCGTCGGTGGTGTAGAAGAACGTGCGCTTGTCCACCGACTCCACGTAGAGGATGTCCGCGGCGTTCACCACGTAGGTGCCTCCGTCCGCGCTTCCCGTGACTTTGCGGTCGAATATGCGCAGCCTGGCGACGATGTTGAGGACCTGCTGGTCCGTCTTCCTGCAGACGATGGCGACCTCGATTCCGCTCGCTTCCGGTCGCTCGTCGATTGTTATCTTCATGGCGTTCCTTTCGACGAGTCGCATTCTACATGCCATCCGCGCCGTCTTGGACGACCCTAAACCAAGGTGCGCTTGGGGACGACCAAGTTGCACGTAGCGTGCTCGAGCTGTGCCGGTGTCGGCTGGCTTTGCGATAGGAGATCGATGCGGAAGGCCGCTTATCAGCTTGGCAAGCGGCCTTCCGCGCTGCCCGTTTGAACTTGGCCACGCTCAGCACGCGGTGGACCAACGACTGCGCTAGATTTGGGCTGGAAGGCTTTACCCTTCATGAGCTCCGGCATACCTATCTCGTTCTGCTCGCCATGAACAGCGTGCACCCCAAGGTGATGCAGGAACTGGCGGGTCACTACAGCCCTCAGATTACCATGGACATCTATGCGCACGTTGAATATAGGCGCCAAGCCCGAGGCTGCGGTGGCCACCTCGAAGGTGTTCTAGTGATGCACGTTATGACGCGGCGTACACCCTACGTTTTCCAAGGCGTTCTTCCGCTGGTACAGTGCGGAGCACGATTCTTCCGAGATTCTTCCACGCGGGATGACTCTTCCATGCCGCGTCGAGATCACAAGCCTTTGACCTGCTGAAACAACGGTGTGAAAAGTTGCCCTAACTCCAAAGCCCTACTGAGCGGGAGTGACTCAGCACACCATCGCGAGGTCATGGCGCCGCCAGGCCCCTAGTAGACCATCGTGTCGAACTCTTCGAGGGAGACGGGGCCGAGAAAAGAGCGGATAGGCGAGTTTCCGTATGCCTTGAGCCCTTCGATGAGGCCAACGGTTGCCAGGTTGACGGCGTATGCGTCACCGGACGTCATCAGTCGCTCGATGAAGATACCAAGACGGGTAAGGAGCATCTCGTCATGGTCATCTAGAGCATGCCGGGCGAGTGGCAGCAGCAGGTCTTCGTAGGTGACAAAGCAGCCGGTTTCCATGCCGTCCTGCCAGGAAGTGTGCTCCTCGAACTGCTTGGAGAGCTCGGGGAACGTCTCAAGTAGGAGCTTGTTGAGTCTGACCGCGTCTTTGAGCTTCCCGTCCTTGTCGTAGGGGAAGTCGGGTTGCACCTCGATCGGAACGCCCGCATCTTCGAGCTCGTTCTTGTATGCGAGGACTTCGGTTGCGTGTCCCACGAAGAGCGTTGTAGGGGCACCTTCCATCAGCCTCCTGACTTCGATGTAGTTACACATCGCGATGCGTGAGAGGGCCCTGAGTGCCTCTTTTGTCGGGGTAGCACCAAGCATGAGGATGATGGCGTACTCCCGCTCGTCCTCCATGATTGTCGGCGTGTACGTCGTCACGACCGACCAACCACACGCGGGACAGCGAGAACCCATGCACGAGCCTTCGACGAACCCCTCAAGGTTCGCGCCACATTCGGGGCAGATGCCGTCCGCGACGCCTTGGCAGGCGCCTCCCTCGTCGCATACCCACCAGCCGTGCGCATCCCTGTATCCGTTGCGCTCCATGAACGCTGCAATCATCCCCATCAAACCAGGGCCTTCTCCCGAGATGGAACCGCCACGCTCAAGTGCCTCTTGGCAGAGATTGTTCTCAAGGACGAGCCACTCATCGAGCTCGTCTCCCGAGGCTTCTCCCTCCTCGACGAGGTGCATGAGGTGGCCGACCTTGTTGGATATGAGGGCGATTGCCTCCGCAAGGTTGTGGTCAGAGAGGCTATCGTCGAGGCCGTCAGCGAAGTCTTGCGCTGTGAGTCCCGGGAGGGGGTCGCCCATCAAGATTGCTGCCCCTTTTGGTGGAACGAAGGATTTGCTTTGACGCGCTGGCTCGCTCATGTTGCTCCCTTCCAGCACTGCCAGTTCTATTCGCAACCTTAACAGACTGACAGGACAACAATTGTCGTCCGGCATGTAAGCCACTCGAACAAGCTGGGATAACGGCCGTCATGAGTACCAAATGAGTATCAAACCAAGCGAAACGAGGAAGACCCCAGTGCATGTTGTGGACGCCACGTCACGCCGTCGCATGACGGCGCATCCCATCCACGCCCACGCTCATCGAGTGGGAATAGGCCATCTCATCCAGTCTCATCCCGCACCTCTGGTCGCGGTGGCTTGCAGCCAGTGCCCTGTATTGGGCAAAGCCGCCAGGACTTTCGGAAGCGTCAAATGCGAGAAAGCCCCCGGAATCTTCGGATTCCGGGGGCTAGTTTCATGGGTGCCAGCCTGCGGAAGCACTCTCCGCCCGGCTGCTCCGGGGTGACGCGTTGCGACCTCTTGCCAAGAATGGATGCTGGATGCCAACATGCCAAAGCGAGAAGAGTGTGTTGATGTTCACTGGAAAGTGACGCAGATGGTCATCGGGCAGCGAGCGCCGTGGTCATCAGGAATTGAGCAGATTGGTCGAGGAATGGC
>OCTW011540547.1_pt1 | contig 11629 bp, 5 predicted proteins | sample 1539671 | NCBI WGS metagenome assembly OCTW01 (sample SAMN02144230, study PRJEB22623) | gut metagenome | biome: sheep rumen | host: Ovis aries | place: New Zealand | reverse complement strand
ATCACCATCAGCGGAAGCGGAAATTCTGTCGTACAGGCTAACAAGGGCAGTTGGTTCCGCGTTTCGGGTGTTGACTGCGGCTACAATGCTCAGGAAATGACCATTAAGGCATCTTCGCCCAACGGCTGTATAGTAAAGGTATGCACAGGCAGTGCCAACGGAACGCCTGTGGCTTATGCAGAGATACCCGCAGGTTCGTCCATGCAGGAATTTACTGTTCCCGTAAAGGATCTCAGCGGCAAGAACGACCTCTACTTTGTATTCAACAACACAGTTTCCGTTGACAGCTGGAGCCTCAGCTGACAGCGATATAACTAAAGTTAATAATTCTACATTTCTCCTATCAAAAGGCTGTGCAGACTGAGTTCTGCGCAGTCTTTTTTTTTGGTGCAGGGGCTATTATGCAGATACCGTAGTACTTAACTAAAAAACATGGATCAGTTTACGGGTAGTAAGAATAAGCAGGCAAAAAAAGACAGCCGCTTTAGCGGCTGTCGGTGAAAGTAAATGCGATGCTGAACATTCTAGCCCCCTTTAAGGGGGGGCGAATGTATCAGCACCTTTTAGGGGCTGAGCAAACTCAGTTTTTATTTCTTGGCAGGAAGATCGCTCTGCGTATAGATACCTGCGAGCAACATCTGTACTGCCTTTACATCTGCCGAAGTTATAGCGCCGTCTTCAACGCAGTCTGCATTTTTAAGACCTGCTTCGGTAAGGGGATATTTCTTGGGCGAAGTGATATACTGCGACATCAGCACAGCATCATTCATGGTAACAGCGCCGTCACAGTCTGCATCGCCGTAGTTAACGGCTGTCTTGTCGGTGTCAGTACCGAAGTCGGGTACAGTGCCGTCAGGTTCTACGCCGCCGACCAGCTTATCACCGCTGTATACACAGATGTTGTCGTTTCTGACTTCTGTGCCTGTAGCGAAGAAAGCATCGTCCTGCTCGTATATCTTAAGGTTCTGATAACTCCAGTCATCGGCGGGCTGCCACATGTCGCCGTAGTACAGACCAACGGTGAACTGGTACTTCTTGCCCGAATTTGCTATGTTATAGTCGCTCCACTTGATCTCGACATAGTAGACATCGTCCATCTTGTCATACTTGTAGGGACCGCTTATGGTGCCGTTTGCGGGTGCGGCTTCAACTGCCGCCTGGTCGTAAAGTTCCGATACCTGTACGTGATTGGGGTCGGACATGCCTTTTGTGCTGAAATAGTAGCGAACAGAGATATCCTCTACCTTTTTGGTGGAAGCAGTCATAACATACAGCGATACCTTAGTGACACCAGCGCCGTCAGCGTGGAGGTCATCGATGCCGCAGGCAGTTACCCAGCAGCCGTTGCTGCCCTCTTCACCGTCTGAGCCTGTGAATGTGGGCTTTGGCGGGAAGTTCTTTGTGGGTGCCATATCGGGTGTGCCGTAGTACTTGTAAAGCGCCGCGCACGCACCTACCATAGCGGCATTGTAGTCGATGGTGACTTCGTTGTATATCCAGTCTTTGGTAACATCTCTGTGACGGTCTGCATTATCGGGACCGCCTGCCAGTGCGCCGAAGAGGACATATCTCTGCGGGTCGGGGTCTTCGCACTTGGTAAGACCCGAACTTGCTCTGTGGTGTGGGTACTTTACGGAATTTTCGTTGTAGCCGACTAAGAAGCATCTGCTGCCGTGAAGTTCGTCCTCGCTCCATACAGCAGGTTCGCCGTTCTTTTCAGCTTCCGTATTTTCATCGATGCGTTCAAGGTAAGTGATATCATTCTTGCCCAGTATGTACTCCATCTGACCCTTAGCCCAGTCGCTGTACTTGCTGGGGGCATCGCCGTTATACTTGGTGTACACCAGTGCCATCAGCTGACCTGCGGTGTTGTAGCGTGCGCTGCCCCAAGTGTCCATCCACCAGTAGCCCTGAGGAGTTATCTTGCCGATGCCGCCTGTCATGTAGGTGTTTATAGCCTTTTCAACAGAAGCCCAGCAGTTCATCTGCTCGTAGGGGCTCTTGTTGGCAGCCACCTTGAATTCGTCTATGAAATTCGGGTAAACGTATTCGCCCTTGTTGAAAGGCTTGTCCTCGCTTATCTCGCCCAGTATGCACTGTACGCCGCCCCACACATCGTTCCAGCAATGAACGTAGCAGGGTGCTGCATAGTAGTCATAATTGGGGTATATCTCTTCGAGATACATGTGGTCGCCTGTTATCTTGTAGAGCCATGCGGCAGCCCAGCAATAGTCGTCTTCCCACTTGCTTGACCTGTAATAGCCCTTAGGACCGTCAGCGTTGTCGGAAAGTTCCTTCGGGTGATCCATAGCGAACTTGAACAGTGCCTTAGCATATTTGAGGTTTTTCTCGGCGTATGCTTTGTCGGTGTCCTTGAAATTCAGGTAGTTTATAGCCAGTGAAGCTGCTGCGGAAGCCACATAGTCTGTCTGCGGCTTATCCTCTGTCAGGAAGAACGCGGGTCTGCCCATCTCGTCCATCTCGGGTGAATTCCAGAACTTATGGTCCCAGTCACCGTCGCCCACCTGATAGCAGTGAAGCACCACATCGCCGTTCTTGTCAAGGAAAGTACACTTCATAAGGTAGTCGTTGAAGTGGCGGAGTATGGTTTCTATATGCTCCTGTTCGCCTATCTTGATATAAGAGTCGCGGAACTCATAGTAGCCCCAGCCCACAGTGGAAGCGGCATAGTTTTCGGGCATGCCGAATTCAACGTGGTCGCCCGCATCGTGGAAACCGCCTGCCACATCTACACAGCCGTCGCCGTCGGGGTCAAGAATATCCCTGTACTTCTCTATCTGCTCTTCCGTGAGGTTAACGCCCACCCAGTCCTCTATCGGGTGCAGCGGTACTTTCGCATCATAAGCGTGACAGTTGCCGCGCCATTCAAAGCGGTTGTTTCCCTCCACATCATCGCCGCACATATTCGCATCGTAGAAATACATCGAATACTGCAATGCCCTCGCAAAGTCATAGTCAACTCCCGAAGAATTTGCAACTGCGTCATTGATCTCATCAGCCGCATTGACAGTTGGCACAAGTGTCGATGTCTGGCTGAGTGCGATCGCCACACTCGCGGCGGCTGATACCAGCCTGTGTTTTAACTTCATGATCATACCTCCATAAAATAATTTTTTCTCCCGCGACCGAATGTACCGCCCGTATTGCAAAACGGCATTCTGACGCAGCGGGATATTTTATCGTCAACAGCAATGACCCGCGCTATGCCGCTTTGATAAACGGCTGTGCGGGTGTATCGCTGTCAATTTCATCAATTGAATTTGCTGATGATACCTGCCGCATACTTCTGTATCTCGGCGGCATCAAGTTTATCTACACCGTCGCCCCTGTTCTTCACATCGGCATTTTCCAAGCCCTGTGCGGATATGGGGTGATTTTCGGGGTCTGCGGCATACTGCATCACAAGTACGGCATCGGAGATATCCACTTTGCCGTCACAGTTCGCATCGCCGTAGAAAGGCTTTGCTTCGGTACTGCCCTCAGTTATGGGATATGTTTTCAGGTCGGGCAGTTCGTCCAGCGTTATGCAGTATTCGCTGTTATATACATCTATAAGATTATCGACGGGGTTATTCTGCTCACTGGTGAGATAATTCATGTACCAGGGGCAGAAGTACAGCCAGTAAGCCCTTTCATTTGTCAGGTTCTCTATCGAGGGGATAGAGTCGTTCTCTGACATAGCCACCATCTTCTGACCGTCAGTGCTCTGTACAAGGCTGTAGAAAGTTGAAGAGATGGCGCTGAGGTTCGGCAGACCGTCCTTAGCGTTGTACTTGTCATAGCCTATCAGGTCTACCACATCATCACCCGGATACCATGCCGCCGATGTCGGGAATGTATAGCCCGTCCATTCCCAGATGAGATTGTCAAGACCGTACACGTTAGTCAGCTGGTCATACAGCAGGCGGTAGAGTTTCTTGCAAGGCTCTGCACCCTCTGCGCCCCACCAGAACCAGCCGCCCTCAGCTTCATGCAGAGGTCTCCATATAACAGGCACATCAGCATCTTTGAGTTTTTTCAGTTCACCCGCGATAAGCTCGATATCAGCCATCAGCACTTCATGCTCCCAAGTGCCCTCTTCAAGGGCGTTGGATATGCTGAAAGTAGTGTATGTAGCGCTTGCGGATTTTACATAGAAAGCAGTTTCGGTACTGCCCTTTTCGGTGGGAACGTTCCAGTGCCATGTCAGGGTAGCGATGCCGTGATACTTGTTCGTCCACTCGATGGCACGTTCGGGGGCGTTGTCACGCCACGATGAGGTGGTGTTGTATGCCAGCAGGTCGATGCCGCGTATGGCGGGCTGTTTGCCTGTCTTATCGAGTATATACTCAAACTCGGCTTCGTTGTCCTTTATGAAAACATCGGGGCTGTTCCAGGAATTATAGTTGTGTGAACCGCAGTATTCCTGCTGACCCGCTATTATATGCTTGCCGTACTGGTCGCGCAGATAGCTGTAAAGGCGCTTTGCCGACTCGGAAGCGTTGGGGTTTGAAAGCTGTGCGGTCGGGCTGAGGTTAGAGATATGCTCCGGCGCGGGAGCGAGTTTCAGATAGTCAAAATAGGTGTAGCCCCAGTAGCCCTCCAGCTCGATAGTGTTCCTGCCCTTTTTCAGCAGGACGATGCCGCCCGATGTTTCAGCGAACTTTTCATTGTAGGGGAAGCTGACTTCGCCCTGATTTGCGCCGTTAACATTGAGGTACTGCACCTTTTTATTGCGGTCGCTGGGCTGGCAGTAGCAGAAAGTCAGCTCATACAGACCATCGGCAGGCACTTCGACCTCTATACTGACAGTAGTGCCTTTCTGGTCGAGGTAAGAGAAGCCATTGCCCGAAAAATTCGACAGGTCGGTAGCATCTGACCAGTCACCGCCGCGCTTAAGACCGTCAGTGCCGTTCGAGAATATCTTGCCGCCCGATGTACTGCCGTTCTCAAATTCGTACACCTGAACACTGCCGCTTGCGTTCGCATCATATGCAACAGTGGGTATCACCGACCCAAACGCCATTATCACCGCTGTGACTGCTGACACTGCATTCAAAACACTTTTCTTCATATCGATAGTCCTTTCATTATATATTCCAAATGATACCAATAAATTAACATTTATAGACAAATTAACCCTTACAAAACTCTACGACAATAATATATCACATTCTCACGGAAATTGCAATAGTTTCAACAAAAAATTTAAATAATTAATGTTACTGATTTAAAATTATGTTATTCACGCAAATTTGCCGCACGTTATGCGTTTTTTTGTAGTCGGGATTAGTTTGAAGATATAAGTCATCTGATATATCACAGGCTGACAGTCAGTTTCGGTAGCTATATAACATTGCTAACGCCGCCGGATATTCAATTAGTATAATTATACATTTTACCTATTGACTACAGGCTTGAATTATGATTATAATTATATATAGTAAAACAATATGACAAAAAGTTTAGCAATGATGGTAATGTAAACACAAGTATCAGGACAACAATCAGTATAGTTACGAATTGGTGTGGACTGTGAAGACTTGAATATTATATCATATAAAAATGAAAGTGGTCGATGTTATGAAGAACAAAGTTGCAATAACGATATCTGCATTGTGTGTTTCACTTTATGGTCTGGCTGGTTTTTGGCTCAATCTCGGCAACGAAACGATTGAACCTGTTTTGTTTGCAAGCATTATTGCAGCAAATGTTATCGCACTTATTCTTATAATTATATCAGCTTACAGTTGGTCAAAAGAACAATTGTGTAAAAATACTGTCAGGAACGGTGTTATATGCCTGATACTTTCAGCGATCTGTTTTGCTGTGTTTGCAGTTTTGTCAGCTAATGAGGAATATATCGGGGCGGGAAAAGAATATTCTTTTATTATGGCGGTATTTGTCGCTTTGGGCATAGCATCGGTCTTATATTCTGTTTCATTCATGCTTTTTTCCGCTATCAAAAAAATCGTAAAATGACAATATATAGCGATCCAACTTTTTAAATTCACAAAATCCAGTCGCAAAATCTGGGTTTTATGGGTTTTGTGACTGGATTTTGTCTGATTTTTAAGGCGGATTGCTATAGTTTTCTTTTATCGGCAAAAATTCATGATAAGCAGATGACCTTTTTGAAAAACGACCGCAAACTCTCGGAAACGCTGTACGAGCGTTTCTGAGAGTGTTTTTTTCAGCACTTACCGCAGTCATTCGGGAGGCACGCGGTAACTGTTACCGTGAGATAACAGTCCAAAAAAATGATACATCAATACCCGCAGATACTAATAGCATCTGCGGGTATTTTGTTCCGGTGATATATGGGTCATTTACATTTCAGATAATTTGAGAGAATAGAGATATCGGTGACATTTATTGCACCGTCAGCGTTTATATCGGCACGTTCAGCAATTTTACCGCTTAGGTGTCTGATGCCTTTCAGGTGGGCACAGATGCGTATGAGGTCGGTCACATCTGTGCGGCGGCTGAGGTCTATGTCATACGGATGATAGTTTTGCCTTATGTATTTGTCATAATCAAAGTCTTCGGCTGAGGTCGGCGGCATATCTGCCTGAAATTTAGCACCTGTGCCATCGGGCGTGTAGGCGGTATGGTCGGCAGAGAATTTATCACTTCCCGATGCCATATAGGTGCTGTCACCTTTTATGTCGTCCCATGTGCAGTCAAAATAATAGTATCTGCCATCGTCAAGCCGCATGATGTTCCACGCATGGGCATCATTACCGCCGATGCCTGCAACAAACAGACATTCTTCACCGATGCAGTTCATTACCAGCTGGAAAGTGCGCGCATAAGATTCGCACACGCCCTTGCCGTTTACTATGACACCAACAGGTGAATGGGCATCTGCATCTGATGACGGTCTTTTGCCGTCGTATGCAAATTCGGCAGATGACACCAGCATTTCTTCAAATGCTGATGCTTTTTCATACGATGTCGGCAGATCTTTCAGCATGTCCGAACATTGTGTGATGTAGTCACATATATCGGTGCGGTGATTTGCGCGGGTCTGACCTTCTGCATACTTTTCGGGGACGAGCATTAAAAGTTTATCGCCCTCCACCGCCACAGTGGGCGAAAGATAAAACAGCAGAGGCATATCGTTGCGCATTGTAAAATAAACTTCCTTAGCTTCATTTTTATCCAGACCGTATCCGCTGTAACTGACGGTGTCAAAAACGTTATAGCCCTTGTAGCTTTCTATGTCGCGGTCATCGCTGAAAAGTTCTTCTGCCGAACTTTTCAGCCTTTGGTAGAATGCCTGTTTCGCTTCACCGTTGGCAGTCTGTGCAAGGAAGTCATATCCGTAAGCTGTACTGCCCGCATCGGCAGAAATATTTTCGGCATGAACAGACACAGCCCACGAAAAGAAGACCGAAAGAGCCGCAAATACACATACAGTTTTCCTCATCATCATTTTTTACCTCGATCTGTCTGAATGAAATACTGAACTTCCATTCCTATTATAGCATGGACAGTCCGCCGAAGTCAATAAAGCGGCTGACAAAAAACGACCCGAAAGCACAAAGCATTCGGGTCATTTTATCATTTGTGTGACAGTTTATTTGATGGATTTTACACCCTTGACATGTGCCGCTATCCTTGAAATATCGGTCACATTTACCGAACCGTCCTTGTTGATGTCGGCTAATGCGAACTTGTTTGCCGAAAGTGCTTTTTTACCCTTTACATGAGCGGCAACAAGTGAGATATCGGTGACATTGATGGCGTTGTCGCCGTTTACATCGCCGAGTTTTCCGCCGCCTGTAACATTATAGGTGAACTCAGCCTCGCCCTTGTATTCGCCCATGCCGCAGATGATGCCTGTGTACTCGCCCGCATCTGTAGCGCTGTCGCCCTGTGCGATAAAGTAATCGTAATTCAGCACGAGCGTTTTGCCGTCAAGTGTGACTGTCGGCTCGATGAACTGTTCTTCGCCTGTGTAGCTGAGGTCTTTTACCTCGATCTTTGCGTTGGCGATACTCAGCCTTGTCATGGGGACAGCTTTCCAGAACAGCGCTTCACTGCCGCTGACGCTTGCCTTGTCAAAAGGCAGGTTGCCGTCGCTGTCGGTAACGAACTGGTCGATATACGCAAGACCTTCATTTGAAAGATCCATGTAGTCCTCATTGAAGCCGTACACATTGTAGATGCAGTCAGGCATAAGCCCGGTGAAATCGTCCTCAGCCACAGCTGATGTGTCAGCATTTTCTGACTGTGTTTCGCTCTCGATGGTTGGCAGTTGAGCATAGATGTCGTCTAGTTTGACGGGGGTGGGCTGTATATTATCCCAAAGCAGACCTTTTCTGTCATAGATGCCGCTGAATTTAGGTTCGCTTCTGCCAATATTACGCCCCCAAATGTATATATCGTTATTGTTGTCGATATACATACCATTATTGTAAAGATTAGTCATTGTTTTTACGTTGCTTGCAATTTTAGTAGGCTTATAAAAATAATCTGGTCGCTCTTCTGCGGGTATAGTTATTTTCTCTCCATTATTTAATGTAATTATGAGATCTTTATTTTCATTTATTCCATAAGTTTTCATTTCCGGGTATTTATCGGAATAATTGTATAAATGATTATTTTCGCCAATTTTGTAAAGATCTCCGTTTTCAGCTAATATTAACGAATTATCTGTGAAGATACTAGCTGAACTTACTTCTTTTATGCCTTTCATGCGAACTTGATCTGAGAAATCCCAAGCATCATCAAGATAGTTTTCACAATAAATGCCGCGAGTATGAAGATCGCCGTTATTGGTGATATAATATGTACATGTTATTTGTATTTCAACATCTTTTACATCATCAGCTATCTTTGTTATATCAAAATAAGTTTCATCGCCGGATGGTATTATTTTATGAGCGTAATTATATCCCCACATATATAATTCGTCGTTTTCTGTTATACAAGCACCAGCACTTTCATATCCTAAAGAAACCGAACGAACATTTTTCATCATAAGATAATTATCGTATGTTTTAGAAATATCTACAAATCCAAATTTACCTGATACATAAAGATCACCATTTGTTTTGATATACGCATAATTATTAAAGTCTAAACAAAAGTCTTTTACATTTGTAGCGATCAAGGTCGGTTTTTCGTAATAATACCTTTCACTATTATTACTACCCCAGATATACAAATTATTATCTTTAGTAAGGAACATGAGATTAAAATTCTGAACCTGAGCTTTTTTTATATTAGGTATGCTGTAATAATTATAACCTAAATTATTAATTATATCAGATTCTTTATAAGTCGGAAGAAGCCCCCATATAAACAGCGTGTCATTATCATCAATAAAACCCATACAGCCTTCCGGCGCACCGCCTTCAAGCAATTTCATGCCGTTGCCTTTTTTGTAATCAAGCGTTTTCTTGGTTTTTGTGAGTTTAAGATTCTCAGGCGCAGATGAATCGCTGTCAGGCTTTGATGATGTATCATCAGGCTTGGAAGATGAACTGTCAGGCTTGGAAGATGACGAGTCATCGGGTTTGGAGGAAGATGGATCTTTACGTGTTTTGGAACGATCATATTTCATCTGAATAGTGCCGTGATAATAATCCAGAAATTCAAAATAATATGGCTTGAATACTGCATTATTCAATTTAGCGGTTATCACATAATTACCTTTAGGCAGCCACAGCGTTGCTTGTCCTTTTCCATCCAGATTGTAATTACGATAAATAGTTTCACCACTATTCTGATCTACTACATCTATTATAGCATTAGCAAGAGGATGTCCGACTTCTTTATTATAAAAGGTGAGAGTGCATTTGCATTCATAATGTTTGCATCCGCCAAGACCATGATCTCCATAAGTCTTCGACCAATAGAATGACCATAGATAACGCTCCATTTTGAGCAGAACATCGGTTATTTTGTCCAAACCAACTATATCCATCTCAATTGTAGCTGTTCTTTCAAAATAGAGTTTCCCCGAAACACAATCTCCGCATTGATGCTTAGCATTTACCGAAGTATTATAGGTTTTAGTTATCACAAAATGCAGACCTGCACCGAGATCGGCAAGGACATAAGCAATATTGTCACTGAAAAGGGTTGCTTTTGGTGATATGATCATTCCGATGCTTGCATCAAGCACAGCAGAAAGATCAAAACCTGCTTCGGGAAGTCTGGTTTGGTCTGTGAACTCATTAGTATAGATATGGTATTCAACTGTTGGTGAAAAATCAATATACCCTTTTACAGTCACAGATGCTTTTCCTGAAAAATACAGTTTGGGGTCTATCTCAGCTGTGATACCAAACAATGTTGCAAGTGTTATACGGCTTATCGTATACTGATAGTAGCCCTCAAAATCCATAGTAAAAGCTAAATCCAGATCTAACGGAACAGATAACCTTACATAATCTATCAAGTCCATTTCATCTTTATAGATCTTAAAATCAAGACCGACATTGAATTTAAAATATCCTGTAAATCTGCTGTGTACATTCCAGCCGTCATTTTTTGATATATCAGGCTCGGACTCAATGAATTTGAATGTAAAATCGTGACTTGCAGAATAATCTTTATAAAGACCATTAAGTTCCTGAGTTTCAGGTTCGGGAATATCACTGAAATCATAGAGTTTGCCTGTGCCGTTATATTCATCGGGGATATCAGGCAGTTCTACATCAGCACCGAGAAATGTGATGCCATCATCTGCATAGCTGTCATCGATTGTCACAGTTGCATCACTTGAGTCAACATCTATCTTTATCACCTTGAAAACCTCATCGCCCTTGATGTCGCCTTCGGTGATGACTGCTGTATCGCCGTCAACGGTTATACTGCCGACTTTGGCGATAACTATGTTCTCGATGTCGCCTGCCGCGAAAATGTCGCCCGCTTTCAGGGCTTTGACACGGTCGCTGGCTCCGCTTATGGTGTGGGTGACGGGGGACTGCTCATCGCTGTCATCACTGCTGACTATCTCGCCGTCAGTTTCATCAAGTCGGGTGATGCCGTCTTTCAGTACGATGAAGTTGTTCGTCTTGTCTTCATCGAGATTCAGCACGCTCTCGCTGTCGAAGTCATCTGTGGTAAGCGCCATAAAATCCTGAAACTTTTTGGTGTACAGTTCGCAGGTATAGGCTTCACCGAGAGGTCTGTAACTTATGCTGTCCACCATGAACACTTTCACCAGAAAATGCTCAGGCATAGTATCGATGTCGATGGTGACAGTTTCGCTTGAAGAACCTGTGACTATATCAGCCACACCCTTGCCGAGCATCACTGTGCCTTCATCATCAAAGATACCCACCACCATAGTACAGCTTTTTATAAAACTGTACTCAACAGTGACATTTTTGCCGTCAACGGCGACATTCTGAATGGTGAAGCCCATATCGTCGCTTTCTTCGGCATCGTTGATTTTTTGAACGAGCATATCACCGAGAGCATTTGTGCCCTCTATCGACACCTCGTTACCGTTGATGTTTTCAGCATTTACATCAGCTGAAACATCTGTTTCCGCAGCCGACGGTACTGCGCCCAGCATGGTAAACGCCATAGCAAAGCCCGTCAGTGCTGACAAGATCCTTTTGTACAAAAAAACCACTCCTTTATAAAACATATAGTTTCTAAATTA